>Ga0228711_1000021_pt1 | contig 107826 bp, 31 predicted proteins | sample MedpolnodulmetaG_2_FD_177996 | JGI IMG/M metagenome (GOLD analysis project Ga0228711, IMG submission 177996) | Root nodule microbial communities from Medicago polymorpha collected in Santa Monica, California, United States - brown nodules | ecosystem: Host-associated > Plants > Roots > Nodule...
CTCCTCACATCACCAAAAATGTGGCCTACTTCACCACCTCACACCACCATCACCTCCTTCAAGCCAATAGGAGGAATGGCAGCGCAACCAATATCAGTTCGAAAACAACCAACAAAAAAAAAAAAACTGCCACGAGTAAGCGGAAGTAGATATGGACTCATATTTGCAGTAACCACGAGCAAACAACACCACAACCAAAACTTCACCATATTCCATTTAATACTCAAAGGAATGAGATTCTAGTCACAAAATAACCAATCACTCAACAAAATCACACCACTACAAACAAAACTGTGATGTAAACCACCACCACCAAATTGCAAAGCCTTTGATGAGGGTAAAACTAGCTTCCATATCATAATGTTGTTTCCACCTTGGCAGCCCCCGTAACACACAAACTCAAACTCACGAGGTACCCATAACAAACTAGAAATCATTATCAACCCCAAAACAAAACGCCAAACTTGGAATAGAATAGTAATCACCAACAAAACACACTAGAAATCAACCACTACTAACATCAACAAAATGAAATCAAAGAATCGCCGCCACCACAACTGTCACTAGTGGCCCTTGGAATCAACCACCGCACTACCACCTTTTGCACCCATGGTTCAACCCTCATCAACACCCTTTAACCTTTAAAACAAAACATCCATATAAACACCCGGATCTGAAAATTAAACCACAACACAAAACCACCTTTCAAATATTTCGAAACAACGTCGTCGCGTCACACAAAACTAGATCTGACACACCCGAACCACCACTATCAGAACCGACGCAACCTCCGAAATCAAACAACGACCACCGTACAAAAAGGAACCGTCGTTGAGAGAACCGACACGTGAGGTGATGCGAATGGCTGAGCCATCTTCGCACCACCACCTACCCATACTATATCTTGGATTGTTGAGTTTGGATAAATGGGTAGGCGCGCGGGAAGCAAAGTTAGAGAGAGGTCAGAGGAAGGGCGGTTGTTTTTAAGAAGAAAAAAAGAAAAGAAAAAAGTATACTAACTTTTTGTTTTAGTCCCTTTAAAAAATTTCTTCAACTTTTAGTTTCAATAAATTTTCAATCACTACATTTGGTCCATATTTTTAAGTTAATTTTTGTATTTTTTTACTGAAATTGTTCAGAAATGTGTAGAATATTGTAAAAAAATTAAAAAAAATAGAATTTTTTAATAAAACACAAATTAAATATGAATTTTTAACCGTGATAAATATAAAAATTCATATTAAATTCATGTTTTGTTAAAAAAATTCTAATTCTTTTGAGAGTGATTCTTCTAATATTATGAATTTTTCTGCAAAATTTTATTCAAAAATATGAATTCTACATATGAGTTTACTTTATAGGATGGACCAAAAGTGAATATGAAAAAAAAATTAGGGACTAAAAGTTGAAGACGTTTTTTAGAGGGATTAAAATGAAAAAGTTGACATATTTATAAGGACCAAAAACATATTTAAACCGAAATTTTAAGAGAAATAGATTACCTAAGGAATGATACATATTTTTTTAATTAGAAAATACAATTGAATAAAAGTAATTGATGTTACATTGAATATTTAAAATAATAGTTATTTTAGAATTTTTTTTATTGCAAATGTGTTAGAAAGATGTAGTTTGAGACTTTGACTCTGCTTCTTTCAAGATTTAAGTGTGAATTCTCTTGATATTGATTTATATGGATTAGTGTATACTTGTTCTTGTGATGATAAAAATTGATTTTGAATAAATTATTTTTGTAAAATTGATTTCGATTGAAAGTGAGTTGAGGGTAAAATGATTTATATTTACATATAGTTATGAAAAAATGAGTTGAACTAAAATTTGTGTTATAGAACCAAAAACTACAAAATGCATGTTTGGTTCCGGATTGATAATTATTGATTTTGAGTCAATTGATTCTATAAAATTAATTTAGGTTAAAAATGAATTGAATGTAAAGTTATTTGTGAATGTAAAAGTGAGTTAAAATATAAATTGGTGTGTAGAAGTCAATTCTAAAATTAAAAGTTGCAAATCCTAACTTGAAACAGTATCAATTCTCGAGGTAAAATCAAATTTACTTGAAATCAACCAAACATGTTAGATTCAATTCTATACTCAAAATTAACAATGGCCGCGCTAGAAATGTGGTTAAACATTTATAACTTTAAGTACAATCAATTTTACAACCAAAATCATTTGTAATTAAACATGTTAGAATCAATATCACCATTTCATAATAAATTTTGACTCATTTGAAAATGAAATCAAAGAGACACTTAGTTCATATAGATGTTTGTTTTTGCTTAAAACAAACTCTTATTATTAGTGTGCGGTGAAATTGATCCCATATTACTAATCAATAATTATTTAAAATAAATAAGAAAATAGGAAAACTAATTTACCTCTCATGTATGTCATATTTAATGCAGCTCGCTCTCTTGAGGAATGTAGTTGTGTTAAATTTTTGAGGTAAAGCTTTGTTATCCATAAAAGTTATACGCGTCTATTGGAGTAGTGTTCATTGTTGCGTCGATAGTCTATTCACAAACAAAAGTAAATAGTTATTTTGATCACCAAATGTTTAACAAATAACCACAATACTTATAGAGATATTGTGGAGTTCTATAAGTATTGTCACATCAATAATTCGATATACATATATTTATTGATATGTAAGTTCTATAAGTATGTATTTATTACTATTAGTCTCAATATGAAAAGAGTTAATATTAGTATTGAAAGACTATTTTAACGTGTGAGATTAATTTAACTAACGAAGTGCACAATCAAAAATAATTTTTAAAAGAGTAGTGATATTTGTATAACTATTTGTGACAATTTTGATAACAACCTTCTTTTTCTCTTTTCTTATCGATTAAAAACAATAGAAAGAAGAAAAAAGAAGAGAAGAAACAAAAACATAATGTAAATACTATAAAAGAGTTGTCAAAAAAGGCTTTGTCTAACATGTGCAACATTATACATGTTAAAACAATTAATAGTAGTAATTTATTTTGGAAAACAACAATTATTTATTCAAAAGTTTTATATTTAATATTAAATGTACAAGTTCTAATATAAAATTTTATTTAAAATTTTTTAACATGTGCAAATTTACAAATGATAGAAAAATCGGTCAAAAAATTATCACAAAATAGTTGTTTAAATATTTTTTTTAATTTCGTTACATTAAATTATTATTATATGGGTGGTGTTAACTTGTGCTCTTACGACACGTTTTAAGAAATCTAAAAGAAAAAATATTCTCTAAAATTTTGTGTATTCAATTCATAAAAAAGTTAAAAATTAAATATAATGCATGTATTTCAATAAACCATTTCTATATCACATTAACATGTGTCTTTTAAAACGCAAATTAACATTTTGATTACTATATCTATTAGTTATGAGATAAAAATGAGTTAGAAAAGAAAAATCCTATCCAATCTTGTTCTGACAGAGTTAATACGAAAACGACTACTACGAATTTAAGTTACCTCTTCCTCTTCTCCCTCTTTCTTCACTCTTCTCCTTTCTTTCTTTCTTCTTCTTCTTCTTCTTCTTCTTCCTTTTCCATTCATCTTCTTCATAACCATCACCTTCACATTCCTTCTCAAACCCTTACCAAATTCTTCCTCTCCAATCTCTCAACAAACTCGCCGCAAACTCCATCATCTCCGATGGCCGGACAATTCTCCAGCTCCGTCGAGTTCGGTCTCAACCTCTCAAAACGAATTCACCACACAAAACTATCAGCTCCAGCTCCATTACCGGAGATGACGAGGTCGATAGATGAACACCTACCGTCAGCGCCGATGTGTTACGCGGTGATACCTGATCCGGACATAGTAGACAATCCTGACATTCGGAGCTATCAACCTTATGTGTACGGACGGTGTGATCCTCCGGCGTTGATACCGCTTCAGCTTCATGAAATCGCTATGGATGTTGAGTGTTGTTTGGATACGGCGTTTGTAACTGTCACCGGACGGTGGCGCGTGCACTGCGTGAGGGGAAGTTGTTTGTGTGATTGTCAAGTTGCTATTCCTATCGGAGAACAGGTGAATAAACTTTTTCTTTTTTAATTATTTTTTATCAAATATTTTAATTTTTTTTATGTAAAGCATATATAAAACGTATTTATTCATAATAATCAATTCAATCTAAAGTTATTCACCAACCAAAAAAAAATCAATCTAAAGTTATTAAACTCATCAACACAAAGTAAGTTAAAACAAGTTTATAATTCTCGACCGAAATTCATACAATGGTTAGACCTTCTACTCGTATCAATGGTCTCTTGATACAATTTTTTAGCTCATGTCACTTGTGACTTGTGAGTTAGGATTAGGGTTATTTCATTGTTAATCTTAACAAGCATAATGGTTATGTGCGACTTTGCATCAATTATATCTTCCATGATCGGAATTCTTTTTTTTATAAAATAGTCTAGTGGTTAAAATTCACATTTTTTTTAAGATGAATAAGTTGGGTGTTTGAGGTTTAAACCACAACCTCTACGTATAACAATGCATGTCCGTGTCAACTGAGCTACGCGGTGATCATGAGCTGAATTCTCTATGATAAAGAAAAAAAAAACTTTATGACTATAACAACTAGTATTATTATTACTTTTATATTTAACAAGCAGGATCATTTAAAATAAAATAAAAAACAGTTTTGATAATTAATATTAGAAAGTAGTTTCTACTATATATATGATAACTGAAAAGTAAAGGTCTATAGTATTTTATAATATTAAAAGGAATTTTTTTTGTCTTTGTATATTTGTTCTTTTTTGTCTTTTTATCAATTTGTTTAAAAATGTTTGGAAGAAAGAAACAAAAACGAAACTTGGCGTGAGTCTCGTGTGTGAAGTCAATAATACAATTTTCTAATTAAATAAATAAATCACTTCCTGGTTTTTCTGTCATTTTCTTCTGGCATTCGAACCTAATATAGGAAACTGTTTGCATTTGTTTTTTTGGAACTATGGTAAATTTGACTATTATATTGTAAAATATATGTAATGATTGATAGCTGAATAAAGCTCAATCTTGCTTTTTGTTGGACAGTAACAGCACCAATTGAAAGGTTGAATAATTTGTCCGGGAAAGTTGTCGTTTTCAGGATGATCGAAATATCGGTCTTCTTTTAAACTGAGTAGTACTTCGTTTGCTCTAAATGAATTGAGTCATTTGTTCATTTCACACGTATTAAAAAAAATGAATAAGAGAAAAAAATGTTTGAAGTGTTCTTATTAAGTATTGGTGCATTCTCTACTATCATAAATGTAAAGTGGAATATATTGAATTGTGAGTGATGAAAGTAGAATTAATTAGAGTTATAAAAAGAAAAAAATAATTAATAGTATTGAAAAGTAAAATGACTGAGATTTTTTTCACATGAATAACTAAAGTGATAGAGTAATACTATTGTTTTAATGAGTTTAGAGAAATGATAATTTGTACAATCATATTACACATTATATTTTTAATCTCTCTTTTTATTTTCTTATCTTTATTGTTTTTATTAATAAAATAAAAAGAGAAAAAATTGTTACAAAAATTATCACAAATAGTTATATAAATATCATCATTCAATAAATAAAATACTTCATAACATAATATTTAGTACATTTAACTCTACGACTAATGTTGATATTTTGAAGAGAACGCCTATATTTTGAAGGGGACACCTCCGAATTCTAATATCATCACACTACTCAATAAATAAGAGAAATGATAGATTGACAACCAAAAAGTTGTCCTACATCATATATTCATACGATTTTGAGGGCAGATCAAATTTATTAATATTTCTTACCACCTTGGATTCCGTGCATGCTTTGAATTGCTTCATGGGTATATATGGTGTAAGCAAAGTTGTTGATTTATGGTTGTCAAAATATCATCGCTCATAAATAAAGTACTTCATAAAATTATGTATACTTAACTACAACTAATGTTGATATTTTGAAGAAAGACACCTTTTATATTCTAATATCACCACTCAATAAGTAAATAACCAATAAAGTAATGCTATGTACAAATGTTATATATTTTGAAGAGGACACCTCCATATTCTAACTTAGAACCTCCTAATTGTTTATGACTTTCATGTGAAGTTTGTTATTTCGCTTACGGATTAAAATTAAACCGATGCTATACCAAATAAAAAATTACTTGCCGGAATAAAAATGTGAAATTGTTATTTATGTGTTGTAAAAAGATGTTCTATTTGTTTTCATAAAAAAAACACTAGGTTATTTTTTTCTTGTTTTATTCAAGTAAATAAATATGTTCATCATCCAATACGTATGATTTTGTAAGTTAAAAGGATGTTTGAATGATTTTTTACCTTTATTTTTTATTAATGCATTTTTTTTTTTGACAAAATTAATGCATTTTATGTAATTATAATAATATCAAATTGCTATCATTTTGTTTTTCCAAATGCATGAAAGAGAGTAATCATGATTCATGATGATAACATAAAAGGGAACACATCCAAGGAGAATAAAATAAAAGCCAAGCAATGTTTTTGTAAATTTCCTTTCTTACAAAAATTAAGGGGACCACAACTAGGGTGAGATGAGAACATAAGGTTAAAATACGAGTATTTTCCTATAAGTGTGTACCAAGGGCAAGGAACAACCTTGACTCCTCATCTTCCATTAAAGGAAACTTTAGTCTTTCTATCTTATTTTCTTTTTAGATTCGTACTACACTTGCGTAATGAACACATACACGACACGAGAACATGCATACTTTTTGCATATGATATTTCTAATTAAAAACTTAATATAATAAATCTTAGTAGTAGTAAAACAAAGTAAATGGTAGCAACTTTATCAACTTATGCCTAAATCTCAACATAGCGATAAAATTTGGTAAACATACCATAACATAATACCATAAGTCGCTCATAGATAGTGAGAGATGTTAACAAGAAGATCTAAGCTGATGAATAAAATGGAGGAATTATTTTTTGTGTAATTTGTGCTAGAAAAGAAATATTCAAGCTTAGAACAAAATTTTATGGTACAGTTCTAACTTCTAAGATGTGCAATATTTTATGTGACTGACAACATTTGTTTAGACAAGAATACGCACTTTTAGGATTGAATGATTAAGTACATGAGATTTTTAAAAAAAAGTCAAATAGTTCAATTTCCAATGTATTGAATACATAATTTTTCATAAAAAGTTACCATTTAAGACTCTTAAAGAGTGTTCCAGGGGTACTCGTGAACATTTCCCTTAAGTATAATCCATCCCTAGGAATCTAGGATTCATATCTTTGCAATGGGTTAGTTTAGACAATTATGGTATCTTGAGTTATGTATTCATCCTGCTTGGTAACAATGTATTGATGTTGGTTTATCAGTTGGGAGAACATCATCATCAATGTACATTTGCTTAACAAAGTTGTGTTTCTTATTTGTTCATCTTGTATCAGTGATATTTGGTCAAGGTGGTCGCAGTATGGAGTGTTGTCCTGTTTCTTAATTTTATCATTTTATCTCATGATGAGAATGCATACCAATTTTTCCTTCAACTGTTGCAGACTTGTATTTTGTATTGTTTCATAAGTTCTCAAGTTAAATATGATGTGGCTAACAGGGTTCACTTCTAGGTGTCGAGGTCAATGATTTTGGAAGATCCTATCATACTGAATTGGTCTCTCTAAAGGATGAAAAAGAAAAGCAGAAAATGGCCAAAGCTAAAGACGGATTCTATTTGAAAAGCCAAATATACATTGTTAAGATTCCACAGGTTATTATCACATATCAGAAATAATTGATAGTTATTAACATGTACATCATATATATTTAAAACTTCATTCTGTCTTGCAGTTTACGGGAGGCTCCATCTTCTCAGTTAAGATCAGATGGTCCCAGAAAATATTATTTCATGATGGCGAGTTCTGTCTTAACATCCCTTTCTGCTTTCCTTCATATGTCAACCCTGTTGGAAGAACAATTTCTAAGAAAGAGAAGATATTTTTGAAATTGAATTCTGGTACTGCAAATGAAGTGTTATGCAAAGCAACCAGCCATCCTCTTAAGGTAAAAACATATCGCATATTGTGCGCCGTTTTCAAATTACCAATGTTCAATTTGGCTTCTTTTAGACTTAAAATAAACATCAGCTTTATTACTTTCCAGGGAGTAATGCGCCAAGCTGGAAAATTAAGTTTATCATATGAAGCAGAGGTACCAGCTTGGTCAAGTACAGACTTCAGTTTCTCGTACACGGTACTAGAAGCATAGCATTTTTTTTATATATCTTTTAATGTGATTCCCTAAAAAGGAATAAATTCTGCATGATAGACATTCAGGATGCTCTATCACTATTAGCTTAACTTGCTGGTGCTTTTACAGGTTTTTTCAAGTGACATATTTGGTGGTGTTCTCTTACAATCCCCTTTCCTGCGTGATTTTGATGAAAGAGAGATATTTTGCTTGTATCTTTACCCTGGAGATTTCCCGGATAGAAAGGTTTGTTTCAATATTATACTATGTCCATTTTTTTCTTTTCAAAAATATAATTTTTTTCTGATTGTTAAGGCAGAAAAGCTAGGTAAGATAGTGTGTGTGTAACATCAAATGGTTACATTGTAGTTTGCACATGTCCATGTTTGTTTCAAACTTAAGCAAATTTAATGGAGCATTTATACATTGATAGGTTTTTAAAAAGGATGTGGTGTTCGTAGTAGATATAAGTGCAAGCATGAAGGGAAGTCCTCTTGAAAATGTAAAGAATGCACTGGTAGGATCACTCTCTCAATTAAACCCGCAAGATAGATTTAACATTATAGCTTTCAATGGGGAGGCCTATTTATTCTCGCCAACGATGGAACCAGCTACAGTGGAAGCAATTTTAAAGGCTGCCAAGTGGGTTGACACTACTTTTATAGCAAATGGTGGTACAAATATCATGCTTCCCTTAACTCAGGTAATTCTAATTAATTTACAATTTCCATATGACGTGCCTTCTTTTCTTACTTCATGGCTTGTTAATCAAAACCTCTCTTATTTCTTGATGTCCCTGTATAATCTTCTTATAATGTTAACCATGAATTTATAAGATAGATGGATTGCTGGTATGGAGTACTTTCCTTATATTAAGTAGCAAGTACAATGCAGTGTTTATTTGATGTCCTATTTTTTCTCTATCTTAGGCAATGACCCTACTACGGAAATCAAGTCATTCAGTCCCTCTTATTTTTCTTGTTACTGATGGGTCTGTTGAAGATGAAAGAGAGATATGTGAATTTGTGAAAAGCTATGTAACGAGTGGGCAATCAATTCGCACACCCCGCATTTGTACTTTTGGCATAGGTAAGAGTTCTAGCTTCCTCTTCTCTTTGTGGTCATTAGAAAATAGATTATCTGATATCATTAATTAGCAATGTTTGTTTGATACTTCAGTCTCTTCTAACGGAAAATAGATTTTTTGTTGCAACACTTTTAATAACTTCTCTGTTTTCTAATTTGAAAATTTCAGGTTTATATTGTAATCACTACTTCCTACAAATGCTAGCACAAGTTGGGAGGGGTCACTATGATGCTGTTTATGATTTAGGTCAGTATCTTTTTCTTGTCCAGCTAACCAAACATTCCTGCTTGAAGTTAGCACTGCAGATTGATGCTTAAACAAGAAAGATTTATTGTTTTGTCATAGAGTCACAATAAGTACTAATCAGTGTGTATGCTGAAAAACTAGCTAACAAATTGTGCCCTTTTTTTTTTTTTTTGAATGCCTGAATGAACCCTCAAGTATTCAGGCTTTTCAAAAAATGCCAAATATTTTGTATTCTCAAGGGATACAAAATTAATTGCAAAATCATATCGTATCTAGGCATTTCATTGATCTATCTCTCTGTCTCTCTAAATCATGTCCAGATACAATTGACATTCGAATGCAAAGACTATTCAGTACTGCTTCATCGGTTATAGTTTCTGATATCACCATCAAAAGTTTAGAAGGGCTTGATTCACAGGAGGTACATATCCAGTAAAGTTTTGTCTTCAATTATAACTGGATACACGTGTTCTAATGAGCTAGTTTACTTAGTGATCATATTTATGTTACATTATGTCAAAAAAACAAAAATTATATGTTACATCTATTTGATGTTTAACTATAGTTTGATTAATGCAGTTGTTCCCAACTCATATTCCTGACCTATCATCTGGAAGTCCATTGATCATATCAGGTAGATACAATGGAACTTTTCCTGAACTTGTCAAGGTTACTGGTACTTTGGCAGATAGGACCAGCTTCGTAGTGGACCTTAAAGTGAAGAGAGAAAAGGATATGAAACTCACAAATGTAATATCTCGAACTCTAAGGCTCCATTATCACTTGTTCAGTTTAGATGCCTATTATCTTGTTGAGAATCTAAAATTCATATTATCTTAGTGTATGTTTGGTTATGTGTTAGCAAAAATTGATTTTATAAAATTATTTTTGGTTAAAATTGAGCATGTAAAGTGATTTATGTTTAGAAACATAAAAACGAGTTAACGAGAAAGCTGCTGCTAAAATCTTGTTTGGAGACAAAAACAACAAATCTCAGCTTCAAGTTAAAATACATTCCTGAGGCAAAATAAATTATACTCAAGAGCACTAAAACATGTCAAATAATTCTCTGTATCAAGAATTATTTGTGCTCTCACAAAAGTGAATGCAACACTTAGCATGTTAACTGCATATTACCATGCAACTCATAAGCACAGCAGCTCTTACACGAGTATCACCATGTTCCCAGAGTCAGGCTCTTGTCTACTTGTAGATCCTTTAATAATTGTGATTTCTGAATGCATACTCAATTATGCTCTGAAATGCATCTTGATGTAAATTTTGGTATTTACTCCAGGTCTTTTCAAAGAGACATATTGACCTAGTCACTGCTCGTGCCTGGTTATTAGAAAGCCAAGAGCTAGAGGAAAAGGTTTGTCTATATTGTACTTATATGCATGTTATGATTCTTTCTAAAAAACAAAAGGAAACTAAGTAAGAAGGCAAAAATGGAAAATATGTGGAGATAAGTTTTTATTCAAATTTCAATCATTGACTTCAAACAAAGTCATTCTGATTTTACTCACAATGTTAGAAAGAGTTATACTCCAAGTGGTTAAACAATTGTAATTTATTATTTGTATTTCTCCCTCACTCATTTCTAACCAAATGCTAAACTGCTCTCTAATAGGTTTCTAAAATGAGCATTCAAAATAACGTTCCATCAGAGTATACTTTCATGGAGATGATTCTTGTGAAGAAAAATGATGTCAAGAAGGAACCTGAACCATTTCTGTTACAAAAGGTAGACCTTTACCTTGGTGTTCAAATATATAATAATAATGGCATATTTTATTACCCGTCCGTAAAATATCAGAGCAGTTCCATTATTTTTCCCTTTTGCACAATACACCCTCCAGTCACTATTATAAGCAAAAATCAACATTTTAGATTCATTCATTAAATGATTACGTGGTCTACAATAAAGACCGTATACATCATTAATTGAATGAATCTAAAATATATATTTTTGCTTATAATAGTGACGGGAGTGTGTATGTATCAGATTAATCTGTGTCTGTTGTCCAACACATACACGGCGCTGACACATTGTATAATCATGTACAATCGCTATTATTTTCTTAAATCATTGCATTTGTCCTTGTGTCACTGTCGTGTCTGGGATCCCTATCGGTGTTTCATAGTGTATGATTACCTACACCCCTTCAAAACAGGCATACGGCACACTTAGCTTCAAGGGATTGGAAGTTGAAATCCCAAAGTTATTTCTTGGAGGACTGAGTCATGGATTTGGTGACTTGAAAGCAACTGCTGAGAACACTCCACCAGCAACAAAAGAAGCAAAACCATCTGAAGGACTATTGGGGAAAGCAGCTTCTACTTGTTGTGGTAGGGTGGCTGATACATGTTGTGGCATGTGTTTGCTAAAGACTTGCTCTTTTGTGAATGATCAATGCACCATAGTTTGCACTCAACTTTGTGCAGCATTAGCTTGTTTTGAGTTAATTAAATGCTGTATTGAGATCTGTGATTGTGAGTGCTTGTAGTGAAATTATATGTCCAGTTGAACATAATGTTATTGTTTAGTATGAATATTTACTAAACAGTGTACTATGTAAGATATTGTATAATAATAATAATGTTTACAATCAATAATATGATAGGATAGCTTAGTAAAAAAAAAGGATAGCTTATCCTATCCGATCTCCTTTATCTGACCACCAAACAGACAAAGCATTTAGTTTGTTGTCTAATAAAGTGGGAGAGGCGGTAAAATGTAGTACATATTGAACAGAAACTGATTGCATCATTTTTGTTCCTTGATTAATGGCCTTATGTTTTCTTCTAATTTGAAGACTTTTAAAGTTCTAGCTGTGATTTTTATTCTAAGCAAAACAATATGATGTGATTGACTAAATTTAAATAGTATACTAATATTTTAGAAAAAGAAATAAATAAAAATTGAAAAAAAAAGAGAGATGTACATGCCACAGGTTAAAAAACATGACACATTAGTTTAAATTAATAGGTGTTGAGAATATAATTTATCTTACTAAATGTTTTCCTCCAATCAAGATACAACTTGTAGTGATTTGGGTATATCACTCCGTGTTTTGTCATCAATGTGAAATTTGGTGTTTAGACTAATCATTGGTTTGCTTTTCTGATTTGTGGTTCGTTCAGTTAATAAGATGACATATAGGCTAACTTGTACATCAAATATATAAGTTGAGTTACTGTTAAAAAAGTCTTGCCGGCTAGTAATTTACTTCCATATCAGCCAATCATGCCATCCATAACTCTATTATTAAGGGAATATGTCTTCATGCCCATCTTAACTAATATATTGCTTATCTACTCATGTTCTCTACATTTCTAATTTTTAAGGTAGTGAATGTTTTTTTGAATCGGCAAAATATTATTAACCACAAGTCCATGCAAGAAGCACTAATAAGCTAGGGATCAAAAGCAACAAATAAGGTGGTGAATGTTTGACTACGTTTTTTTCATTCAAACGAACTTTGGGTCAGTTTTACTTAATGTCAAATCAATGTTGTAGCCTCTTTGGATCTCATTAACCATTACCATGACCTTAATAAGACCCCATTCAACATTCAAGCCTATGTTGACTTAATAGCCACGTTTGACCGTCAACCAACAATTAGTCAACAACTGAACTGATTTGAATGTAAATCGATAAAACGTCCATCAAATTGTTAACGTCATAATGAACCGTGAAGTTAAATTATTGGGCGTCAGTACAACATCCGATAAAATAACTATTAAAATGTTAAAATACATAGAGAAAAAGGGGCATGCACTAAAAATAGCTTGTGCAACCAACCTTACTTTTCATTGAAGATCAACATTGTAAAACTAATTTATAGTGCATGTCCCTTTTTCTCTTATGTATTTTAACATTTTAACGGGGGTCGAAATTTCAACAGTGGGTCCATTTTTCTCATAATGGTGTGGGTGAAAAGAAAAAGAAAACATAATCTTTTTTTAGAATAATGAAATATTCTCTAGTTAGAATTGAGTCAGATTTATTTGAAGAAGCTCTATTAAAATATTTATTGTATAGACAATAAATATTGACAAAATTTAGATGAGGAAATGCATTTGGTTATAACTTATGAAATGTGTTTGTTTGTTCAAATTGACAAGTCAGTTTTGACTCGTTATATATTCAACTAATCAATTGGCTGTCAACACTATAAACGTGTATTCTGATCACCTTAATTTTGCCATTTTTTTTGGCATTATGTTACTAATTTGAATGGTATGGATTCGTTTGCAAGTTCATCTTTTTCAAGTTTCAACCACAAGAATTTGTGTTGTTTTTTTTTTTTATGTAATTTACCGGTTTGAATGGATACCTTATTTTTAATTTAAAAAATCATGAAAAATTAGAAAAAAATAATTTGAGACAATAATCTCAAGTCATGAGAATTATCTTTTTATTCATAAATGAATAAAACGACAATAACCAAATATTTTTTCACTGAGTGATGTTAGTTACATTGTCATAAACCATTTTCCGATCCAAGTCGGTATAAAGGGTGAACAGATTAGCCAATGCTTCGGCCGATTGGGTGGCAAAACATCTTCCAGTTAACTTTCAAATTTTTCTAAATAGATTTTTTGATAATTTTTCTAGGATTTCCTCTATCTCTAATAATTTAATTATTTTTCATCTAATCTACTCTTTTTAATACATTATTTAAAAATAAATAAATAAAATCCATCAATTAAAATGGATAAGTACCATTTTTTGTCAAAAAAGGATGTATGAGGATTATGACCTATTTTTGTCCATGTTCTTTTAGACTTTCTGTCGTAGCAAGTCTTTGTCGTTTGTAAGTCTTAACCACTTTCAGTTGTCTCTCCTTCACATCACACGTGCGAGGTATCTTTCTGTCTGAACATTCAGAATTTAAAAGAAAAATAAAAAATCAAATTATTTTCCCCTTTCATTGTGTAACGTTGTATTATTGAGATAGGAAAAGTATGTACCTTCTTTGGTATTCAAAACAATTACAAACATGGACCCACCCCCATTTTTTTATGTGATTATTTAATTACTGAATTTATATGAATTTTAATTTATGTGTTGTTATTTCTTGCAGTTTGGTTCTTCAAATGAGACCTCCTTTTGTTGGATTCATCAGAATACTTGGCCTTCTTGTTTTTGTTTCAGCTTGCTGGTAAGTTTTTTTTTTTTTTTTTGTTTTTTTATTATTTTTTTTTTTTTTTTTTTTTTTTTTTTTTTTTGGTAAGTTTTTTTTTTTTTTTTTAGGTGCCAGTGTTTCAAAGCTCCTTAATATTAAGCTCGTTTGGATTGACTTATCTGAACTTATCTATTGTCATAAGCACTTGCGAATGTTTTCAGCTTATTTTCATAAGCTCTAGGATTATTTATCATATGAAAACAATTTGACTTCACTTTTTTGTTTGTTATAGAAATCTCTTATACATAAACACTTATATGATAACGGCTTAATTTAGTTGTTTATCCAATTCAAACTTATTCTTCTGCTGGTCTATTTGTGAACATAAGATTTTATCTTTATGTTGAATGTCTTTTATTTTCATATCTGAAATTTAATATTTTTTGCATCTGAGTGAGGGAAAAGGGTTGTTTACATTTCAATTTATAATTCAGAATATTTCAATGATTCTTACCTTGTCATTCTTCTTCTGTTTATCTTGTATCATGTAATAGCTTCTCCATCCAGAAATTTAACTAGTAAAAGAAATGACTTTGGATAAAATATACCTTACATGCATCAGATTAATAACTGTTAAGTAGGAATTATTATAGCAAAAGTTCTTGCTCTTGAATATTGATGATAGAACCATGCATTTTCATTTATACATCAAATTTCAATAATTTATATGTTAATTGCACAAGACAAAAGTTGGGTATGGCTCATAGTTTACTGATAAGTGGGCAGGTCGCTTGAGCCGGTATGGAAGGCAAATCCCCCCTGTGCCATTCAAGGGTAATCTTGTAAACTGGACCGTAGTATTTAAATATAAGTTGTAACGTGTAAACCCTAAGCTTGAATAATAGAAAGTTACTGCAGCCGCATTGCAGTCAGAGACAACACAAGTGGCCGAACTCCGGACTCAAATCTTGTGTTTTCTTTGTTTGCGTTTTTCGTGTATGTTTCTCTAGTAACGCAGTTTCTGTTCTAACCACAACTTTTTCCAGATTTATAGGTTAGGTTGTATATTGCTGTCACGTTATCTTTGATAGTAACGAGTGTCGCGGTCAAATGCTTTGGCCGCAGATGCTTTTCAAAAAACCTTGAATGTGTGTGTGTAATGTCAAATTGATGTGCTTAAAAGTGCACATCTAGTGACAATTAACAGACTCTGATTTTTTCAAAGTTGCAGTTCTTCAACCGATGGAAGTACGAACAAGCAGAAAACATTAGCGATCATAAAGCCGGATGGATTGCTTGGTAACTACACAGATGATATCAAGAGAACAATTTTAGAATATGGTTTCAGCATTGTCAAGGAAAAGATTGTTCAACTTGATGAGACTACTGTGAAAAGATTTTATGCAGAGCACTCCTCAAAGAGCTTCTTTTCCAGCCTTGTTAAATACATGACCAGGTATCCTATGATTGCCTCAACTCTTGTTGCATGATGGTGGTATATACTATATCGGTCTTAATTTGTGGTTGCGATTACACTCTGAACCTTTATATTGTGGTAAAATGTGTATAAATGCGGTCACAACTGCAGTTATTGAGACCTCTAAAACCGCTATATTGCGGTTGAAGACTGCAATTTAGAACTATTTCCTAAACTGTTTTGGAAACCTCATTATGTTGACTGTTTGTTGGATTGCCTATTTGCTAGACCAACTTTTACATAGTTTTATTTGCTTGGCAATGATAAAATAACGTCGATTTAATTTCTCAGTGGTATTTATTTAATGATAAAAGCTCGTTATAGTGATCTGAAGTGGATTTCTGACGCTCAAGGTGAGAGATTGAGGTGAGTGAGAATAATGCATACCTTTCTCCCGAGTGCAGAGGTCCTTATATAGTGGAGCATTTCAGGAGTTTTGGAAGGAACCCCCATTGAGAGATTCCTGCCGTGATGAACGGATCACTTTCTGATCTTCATCAAGCGGTGATTACTCCGTGTAATGCGCGTGTGCTGATGGACTTTGGGTGTGAAGTACCTTCTGAATAGGCCTTGGCCCATTTTGGAACATATAGTTTTTTCTTCTTCATACTGCTAATTGATTAATCAGTAAGTATGCATGCTATACCCCGTATACTACTAGATTTTGGGGTGTACAATGGAGACTATTAAAGTTTGAACCTAAAATTTCATGCATATTGTCCAAACCCTCACCATTAGTCCAATCCTAGTGAGCTTAAGCATATAAAATAAATATCATACTGAGAAGTTGGGAAATTGTAGGGTTTTTTTCACGCACTATAAGTTTTTTTTATGTTACGTAGCTGAGGAAATTCTAGTTTTAGACCATTGCGGTTAATGGTTCATCGATATGAAATCTGTATACCACTGATCATTTTAATCATATTTGATTGACATTTACTTTCCTTCCTTTATGTTTTCTAGTCTTTTATCATCCTAAATCACCTCTTTTGCTTCGCCATAACTATAATCAGTGGACCGGTGTTAGTCATGGTTTTGAAGAAGGATAATGCTATTGCTGATTGGCGTGCTTTGATGGGCCCGACGGATGCAAGCAAGGCTAAGATAACTCACCCTCACAGGTCATGCATTTTACTAATCAAATTTATTGTGCTTGGTTTGTGAAGTATATTTGTTTAATCAATTTCTCTATGCTTAATTAGTTTATTAATTTGAACAGCATCAGAGCAAAATGTGGATTGGATACTGAAAAAAATTGTGTTCATGGTTCAGACTCTCCCAAATCTGCACAAAGAGAGATACCATTTTTCTTCAGAGAGCTCTCTACAGGTCAATGATTTTACTTCTACTTGTAAGGAAAAAATGTATATATTGTTCCGTCTATAGGGTATAAAGAATAACAAAATTTGTATTTTTGATCGAAAAGGTTCTGTTCGAATTATTATAACCTCACCAATTCTCTGAAAATGTATGTTATTTTCTAGAAAACTTATTAGTTCTTACTTTGGCCTCACCAATTTTATATTTTGCAGATGTAATTACACAACATGATGAATTGTAGCTGGTGAAAGTAAGTTTGAAGCAGAAACACAGCCTTTGCTTTTTGTGAGGCTCACTACGTTTACATAGTTCAAATACAAGGCTTCTATGTTTTTCGAGGACAATTTATCATATAATTAATCTTATACATTCTGTTGACAATGTGATTTCAGTAGGAATATTTTTAAGGAAAAAAAAAGAAAAAAAAGCTGTGAAACATGGATACCTCTAGGCCGAGCTAGGCTTTGCAAGACCTGAGTCTGGCCTGCCTTTTTTTTTTAAGGCCTAAGCCTGGCCTGCAGCCTGTCATAGGCTTACTTTTAAGGCCTGAGCCTGACCTTCTGAAAGCCTGATACGGCCTGCTAGCCTGTTTAAAAGCCTATTTCCTATGAACATCTTTTAATAAGCAATGTGATCTAAGGTTAAATTGACTGGCAAACTAATATATCAATTAGATTAAACTCTCTTTTGATAATCAATACAAGTTTTTAGTGAATTTGACTATATATTGTATCATATTTCAATTGTAGTTTATAATAATACATTTAAATATGCAAAAAACTAATGTATACTAATAAGCTTAAATTATTGAAAAAGTTAACAAACTTTTATTTTAATTCAAAGTACAAAATGTAATATAATAATAAATAATATTATTCATATTTACTTAAATAGGCCGACCTCATAGGCTTAAGAGGTTTTTTGAATGGCATGTGGTCTGACCTTTTAAGCTAAATAGGCTTCTAAAAAAGCTTAGGTCTTCTCTGTTTAAGAAAAAAGCCTAGTCTGGTCTGGCCTGTTGTAGGCTAGGCCATAGGCCCATGTAGGCTGGCCTGGCCTATTCCTATCCCTAAGGGCGACCGTCCTAGGCCCCAAAAAAATAAGTATAGAATATGGGCCCCAAAATTTTTTTAAAAAAGTGTAAGGTATAATACTATTATACTTTAATGCCACGTTTTCTCATAAGGATTTGTCGCATGTTGATGCAAATGGTTTTTTTTTCTATATTAAAAGATTGCAAATATCTTTGTCAAATGTGTTGATGTTTGCATTTAAAATTTGAGTTTGTCGAATGTTTTAATTGCATATCGAATTCATTTAACTATGTCGGTGATTGTTGCACGTGTAGAAAGAAGTGTTTTGTAGTTAAAATTATTGAAAAACTTTGCATTTAGAAAGATATGATAGAACATATTGTTGCATACATAATTATTAGTGAATTTGTATCTAGAAATACTCGTAGGATTCAAATTACAGTTTCACTCTAGGCCACCAAAATCTCAGAAACGGTCCTGCCTACGAAACGTGTCAGACAACTTAAACAAATATCCCAATACAATTTATTGTCCTTAACCCTTCATTGACAACCATTGCTTTAACACATATTTAACCCTTGTAGATGCTAAATGGATAAATAAAGATTATTATTTTATTAAAAGGTCAGATATTATTGTATCTTATATAAGAATAATTTTAATGAAATAAATTGCTCAATTTATTTATTTTGGTCTATAGATGAATTGGTAAAGACCACTAAAACTCACACATTGTAAGATCTCGGATTCCAATCTAGATTAAGGCGTCCAACCTAACAATTTTGGTATTACCAGTTGAGCTAGACTTCACAGACTAAATTGCTCAATTTAGATCCTTTATAAATAATATTACTATTTCATTTAATTACAATAAATAAATAAATATATGTGTAGCAGTGTCGGTGCCCTATATTTTGTCATATTAGCAATGTTGACGTATATGTGTTTGTGTCTTATCAAGTATTGGTATCGGAGCCCGTGCTTCATAGATGATAGGAACACAATTAATACAATTTTGATCCTATATTTTCTTAGCTTGTTTTCTTGTCAGTGGTAAAATACTTTTACTCATTTCAGCTAAAGATGATTCCATTAGAAATGAAATTTAAAGATTTATACTGCATCACTTTGCAAATTCTGCTCATTGTTATATGTTTGACCAGGATTACGCTGATTTTGAACAAGATAGGTTAGGACCTGTTTATTTTGCAAAAATATCTTTTGTTTTCATTTCTTAAAATATGGGTGTATTTTAACTTGTTAGTAAGAAGATGATTTTTAGAACGAGTCATTGTGATGGAGAGAAGACGAAATGCTAACTAGTGATCATGCGTTTGCTGAAATAATGAAAATAGTTTTGTCATTTTCATTGTTTTTGAAAATGCAAGACAATTGTTCACTTCAAGAGTCTCTTTTCTCCTTGTTAACAAAGTAAATGGAAATAAAAATGAAAAAAAAATGTTTATACAAAGTAAAAGGACATTTAGCCTCTTTGTCTTTCCATTCTTGATTTAAGATGGTGGGATACTCTCCCTACCTTTATTCGCGAGGATTTTTCTAAAATAAAGTTAAGTTTCTCAATTATTGGTTTAAATAATGCTATTTAGAGTTTGGTTTATGTCCCCTTCTTCTTTTCATTTTCTTAATAATATTATTGGATTATTGCAAATGATTGTTTTTGTCAAAATGGTCAGAATTGTGCCATCTGAACTATCAACCTGATTATTTTCATGAGAAATTATAGGATGATGATTTACCCCCAAAGGAAAGAGCCAAGTTGGCTTGAAAATGTAAAGCTCTGGCAGTATTAAGGTTTCAATGTTTACTTTCTAAGACTCTATTTTGTTAGAAGAGTTCCAATGCAGCTACGTTGATGAATAATGTCATGATTATAAAACCATGTCTGCTTAAAAGAGTTCCAATGCTTAAACAAAAATTGAAAACCATTGGCTTGAGTTGACGGGAAAAAATGTCCCCAAGTTGATGATTGGTTTGATAAAATTGACGGTATCGATTGTCCATGTAATTCATCAACATGTCTAATGTCCCTGTTCTCTAAATTCATCAAAGGCAATATAATCTTTAGCATGGGGCAATTGTAAAATTTCCCCAACTTAGGCCATCTAGATTGAACCGTTGATTAAATATAAAATAATATATGAAGGACTACGATTGTCTTATTATTTTGACCGGCAACTTGTACAGATTTTACACATTACATGATTTTTTTTAAAGAAAAACATTTTTCTTTTTAAGGATGATTTTTCTAAAAGAAAAACATAAAAGATTTACAAAATGGATTTGACGGTAATGTAATGTAATGAAAGATTTACAAAACACCGCTAAGATTTTTCTATTGTATCTTTAATAAATATTATTATAGAGTGGTGAAGAAATATTATTTTAATCAAACTTGGTCAAACTATGGATTATCAGTGTCCATTTTCTCTGATAACAGAGGGTTAATACAAAAACTAAATATTTAAAAAAATTATGTTAAATTTGTTCAATAATTTTGTTTGGGTATGTACTCATGATCTAATCATTTTTTGTCAAATAGTATAGTAATTAAAATTTACCTTTAAGGTGAATAAGTGGAGTATCCAGGGTTCGAACATCGGCCCTTCCATAAATTATCCAATGTCCATGTCAACTGAGTTAAGCTCATAGAGACCAATATTTTAATATAATATCATTTTTTTTGTATTAATTTATTTTAAAATGAATTCAAATTATAAATAAATTTTGCTTACAGGATCCTTATTTTCACACTCAATCTGTCTTAGAAGTTTATTTTCGGTTTTTGATAAATCCCTTTTATGCAATTGTTCACAAAAATATGTGCTCGGGTTCGGAAAACTGGCCTGTGTTGATAATACATGTGATTTTTTTATTAAAAAAAATATTCTCTTGTTAACACCGGTGATATATGTATAATCGATTTACAGAAAAAAAAGAAAAGGTAATGTACAAGTAATAACCGGTAGAAACAAGGTAGTGACCCGTAAAAGAGAAATGAGCCTAAGATGGGGAAATTATGCAATTGGTCCATGCTAAAACTCGCCTTCATCAACACTTTAGAGAGTCTTTTTATTATTTTATTTTAGGATTTTAAAGGATTCTAATTGAGTTACTAATAGTTTGGAAATGTTAGTAATATTTTGATAAAAGTCGTTGTAGATCGTCTTACTTTCCTAACCTGGCAACTTTTATAGGGTGTATATGTCTTTCGGTATAGACTAGTGGATTGATCCGATTAAAAGATGCTTTACGAATGTTACGGAGTATGAAAACTAATCAGAATGAAGAAATTATGTACAAATAAAATAGTTATTTTCAATTAATAAGGGTTGTTTTCTTTAAAAAAAATTAATAAGGGTGGTTGTGACCGGAGTAGAAGAGTTATGGAGATCGAGAGTTTTTTTTTTATTTGACACAAAACAAATGACATTCATTCAAATTGATAGGGTACATCGATGCAATATAAATTCGCTAAAAACAAAAAGGATAAATCTGTGAACAAACTCACGACATCCATGTTAATAGCATAAAAAGGCAAAGTACATAAGCCTACAAATATGACTATATTAAAATCTCCGGAATAGCCATGCCTCCGGATCTGCAACGTTGATAACGCCAATGTCATTGGTTGGATCTGCATTGGATCAAAGCTGATCTGACAATCTGAATCGAACAAACACTTGAACAGGGGAAAAGACAAACAACGTCGCACAAAGACGACAAACAAAACAGCGTCACACTAAGACGACGAAATCACAAAAGGAAAACCTAATTCGATGTGAAAATCAATTATTTAAATAGAAGAAAAGGAGAAAAACGATTTAGAGGGGTGATTTGGGGTCTAAAATTGACCCTAAACCACCCCTCTTTAGTGGATGAAGGAGAAGAAATTAGGGTTTCAGTCGACGGCTCACAAAAGAGAGAGGGGGATGGAAATCGATAGTTTGATCACTAGCAATACTAATATTTGACTATTTAAAAAAAGTTCTTTTTTTTTATGTTAAATTAAATCAAGAATTTCTCGTATTATCGTCTGCCCGTGGAGGAGGGTACAATACATTTCTGAGATAGTTGTGGCTGCCCACAATATTATGAAAAATAATTTGAGTATTTTGTCATTTTTATCCCTAAATACGTAAGATAATGTCATCATTTATGAATGTATTGAAATCGTAGGAATATATGTGATTGTGTTTTTTGTTAGTAATTTTATGAATTAAATTGACTAATGAAACATATATTCGATGACCAAATTCATTAAGAAAAAAGACACCCACAAATGCTTTTGTAATTTTGATGCTTATAAACTTTATGCTAAATCAAATCAAGGATTTCTCGTATTATCGTATGCCTAGTGGAGGAGGATACAATACACTTATGAGGTTGCTATGGCTACCCAAAAATATTATGAAAAATAATTGAGAATTGTCATTTTTATCCTTAAATGTGTAAGGCAATGTCACTCTCATTAATGAATGTATTGAAATTATAGAAAATGTGAGTGTCTTTTGTTAGTAGGTTTATGGATTAAATTGACTAACGAAACATATATCTAATGATCAAATTCACTTTTTTAAGAAGACAAATTAGTCTACTAAAATTTGACATGAAAAGAATCAAATCTGAGACCTTTAGAGGAGTATACTACAATGTCCTAAGTCATTGTCATCAGATCAATTCAAGTGGGTTTCATGACCAAATTCATTAAGAAAAAACACACCCACAAATGCTTTTGTAATTTTGATACTTTTAAAAACTATAATGACAACACTTTAGATATTCAAAGACTAAATGTCTGCTTAACATATATATATATATATAATACACAAGTTTGAACTGACTTTTTCCTTATCTATTTTACCTTCATTTAAACTATTTTATTTACTATGCTATCCTTTAACAATATCATTTTAAATTTTAATTCAAAAGTTAAATCTCATTAAAAATATGATTATCTCACTGCAATAGGAACAATACTATCTATATTATATATAAAGGGATAGGGATTTTGGGCTAATTTTTTTATTATTCCAATTATACCCCATGTATTAATGTTATATTGTTGATATTATTAAAAAGGTAAAAATTCATATTATATTTATGAAATTATTGTTGTCATTGAAAAAGATAAACATGGTTTGTTGAGTTTGTTACAATTCAAAAGTCAAAAATGTTTGTATTTATAATTCTAATCAAAATCAAAATTTCATACAAAATACTGTTAATAATTTACTCGTGTTAGCGCAATAAAAAGAGCGGAAAGACGCACACATGATGTTTGTCTTTTCGCTAGTTAATGATTACAATAATAGCAAAACAACAATGATGAAATATGTTCTTGCTTAAATTACTTTTTTGTCAATTGAATTAGTTTACTCGCCTTGGTTATTATAAGAAATAATTGTGACTTTTTCAAAGATAAAAAAATATTTCATATAATTAAATCATATGTTTAACTCCTAAAAGAATTAAGTTAGCTTTGCTGAAATGACTAATTTTTTATCAGTAATGTTTTTTCGGTGGAGGTTTTATGGTAACTATAATCAAATTTAAAATCCTTTCAGCTTCACAAATGACTTGTCAACATATATTCGAATTGGTCATCTCAAAGATAAAACGATTTGAATACACACCTACAATATTTTTTTTTTCCGTAGATGGATGAAATTAAAGGTTGTTGATCTCGCATGATTATTTATCTTTGGGCATATGTGTAAGGAAATAGTTTGGTTTGTTAGAATTAGGGTTTTGGTTTGTTGACGCCCTATTGGCTTATATTTGTAATGTTAGCGAACTATGTTAATGTCTAGTATTCATCTCAAAATATGAATGATGAATGCCCCAACTCTTGATCCTTTTGATTGTATTATCCTTATTTTAACATTTGAATGAACCAAACTTATTTTACCGGAAAAACCAAAAATTGGAATAGTTCTTTTTCTTTCTTAGAAGAGTTTTCAAAAAGAAACAAAATACTGTTAGAAATACTTAAGTAATAATAAACGTTATAGAAATGTTATTGCATTGCCAAACAAAGTCCTAATTAAAGGCCAGGTATGGAGGATCTCATGTCTTCCAAAGATAATCTTACAAGGGTCACAATTTGATTACTTTCATGCTCCCAATTCATAAGGTTTCAAGCTTCGAGGGGCTTCTCTCTTGGAAGATAGAAGAAACATTTGCTCACAATTTGACAATTATGTATCCATGAAAGTGATTATTAACATTAACATATAGTCAAACAATAATTATCACTACTTCACTATGCCTGGACGATACATGTCCACGATTTCATCCCCCATTCTTAATGTATAGGGTGTAGTGCATATATAGTTTCCATAATCGGAAAGGCCAGTGTGTGGTAAACACTATACATGGTATCAATTGCCCAATCCTATGCATCTAGTAGATTCAATGTACCCCACATGGCCTCCTTTCTTGTGTATGGGGGCTACTTTCTATTGGTTTATTAATTAATAAAAGTAAAGTTGTATCTTGGTTAATGTGATTTTATTATATACTTGTGCTTGGTTTAAGTGATTCTTTTAAGCTTTCGACTCTTAATTCCATACATCTTGATGAGGACTTCTACATCCTACTCAAGTTATTTTAAGCCAATATTATGACCTAATTGATGACATAGTGATACATTTTTTATGATATTTTTAGGAGGATAACTTCTTATAATAATGTAAAGTAAAACTTTGAACAACATGTTTGTTTTGGTTGCTTGTAAGGTAAAGAAGTAAGATATATGGTTCATGATGATCGATGGTCGACAAATAAATTTAATTAGTAGTATAGAAAGGATTTTTGTTTCTATACAAGATATAAATAGAGTTATTTACAAAGAGATACAAATAGTTATAAAATATTAGTTTCAACAAGCTCACCAAAAGCAATCCTAATTTCTACCCTTTTCTTGAATCTATTCTCGTGACCAAGAGACTCGATGATTTTATTACCCAAGGTGTTTCCCAACTCTATAATCTAACCCCCAAAAGGAACCAACCTTTAGCCTTTGATTTTCTAAGGATATTCTTTTTCGGTGTCCCAAGATTCACAAGTTGCTCGCAAAGACTCAACCTCTCATGTGTTTCCCAACTCATGAATCTCTTCCCAGAATGCACCAACCTGTTTCCAAAAGCCCCCTCTTTTGGTTCTCCAATATTCACGTCTTGACCCTTTTGAATCTCATCTAAAGACCCTCAACTTTTAGCCTACAAGCTCGCTCAATTGGTTACGTGAAATCATCAAGATTCTTCAACAAATAGGTTAAAGAGTGCTTAAATAGTGTTCAGATCCAATGCAAATTGCATCATGATTGCACTGGATCGCACCACAATCCAAGTTGGTACAAATCGGTTGCTTTTAGCTGTCCAATCTCGCCATAATTGCTTCCAATCGCACTATAATTTCTAATGAATCAAACTTTTCTTCTTCACCAAATTGTGCCACGATTGCTTCAATCGCGCCTCGATTTTCTAAATTCAGCAACATCAATTTTTATAGTTTAGAGACTTGACATGGAGGCAATATGAATCCTTAATAAGATATATCAAAAAAATCTTATTTTTATATGCTTAAATTAGTACAGGGGCCTATTTTCAACTCATGATAGTTTTAGAAGGATTGATTTTATGTCTAAATTAGTATATGAACCTATTTCAAACTATAAATTAGTATACATACATATTTACATAATAGGCTTAAATATGTAAATTGTCCCAGTAAGTTCGCGTGTTTTTGGTTTTCGTCCCTGTATCTTTTTTTTCTCTTTCTAAAACAACCCCTGCGAGTTAATAACTTTTTGATTTTTGTCCCTCCCGTCAACTTCCGTTACAAAAACGCCAAAGTGTCTAACGACAGTTGACGTGGCGAAGGATGGTGTGGCAAAAAACGCTTATATGTCGTGACAAATGATCCCTGACTATATTACAGGGACCAAAACTAAAAACGAAAAGGTACATAGGGACGAAATTAAAAACACCTAAATAACAAAATTTGAAATTTAAAACTCTTGTTGTTTCCATCTTCTTCCTCTCTCTGTGCGTTTTAGGGACCAGTTTCAAAAACGAAAATTACGAGAGAGACTAAATGGAAAAAAAAGAAAAAAAAAGACTTATAATTTTCACATATTTCATTCATCTTTTTCATTCTATTCTCATCTTCTTCCATCTTAACCCAGAAAATCCATACTTCTTCAATCGTAACCCAAAAAATTCCTCCTTCTCGAATCTTCATCTTCAAAACTAAATTCATCAGTCACCAAAAATCATCAAACCCACATTTTACTTAATCCCACTCTACTATTTTCAATCCGAAACAATACATCCACACCACATTAATAATTTCTACTGGACTGAAGCATAATTTGTAACTCCATAACCCTCAAATTACTTCAATTCCAATTTTTTACTAACCAAAAGCCATTCCAGCTTGCTCTGATTGCAGTAAATCATGGCACGATTTCTTCTTCACTTGGAAACATAAAATCTGCTCTTTGTAGCTTCAAACTCATGCAGAATCACTTGAACTCAACTAAAAGTGGACAAAAACTACTAACAAAATGATGTATGACCTAGCGTCATCAACTACTACTTTTTTCCCTGAGCTATCATTTTCTTTACAAACAAAAGCACATACAGAACAACAAACTAGGAAAAATAAATTATTAGAGTTTGAAGAACACCACCTTGTTGTGTGTTACTAACTTAAATTTGGAATGCTTTTTGTGCTATTGTTTTAAATTTACCATCACTGGCAGAGGGCTTTGTATGCAAAACAAGTCTTCTTCCAACAAAATGGCAACATACATCAATTTGGAAGGAGATATTGTGAATGCTCTACCATTTGTAGATCATGTCAACAAAGCGAGATTCAGAAAAGAGCAAGCACAAAGCTGATCTGGTATAATTGGTGTAATTTGGGAAGAATTGGAAAATTGGGGAGAGAGGAATAAGAGACAGGGAGAGGAATAAGATGAAGAAATGAGTTTTAAATTTCAAATTTTGTAAGTTCGCATTTTTTAATTTCATCCCTCTGTTCTTTTTCGGTTTTGGATTTGGTCCCTGTAATATAGTATGGATTACCTGTAAGGCCAGATACGCAGATTGCCACGTCATGCGCCGTTAGACACTTTGACGTTTTTTTAACAGAAGTTGATGGTAGGGACGAAATTCAAAAAGTTATCAACTTACAGGATTTGTTTTAGAAAAAAAAAAGTTACAGGAACAAAAACAAAAAACACGCGAACTTACATGAACATTTTACATATTTAAGCCTATATAATATAACATGTCACCATTGACTAATTGTTCTTTGACTGAAGAACCTAATTGAAAAATTGTAATAGTTCATAGACTTGATAAAGACCTACTTAAGGAAAAAATAACTAGTTTAAGGACCAACAAATTAATTAAACGTAATTATAAACACTTCAAAATGTGAAAAATACCTATACTCATACTACTAACTAATCTTGTACTATATTTAATAATAAATATTGTACTATATGGTATGTAAAGTAGTCAAAAAAAATAGTCAACTTGATCCCTTCACACACGTGTTGATCCGACATAAAATTATGGGAATTACATTGTCGTTATGGTTACTATACTATGAGCCGTCACGCCAGGGTGTTGATACCGTATCGGTATGTATGTCTTTTCCAAATCCTAATTTCCAACCCAAAAACTTACAGAAAATAATAATTTTCTTTGAGTAACAAAAAATGGAAATAATAATTTCTAAAAATATTCCCTAAAGAGAATTGTTCAAAAACTTTAAGTTGAAATAATTCAGTTGGTTGTGTTGTTCTGAGAGGACGTGTTATCTAAGTTCAAATCTTATCAAGAATTAAGGATATATGCACTTTAGCACATAATTATTGTTAAAACATACAAATTGTGTTTTGCATTCAAGCAAGTTGTGATCAATTCAAAGGTTAAAACAAAAAGAAAAAACTGAAAGAAACAGTGTTATATATAGCTGGCAAGTTGATGTAGTTGATAACTTGATAGTGTGTGAATGAATATTATAGTACTCTTAATATTTGTCACACACATGTAATGTGTTTGGAATGATCGATCTTGTACATTATTCAGTGTACTAAACCTTAAAACAATAGTGTTAGTGTACGTGGGTTCTATCACAAGTTAATTGGAGCAGGTGAAATTTGGGAATTGGTCTGGTAAGTGTGAGACATTCCCATGCCATGTGTGTGTGCTAATTCCTCATTTTCTCACTTGTTTTTCTTGAAGGCCCATAAAATTTGGCTATGATTTCAACACTTATATTTCATCAAGGAAACTAAAATAGTCTTTTTCCTCTTGTTTTATTTTTAGTTGAAAAGCACATTAGTGGTCAATTTCCAAAGAAAAAATGCATATATACATGGTTCCTTTTTGTACACCTCTTTTCAAATAAGATAGGCCTTCCAAGTTCCAAGACACATGCCCTACATTTGCATATTTATCAAGCTGTGGCTTAGACACAAATGTTACCATATTAATGGTTGATATTGCAATTGAGATATGCAAACAGATCGACCATGGCCTAAACTATGATACAAAAATTGAGAATCAATATTTCCCTAATATTTTTTTGAGAAATATTAGAATAAAAATGTGTTTTTTTTTCTTTTTCTATGTAGAATAATGGAAACCACCAACATAAACTTACACACAAACTGGAAAATCCCTAATTTAAGAACATGAACACCACATAAAATATTTATCTAAAGAGTGTTGACATTGCCGGTCGAGTTAGGTCTTACGGATAAAATTATTACTTTTACTTGTAGAGAGAATGTGTATAGAGTAGAGATATCGTTTAGTTGGAGGTTGTTAATTCGTCTCGTAAGATATTGTCTCATATTCATCTTGTAGAATGATATTCCAGTTGTCGCTTATGAGTGTTACATTTCTAAATAAAAATTATTTTAAAATAAGTTTTATTTTTCAATTTTAAATAATACTAATTATTATTTTTCGATTGTAGTCTGTAATAAATACTATGTATCACTTTAAATCATTATCGCTTTCATATGTACCCTCTTCAAATCTTATGAATCTCAACTCTTGATTAAATGAATGCACACGTCAATTTTATTATATAGAATATCACTCCAATCTTCAAGTATCAACTTTTATGTGATCTAATGGTTAAAATGGTGACACATTACTCCAATTTAAAGTAATACCCGGCAAAAATATTTTCACCCATGTGTTGTTGGTGAAGGAAGGGATCACTCGAAACAAACTACGTACGAAGCAATAAAAATAATGTATAAAAGAGAATGTCTTTCATGATATACATGCATGCGGTTCAACAACAGAGTAATAAAAATGCCTACATTCACATTATACTTGGGGATAATTAAAGGTATAAACTAATAAATATGCTAAGTATTTTAGTTTGTTAATACAGAGGTACAAAAGGGTAAGATGGGCCACTAGTCCTTGTTTGGGACTTGATACAAGATAAAATATCAAGCTACACACATGATCAATTAGGCCATAAAATTCATCAAACTTTCATACTAGTTTTCTATTCCCAAAGCCAAATTCTTATTGGCTTCAAAGATCTGTTCTTACGGAACTTCACTAATTACTAGTAGAAAAGTACCTCGTTACCCTTTCATTACCTGACACATGGCTAATTCCTTCACACTATCCAACCATCATTACAATATTTTCTACTCACTTTATATTACTACTCCGATCTATATATATAAAATAAAGTTATTTCTTATATTCATTTAATAAATGATGTATTTAGTATTGAATGAATTAAAAAATAAATTTTCTCTTATAATAAAGATTGAAGAGTGTAGCTATGAAGCTTGAATGCTGCAAATTTAGAAACGTATTCATATAGGATATGTATTGGATACTGATATTCTATAGATACTTGTGGATACGCATCCAGAAAATATCAAAATTTACTTTCTTTTTTTTTATAAATATTTATTAATTTACATATAGAATACTTCACAAATACAAGTAGTTACTTATAAGATACATAAATATGCTTCTTATAAAATATGAAGGTAAAAAAAAAATCGAAGATTGTAAAATTTTTGTAGATACACTCAAATTCAAATTATTATGAATAAGTAAAGTTGTCATTTGATGAATCACACATAAAAAGTATGATTTTTTTGTTGATGATGGTAACATAGGTATGAAAATAAATTATTGTGATTTACACATAAACTCAAAACTCTCAAAACTTTGTGTTTTGATTAAAGTATTAGTTTTTAAGTATTTTACATGTATACAAGTACTATTATAAGAATTTTGTTAATGTATCTTAGCCGAATGATATCCTAAATTTAAAAAAATTTGTATATATGTATTGGCATCGCACCCGCACCGTATTACTAGTTTAGACTTCGTAGATTTATACATTTATTAGTATAATTGAAAAGTTATTTGTAGACACTCAAACACCGGTCTACATCTTGAAAGAGAAAGAGATAAAAATATTAATGTGATAAACAGGTGATGTGATAGTAAAAGATAGTGATAAAATGGAATGATAAAAATTTAATGATGTCTAAAGTATAATTGCTCTTATTAATTGGCTTCTAAAATAATCCAACCAAGTTGTCTAATCACATAGATCAACCCTCTTTTTTTGGCTTATAAAATCTACTACCCTCAAACGAAATTTACCACTAGTACTAGAAGTTGTAGATATAAACAAACACTAGTTCACAAAATCTTACATATTTGACACCTGGCTCTCTACCTCACTATCACTATCATCCAAATATCATCCCCTTTTCCTCTCACTTTATATATTATTGCTACCTAGCTAGTTCTTTCAAATTATTAGATTCATTCATCCTCCTTATTCATACTCCTAGCCTTGGTCCTTCCACCATGAAGGTATTAATTAGTCTTTCCATTTTGCAACCTTTATTGTTACTTCAATGTTAATTTAGTGTGTTATGAAATTTCTTATGTAACATGATTGCCCCAAAAAAAAATGTAGCATGATTGATATGTCTTTTGTCATTTGTAGTTCTTCAACTGGATGCAAAATAAACTTAATGGGAAACAAGAGAATAGAAAATCAAACACATCTACATCTACTACTTGTAAGTGATCTTCATTACTTTTATTTAGTTTTCCCCAATAACATGTATTTGTCTCATACACATAAAAACACATACTTCAAAATGAAGGAAGAATGACATAGAATCAAAACAGTTAAAGACAGTGAGTAAACATGTGTTTACATGTCTTTTTTTGTTTAAAGGATGCTTAAATGTTTGTTATAATATTTTACTTTACCACTCTCTTTTGAACAAAAAGACTAATGTTTTATTTGGACATGTTTGAATTTATCAATTGACATAAATACTTGTTAGACTTAAGAGAGCCTATAGAAACAATTAATGAGATGTCCATAAACTGCTTTCAGCTTATTTTCGTAAGCTCCCAAAAATAACTTATGAAAATAGGTTATAGCTTATAAGGCAACAATTTGACTTTATTTTATCTTTCGTTATAGAAATTATCTATCCATAAATACTTAATTGGCATGCATGTTTAACAATTATTGGTATCTTTGGATTGTGAACAGATCATGCAAAACCAGAGCCTAGAGAAGAATTCAGTGATTGGCCTCATAGTTTACTAGCAATTGGAACATTTGGAAACAACAATGAAATCACACAAAACATAGAAAACCAAAATACACAACAAGAGGATCCATCCTCTTCAGAGGAAGTACCAGACTTCACTCCTGAAGAAATTGGAAAACTACAAAAGGAGTTAACAAGACTCTTACGACGGAAACCAAATGTCGAAAAAGAGATTTCTGAGCTTCCCCTTGATAGATTTCTTAACTGCCCATCAAGTTTGGAGGTTGATAGGAGAATCAGCAATGCACTTTGCAGTGAATCAGGTGGTGACAAAGATGAGGATATTGAGAAGACACTTAGTGTCATACTTGATAAATGCAAAGACATTTGTGCTGAAAAAAGCAAGAAATCAATTGGAAAGAAATCTATATCTTTTCTTCTTAAGAAGATGTTTGTTTGTAGAAGTGGATTTGCTCCAACACCTAGCCTTAGAGATACTCTTCAAGAGTCAAGAATGGAGAAGGTACCTTTTTTTTTACAAAAAAATCCTCTTACTTATGACTTTCTAATTTGTGAATTCGAATTTGTTGCGGTCAATAATCCTACACATTTAAGTAGTTAGCAAATCAATGACTATTGGGTCGAGATCACAATCTATATTTCAATGTAGACTTTTATTTATTTTAGAAAAAAAAACTAAAATAATGAACTAGAAATCTAGACCGTCCAATCTCAATCCAACAACCACTGACGTGCTAATTGTGCCAACCAAAATTAGAATTTGCATGTCTGTTATGTATGTAATGCAAATGTATAATAAAACAACAATTGTAGCCGCAACATTAAGGTTTTGATGTTTTGCGATTGCAATTGTTGTTGCATAGTGACTTTTTTTGCGATAGGATCGCAAAGCAAACACGGCTGTGATCTAAAACCTTTTGTAAGGTTGGCATATTGCTTCATTTTTTTTACTAACTATGTTGAAATCTACAGCTTCTAAGGACAATGCTTCACAAGAAACTTTACACTCAAAATAATTCGCGCGCACCGGTGTTAAAGAAGTGCATAGAGAACAAGAAGAGTATAAAGAAGAGGAATGATGATGAAGCAGAAGAGAGAATTGATGAAGGAAGTAAATGGGTCAAGACTGATTCTGAATGTAAATTCATTTTCACATTCATATTTATGCCACAACATTATTATAAACATCATACTTTATGGACTAATGAGATTTTTTCTTCTTCTTGCAGATATTGTTCTAGAGATATAATTCTGCATCTATTTTTAGTACACCTTTGTTAGTTCATGTCAAGGTAAACTATTCAAGATGGTGAATAAAGCATAAAGTGCTTATTTTGTTTTGTTTTATTTTATTCTAATCTAATCAATAATTTACATGTAAGAATTATTTATGGGCATAAACACTTGTATTGAGAATGCTTAAAACAACTTATGACATTTTCCATAAACTATTTGTATCTTATTCAACTTTATTTCATTTTATATTGTAGAAATTACATATACTTAAAAAATTATATATGATAAGCACTTATACTATAAAAACTTAATTAAATTGTTTATCTAAAGAGAATCAAAGTGTATAAATTTCATAACAATAAATTTGCAAACTAATAATTTCGTCATTTTCATCTCAGATTGAAGAAAGAAGTCAAAGATATAATATATGTACAAGATTGTGGGGAGAGTATGAAGTGGAGCTTAAATTTTTCAAAATGAAGTTCATCTGTGATATCTTTGTTTTGTTAACGGTGCTACCCGTTAATTTTTTCATGTGATTGTGTCTACAAATGTGGAACAACTCATGTTATGGAAAATCACATAATGGATTTTTGATTTGTACTAGCATGGCTAGAATTTCTTTACACACATTTCTCATCTTTTTTTTACTCCACTTTGTAGTTACCTACTCTCCTTGTAACATGTTGGAATTGCTATATATATATATATATATATACTTTTTCCTACTACACTTTGTAGTTAACTTTGTTGCCTTTTTAGAACCAATGATTTTCAGAAAAAGATAGTGTAATGTCAAATGTCACCTACTTTTAATCAAGCAAATCTTTGCAGAGTAGTTCAATTTAAATAAGAATAATTTTATATAAAAAAATAAGGTTAAAATAGGTAAATCGTCCATATAAGTTCGCATGTTTTTGGCTTTCTTCCATGTATCTTTTTTTGTTCTAAAACAAACCCTATAAGTTATAAACATTTTGGTTTTGGTCTCTGTCGTCATCATCTACTACAAAAACGTGAACGTGGCAAACAGATGATGACGTGGCAATGGATGATGTGGCAAATAAGGTTGATTTCGCAAAGTGGGTGATGAGTCACATGGTGAGGGGGACCAAACCAAAAAATAAAATTTGTAGAGGGACCAAATTCAAAAAACGAGAAGACGAAAATTCCAATTTAAAAACATTGGTTCTTCCATCTTCTTCCTGTCTTTCTTCCTCCATTTTCAATGGAGATGTGTAAAGAAAAGGTGCATATGCTTAGATTGGTTACGGAGGCGGTGATTAAGGATAAATTGTTTAATGCAGGGTAAAGGACTTACAATATGGCATCTTACATTGTTGTTAACAGAAAAGGAAGTTCACGGATTAAAGATTTTGTATTGAACTATCATAGTTATTTGGTCCCTTAAGTTATTTATTAGTTACATTTTGGTCTCATAACTTATTAACGTTACATTTTGGTCCCTTAACTTATACTCTGTCAACCAAATAAATCCCTCCGTTAAAAACGTTAACCTAATGACTAAGGTGGATACCATTATAAATGGTCCACCAAAGACTTTATTAATATGTTTAATATTACCCGTTTGATTTTTTTTTCTATATGACAACCGTTAGATATTGAATGTCTACTAGATCTTATAGTACACCATCAACTCCTAACATTTTTTATCTTTCTTCATCTACTTCCATCTTCCCCTTCTTCATCTTCATAATCATCTTCAAAGATTCATCAATAAAACCATAATCAATTCATCCTACGTTTTTGTCTTCAAATCCAGAAAATGAAAACATTTACTTCTTCATTATACCAAATAAACCCAGATAAATCAATCATCTCAACAAATCAAACACAAAAAAAAATCAATAATTATCAACAAAAAATCAAAATCAAATCAACCATTCATATATTCAGCAACAACACAACAAATCAAGCCTAACCATCTCAAATAAATTCGTACAACAGCAACAACAAACACCAAAAATCAAACCCAAATTCATTCATTCTCACCATCATTATCTCCCTCTGTTCTCAAACAACAACAACAAATATCCAGAAAAAATAATCTCCTCCATATTCACCTCCCTATGTGAAACATCACCAGAAAGAGGGAAAGCAAAGTGGTGCGATTTTGGAAAGAAACATTAGTTTGTGTGAACAAAGAGGGAAACCAGCTCAAGAAATCAATGACTGAAAATGTTAAGGATCAAGTTTTGATTTTGGATCTGACCAAAAATGAAATTGAAAGTGTGTATTTGAAAGGGGTTGTCATCTGCTGGAAGCAAATTGAGGGATTTGAGAGAAACGGTTTTACTGGAATTAATAATTGAGAAAAGGGTTTTGATTTGAGAGAATTTGTTTATGTTCTTGTTGTTGTTGTTTCGAAGAAGGATGGAACAGAAGAGATAATAACGATGAAGATGGAGCAGTAGGGAACAGAAGAGAAAACATATTTGGGATTAATTGTTAATATATTTTATATTTTTTATCTAGACTTTTTTTTCTGGGTTTATTTGGATGGTTTTGATGAATCTATGAAGATGATGATGAAGTTGAAAAAGGGGAAGATGAAAGAAGATGAAGAATGGGAAAAAGGTTAGGTGTTGATGGTGCACTATAACATCTAGTAGACATGCATTATCTAACAGTTGTCATTTTAAAAAAAATCAAATGGTTAATATTAAACAAAATAATGAGGTCTTTGATAGACCACTTATAATGTGCATCCACCTTAAACATAAAGTTTAACATTTTTGACAGAGAGGATTTATTTGATTGAGGGAGTATAAGTTAAGGGACCAAAATGTAACCAACAAATAACTTAAGGGATCAAATCATTAATTAAGCCTATCTTATTCTATTCAATGAATTATGTAAGAGTCTAGAAACGTAAATAGTCATCCAGTTGTTGACACGTGCACTGCAGATTGACAAAGAACCTAAAGATTGTGGTTTTATTCTCAATTACTGCTATAACTCAATCATATCCAGGCACTGCAGAGGTGAAATCTGCTAAAAGTGCAGCAATTTGGATGATAAAAGGTGGTGTTAAACCTAATAATATCAATTATCACTCTATTATTGTTAGATTATACAAAGGGGGTTCAAGAAGTGTTGTTATGATTAAAATTACACAAAAGTTGGATGAGTTACTACTTCTTGAACATTATAATCTTGTTAAGAAAAAATATGATTGAACTGCAAATTTATGATCTATCTGTGAATTTTTTTAGCATAAATGGAGGATATGAGTAGAAGAAATGGTGAAGGTGCGCGACTAAGATGAAAATGGAGGAAGAAAGACAGAAAAAAGATGAAGGAACCAAGGTTTTTAAATTTGAATTTTTTGTCTTCTCGTTTTTTTATTTTGTTCCTTCTAACTTTGTGACTCAATATCTGGAACAACACATCAGCATTGTGTGCCACATCACACGTCGCCACATCATTCTCTGTTTGTCACATACACGTTTTTGTAACAGATGATGGCGACTGTAGGGACCTAAACCAAAACGTTTATGACTTATAGGATGTGTTTTAGAACAAAAAAATAAAATAGGGACGAAAATAAAAAACACACAAACTTACACGGACTATTTATCTATTTAAGAAAAGAAAAAAAATTAATTCAAGCACTAATATTATCCAATGATATTTTTATTGTCATGGACAAACTAAAATAATGATGCCTCTCTTGACTATATTATTGGAATTGTTTTGTTTGTTCATAGTGGAAAAAACTTAACAAAAAACTTGAGCTGCCAAAGTGATAATAAAAAAATTTAAGCTCTAAATTTATAAAAACAACTATTATAGATACATTCACGACAAGTCAATATAAAGAAATACATCTTATTGTATATTAGCCAAATAAATCTAATAAACATAACAACAAATAACACAGGTTAAGACTGCAAACTATTTTTCTCAACATTGAAAAAAAATTGTTGATGTGAAATGATCTAAAAACTAAATAACTTGAATCTTGCTAAAAAAAAACTAGCAATTACAATATTTAATGTTGTGAATTGATTCTCAACTTTCTTAAATCAATTAACAAAAGAAACATTTGAAAAACCTATCAAACCTCGTTGAATGCATACTTCATTAATTTAATAAACTATAAAAACTCAATTCATATATACATCATAAATTTTTAATTAAAAAATTAATTTTGAATATTAGATAAATCATGCAGGCTTGGTTTTCTCTCATTATCATAAATTAAACATGATTATTGGAGTCATGCATTTCAATCACATACAACACCTCCAACCACTTCCATGAACCATCAATATAGCTCGCATATAATACATGTATTTCTGATTCTTTAGGTACATGACTCTTTGAGTCACGCATGTCATGTAAAAATGAATATTGTATATGTTTAAATTTCAAAGTGATTGTAAATTTTAACTCATATTACATTTATGTATTTGGGTGTGTGTGTGTGTGTGTGTGTGTGTGTGTGTGTGTGTGTGTGTGTGTGTGTATATATATATCAAATCATTGTCTAATTATTAATGCTATTCAAAAACATTATCCCATTGTAAAACTCATATACATGTTTTCGCCCTTTAAACTCGTAGTATTTCATCGGTTACCACTTTAAAATTAGATGAACATCAACAATATTAATTATTTTTTTGGTTTCTCATTTGTCTTCATTGAATCTTTTGTCATCTCTCTAACTTGTTATTGTGTACTTTTATAAATAAAAAAATTGTATTACTCTAACTATTTATACATTATATATATAATTAGTTTTCATATTTTTTTTTTAATTTAGCCATAGATTTAGGTTTGAACTTAATTTTCAAAAAGAATTATGATGCTAAGGGTAATTTTATTGAAAAAAATGCCCAACTAAAAAGTAGTTAATCGATGGTTAACTTTAAAGTTGCATTTATATAATAGCATTGATTAAAAGTAGAGTAGTAACAATCACCAACGAAATTGTTGAGTATTACAAAAGATGGAAAACTTTAAATAAATGTGACGTTTTCCGTAAAGCTTTTGATTCATCCGGTTCAATCTGATTTAAAACATGTTCATTTTTATTTTTTTTTATAAAAACTAAGTTAAACAATTGAGTCATTCAATTCAAACATATGATTCAACCAGTGACCTAGTGGTGAGGTTTAGCATGGGAAAGGGAAGTTCTTTCCCATGATGGAAAAGTTTAACCACAACCATAGATTTAATAGTTTTTAATATGGATGGCTAAGATCTCTTACTTGCTAAGGGTTGCAACTTTTTGATGGGTATTGAAAAACAAAAAAGTCTACCCCACCAAATGATTAAATGACAATTTTGTATTTGTTTGATTTATTGATATTTTTTATAATTCATGGCCTTTGCAAATTACCTTTGGATTTGTTGGTTATAACCCAAATTTTTATATGTTTTAATTTTAAAAATTTTAAGTAATAGTATTTTGATATATTATTTTAAATTGTGACATATTTTAAAATTTAAGGGGTTATAAATTTGGCACATATTTACATAATATAGTTATTATTAAACGAAAAACATAACTGTAAAAAATAAATAAATGAATAAGATAGGATTTACTGTTAATAGTAGGCCAACTACTCGGTTAAAAAAGAAATTACTAATAACTAAGATTTAATAGTTCCTTCATAAAACTAAGATTTAATAGGCAGTATTTTTGTAAAAAAAAATCTAGGATTTAATAGTAGAGTAAATTAGTAATTTCAAAAAAACAAATACTTCCAAACGTCGACTTATTTGCACTTAGGCTGGATCTCCATGCTCCTTTCTTGCTAAACCAAATTCTATACAATTCAGTCATTAATGATCTTAATTTGTTAAAAATAAATACTATTAATTGAAAAACTGAAACGTTTTAGTTATTTGAAATCTCTGTAGCCCAACTCTTTTTCTACCTTTTTGTATGATTCTCCTATCATAGAAAACGAAATTAAGAAGAAAAGGAAAAACACATGGCCAGATACTTAGAAACGATTCATCTTGGAAGAAAAACAGGGGAACAACTTAACATGTTAAGCTGGATAACTCGCCGGTTTTCTTATTTCACCGGTTTTTAGGATTACCCACCGTTTTTGTTTCAGAGCGGTGCCAGATTTGATGGATTTTGTTTGAGGTTGTTGAACAATGAAGATGATATACCTCAGATCAAGCTTATTCGTTTTCGTTTTCAGCTGTTTATGAGAGCTTATACAAGATTTTTGTTATGTTATGGAAAGCATGGTGGTGACTGGTGATACAATAGTAAAAACAACATTAAAAAATAATTTTCAGTTTTTTTTTACCTATAAACCGGTTGCCACTGCCAGCTGTCCTTCAAATTTAAATGGTTATGCAATTAAAATAGTTATGTTAATCTTGTAGAACTTGCTACGCAATTAGGTTATATAGCCTTAAAAATAGGAAAACACTTACTAGAACGTGCTCTACAATTAAGTTATTATCACCTTAAAATAGTAAATTTACAGTAAATTTATCCTTCAAAATAGTTATCAGGCGTTCGTTGAAATTCTCATAGTCGTATGTCATTAATGTAGTGGTGATTTCCAATAATCAGTTGGTGGGTGGTTTCTGATAACTAGTTATAGTTGAGTTTCCTTCTAATAATTAGGAAACTTCGCTCAACTTCTTATTCACCAAAAACCCTATCACATGCATCAAAAACGAAGATCAAGAAAAGTATGTAGTAAAAGTTAATAATAATACACATCATATGTATATATTGTTTATGGTATGTATCAATATTAATGTGCATAACAGTTGTTTTAGGATAACAATGGTGAAAGTAACCTAAATCTGTGAGATTGTCTGTAGTAAGATTGAGTTTCATATGAAGGCTTAAGTTGGTCATCGTTGATCAATTTCTGATCACAACAACTCATTTGAAAATTGAAGTATTCAAACATGTTTGTTAAATAAGGGTGTAAGAAATTTTAATAAAAAGAAAATGTATGTCCAATTATTATTCATGTACCAATTTTTTAATTTACATGCACCAATTATTTTCTATGGTTATTGTTTATGTTTGACAGTGTAGAAAAATTTATACAAGCAACATAAATAATTTATGTGTGAAGTTTAAGGATGAAACTTAAGAAGCTTTTTAACGGATCAATACTTATGCCTTTGATAATTACAACAAAAAATAAAAAAAGAAGCTTTAAATAAAAAAACCTCTCGGCAACTTACCTTTTAAAAAAAATATACACATAAGCTTAAAAAAAATTAGATCGAATTCTGGGGTTAGATAAAAAAAACTTCAAACTTGTTTTTTTTTACCAAATTTATGGCCTTAAAGTACCCGCAGCAAGTAAGGCACCTAAAAAAACTCCAAACAAGTTTTTTTTTACCATGTTCATGGACTCTAAAGTTCACGAGGTATGAATATGTTTTTCAGGTAGGTTACAGGAATAAGATCCAACTTCAATCTATGAAGCCCGAATACTAGATATGATATGGATATGATGCAACACCGATACAGGAAAATTTCAAAATTTAAGATACGATGCGACTATGATACTTTAATAAAAAAAATTAAATTTAAACTATGAATTAAAACTCAAAATACAAACTATGAACTAAAACTCAAAAGCAAAAAAAAAACATACGCAAAACTTAGATCGAACATACATGTAACAACAATAACGAACAACAATGAAATTGACTTCACATAACAATCAACAATAGCAGCGTTCTCAAAACAACAAAAAGAGACAAAACTGAAAGTGGACAACAACATAAATATAAATATAAATATAAGTAATATTGGCAATGACAATCAAGCAATTACATATAGGATATATACCAAAAAGTAAACATTATTACTTAGTCAATTACATACAGCCAAAAATAATAGAAAATCATGTATCTTGTGTGTATCAGTTTTCCATCATGTATCTCTCGTGTATACCCGATGTATCTGAAAAGTATCGAACAATTGTTTTTTAAAATAAAATTTAATCGCTCAATACTTCACCGAAGCGTATCGGGCAAGTATCAGTGTGTGATATGTATTGGATACTAGTACATCATCCATTTTAAAGTATTAGGACATTTCAGGTCGTTGAAAATTTTCAATAGTTATTTAATTTGTTATAACTATCAACAAAAGTTTAAGTCATCCACTTAAACATGTTGATAAAAAAAATGATGACAAATAATAATATAGTCAAGAGGAATACTTTATACTTTGTATGTTTCATAATGATTGTCGTTTTAACTAAAATGAATGTCACTTGCACTTTTTAATTTAGAATCATTATTTTACTTTTAACTGTATCTTCTAATTAACAATAAGGATGAGAAAATGCCCACTATGAGAGTGTACACTACTTCCAAAACATTACATCAATGAAGTAACAAATAAAGTTAGTTTAGTAAAATTCTCATGTTTTTTGACATAATTATTACATTTCTTAATTTATGTATAAAAATCTTAAACGTCACTCATTTGAAACGAATGAAGTATATAAAATTGGGGTAACAACCATTTTAGTTCTTGAATGTGTAATGAGTAGTCACAATAGTCCCTCAATATATTAAAATTTCAAAATAGTCCTGATTGTGTTCTATGTTAGTCAAAATAGTATGCGACGCTAAAATAATCTCTTAATACTCACAATAACTCTTTTCATATAGAAACTGAAATGACAATAAGTAAGTACTTATATAGACTGGTATGACAATTAGTAAATATATTGAATGATTGATATAACAATATTAATAAATCATTTTAATATCAAAAACCATTTTGACTAACGAAGTACACAATCAAGGATTATTTTAAAATTTTAATACATTGAAGACTATTGTGACTATTCGTTACACATTCAAGAACTAAATTGACTATTACCCCATATAAAATTAAAAAACAAAAAACTTGTGCATCACACGTGTATTGGAATTCGTTGTTTCTATATGACTTAATTGCAGTTTTGGTCCCTTAAGAATCATAATCTTTCGATTTTGGTCCCCGATAAAAAAAACAAAAACAAATTAGCCCCTAAGTTTACCCCTTTTTACTTTTGGTCCCGTAAACCAAGTTAATGCATATGTGACATCCAATCACTTTATTTATTAGGCTTAATTGCAGTTTTGACCCTCCTATATATCACAATCTTGAGATTTTGACCCTCATATGTATCACATAATTCAAAATTGGTCTAAGAGGCCAAAATTTCAAGATTGTAATACTTAGGGGGTCAAAACTGCTATTAAGCATCTCTATATCTCTTAAATCTCAATTTCCAAACCTAGAAATAATTCGCATTTCAAAATCCCCAATTTTTCACTCTTTCGCTTCAATTTTCTCCCCTTTTTCTCAAATCACCCACTTAACCCTTTTCTTCATTCCGTTAATTCCTGGAAATTTAGGTTTTTTTATTTATATATAGGAATTGGGAATTCAATCTCAGTGAATAGGTTCTGGCAATGCCATTGGTGAATTCTGTGATATAGAAAAAGCATAATTATGTCTTGGGCTGCTCCTGAGGATCTCTACCTTTCTACTTCACTTGCTAGTTATCTTGACAGTAAGAATCTCTCTCTTTCTCTCTCCATGTTTTTATTTTTGTATGTAATTTCTATTGTGAACTTGATTGGAGAATTTGAGCTTATGGCTTATAGCTTATAAGCTCGTATGATTTTAAAAAAAACCCGTTTGGTAACTGTCATTTTTACACGAGACGAGCTTATAGTTTATTTTCATGAGCTTATAGCGGTTTTTTATAAGATAATTCAAGTAGCTTATGGACCCGTTTGGATTAACTTATTTTTGAGCTTATGCAAATAAATAAGCTTTTATGTATTATTCATAAGCTCTTACTAACGAAAATTGTTTGTTCATAAACTACCTTGACAAGAAACATATAGATATGTTTGGTAATTATGATCCTAAGAGATGACTTTTGTAACATGTAAGGTAATGAGAAGTGGAAATCTCAATAGTTGACCTCTTTAATTTTTCGCAATTTAAGGACCTCTATTCAGTTAACTTAGTATTATTATTCCTCTATTCTAGTATGATATATTGCAACTGGACCTGTGATGTTTTTCCTCTTTAATCAGTATACCTGTTAATTCATGAAGTGATGCATAAGATTAAGCTATTAACAATATCGGTATGTTAGATATAAAACCGTTGACGAGCTTTCACTCAATGGCTTCGGCTTTGGTTCATGACATGATATCAAAGCCTCTATGATCATGTGATCTTGAAAGTTTGATTCTTGTTGCATCTATTCTTTCTTATGAAAGTTTAAGTTTCCGCACAAGCCTAGGTGTTCCCTTGCAATACAGTTTTAGATGTAAAACCATTCATGTGCTTTTACCTATCAACTTAAGCATTGGAGTAGTTCATTCGCGACAATATTTTTTTATTTGAGCTGAAGATGCAAATGTCATTGCTTTTGAATTGTAACTTGTGTGAAAGAATAGTCTTAACTCTTGACGTTACATTGCTTTTGACATATCTTGCACACAAGTCTTTCTGGAAAAGAAAAAAATTGTACATATATTGTTCAAATGTGATGAAAACCAGTTATTAGTGGTAATTAAACTTGGGTTTACAATTGACGTGAAACCGATTTTATATTCCACACCAATCTTATGTTCTATTACTGATCTTTTCTGTAGAGAAACTTCTTATATTGCTACGAGATGGTAGAAAGCTCATGGGGACACTTCGCTCTTTTGATCAATTTGGTAACAAATTCTCAAATTACGTAAAGATTTGACATGCGTTAGCTTGAGTTTCTAATATTTCCTATCAATAACATGCAGCTAACGCTGTTCTTGAGGGTGCTTGCGAGAGGGTAATTGTTGGTGATTTATATTGTGATATTCCTCTGGGTCTTTATGTAATTCGTGGAGAAAATGTTGTTCTAATTGGTGAGATGGTATGATTGCTAACTATTTCCCTTTGCATTTAAAACTATTTCTACTTTTTAATCTCAGTTTTACAACTGTCTTTCAATTTTCAGGATGTGGAGAGGGAGGAACTTCCCCCACATATGACGCGTGTTCCTACAGAAGAAATCAGGAGGGTAAATACTCCTAAATTAGACTTCTTTATGATATTCTTTGTCTATTTTATGTTGCCTTGCTCTGGCACTCACTTAAGGCAATACAATGCTGTGACATGGTCATTCATTGCAAAAGTGCCTATTATTGTCGTATATTAATAATTTTCCTACTTCTCTTTACAAACAATGGTTACATTTTGAAGTTGTAAAGCACTTCTGAACTTCTACATGAAACAGATTCGTAGGGCTTGAGGGTAGTCAATTCAAAATTAGGTTAGTCATGTTTGGGCAGTTACAGAGTTAGAGTTACAGAATTGGCTTAGATAGGAGGTTATCTCATAACTCGGATTATGTTACTGGTTTCCGAACACAATTATTGTACTTTTGTTTCTGATATCTACTGATTGTTATGGTAAGTTACCTTGGCTTGTGAAATAAGGGTAAATTACACGATTATTACGACGATGGTGGGTGTTGGTGGCTTGGTGCAATAGTTGGAGTTGCTGCTTCATTTCTTCATCATAGAGCCTAAAATAACTCACTATATCCGACTTTACCTTGGATCCACTGCAAGAGTTTTACAGCACCAAGTTTAGGCATGGCAATGGGGCGGGGTGGGGACGGGTTTTGCCTTCCCCATCCCCATCCCCTACTTTAATATACTTACCCGTTACCCTACCCATACCCAACGGGGATGAGAAATTGAATCACATCCCCGTCCCCAATGGGTTCGGGTATTCCCGTCCCATCCCCGTCTTTTTTTAATAAAAAGAGTTTTTTTAAGCTTCAATGGTAATGTTTTTTTTGAAGAAGCTAAACTAACCCCCTCAAATTGGCCCCAGAGAGAATCGAACCTAAGACCTTGAGGAGGAGCACACTCCCAGGTTCCAAGCCAATACCACTAGGCCAACCTAAGTGAGTTGCTTCAATGGTAATGTTGTAATGCATTATCCAACAATTTGCGCTTATTTTAACTTTTCCTTACCGAATAATTCGGTTGCTCCTTTAACTATCAATGAAAGTTCTCATATCATGACAATTATCAAACTAAATAACATGACATATCATTATCAACCCCCTCAACAAAAACAAAATATGACCTTTCTACATTCGGGTAGGGTTTGGGTATGGGTTCGGGGTGGGTACATATATCCCTATTTCCCTTCCCGTACCCGTATTTTGAAATCGGGGAAAACCCGTCAAATTGGGGTTGGTTTGGGCGGGTACCCATGGGCACGGGTTTTGTTGCCATGCCTAACCAAGTTGCCTGTGCTAGTATGGCAACGAGCTAGAAATAAAGTGGATAAACTAATGGTGCATGCTTCAGAATCATTTTGGATTCACTATAGTAAAATTTACTTATATATTGACTCTGCTCACCAAATTCTAGCGATTAGGCTAGTGCTACTTATCAGGGATCAGTGAAGATATTTTCTTTGTGTAGCAAGTTGGTTGTCACATTATAAATGTATTGAGCGAATATATAGTTAATTAGGTTTTGATTTTGATACTACTTGAGAATATAGCTTAGTTGGCTTACATACATAATCTGTTATTGTAACGTCAGTAGCTCTCTGTTACCTGTCCTTAGTTGTAGCTAATTAGTTAGTTAATTGCTAGTTTAGAAATAGCTTTTGTACAGTTTCACAAACACAATCAATGAGAACATTTCATTTTCTCTTTCTTTCTCTCTCTGATTCACTAGGGATACTTGCTTTAGCAGCAAACCAGTACTTTGCTATTGCATACTATATTGAAATGCTTCGTAGTTATGATTTTTGGTCAAATGCAGAATACTTTATGCAGTGATGGATTTAATATATATGCAGAAAAGTGCCATATAACTCAACCATTTACACTGATAATACATAATATCACTAAATGAACCTCTTACATATCTACATTGCAACAAGATAATCCAAAATTGGATATATCCTTGAATTAATCCTAAATTTCAAGAATCCTGCTTAAAAAAGAAAATCTTAAGACTAAATTCCATTAACTACTTGTCCATTGTACATATGATTGGTAAGCTCTAGTGGTTGTATTAAACTTGACAGAATGTTCTTATGATTAAAGAGCTTTGAATAAGTTATTATTTTAGCCAGTTGATATTTTTGTTATGATTTGGAATTGGTTGCATGCCGTCCTTTTTGACATGCAGTCATACAAGTTGATTTTATCCAAGCAATAACTTGTTAAATATTCTATAATGAGTGGAAATGTGATATTGCAGGCACAGAAAGTGGAAAGGGATGCTTCAGAACTAAAAGGGACTATGAGAAAAAGAATGGAGTTCCTTGACTTGGACTAGTGATTAACTCTCCACACTCGCTCATCCGCAAATATTACAGCGGCTCTTCTCCAAGTTATTTTATTTTGTTCTTCTGTGATATTGTTGGTTTTCATGGGAGGGATGAAAACATTGTTGAAATTTCTTGTGTAACATAATACTATGATTATTATTCCTTTGCTTTCTTTTCTTGTCAAAAGGAAGAAAAAAATGTCAATTATTTTACTGCATGATTTCAGTCCATAACTGACATTTTGAATATCTGGTTTGGAAATGAAAAGGCTTCTAGTTATGCTGAATAGTTATATAGTATTCTTTTCTATCAGAAAAAAGGCATGGTATGCTTTGAAATGTCTTTTCACGCTACACATGCACACATGTTACATGCCAAGGACAGTTGATCCAACTTCTGGTCATGTGCCCCAAAGTGGGCACCTTTCCACTCCAGTATTCTCTGTCATTCACAAGAGATTAGAAATCAATTTCAAGAGCAAATTGAGCATCCCTCAAAAAAACAAAAACAAAAAAAGAGCAAATTGAGCAATATTATGCCATCAAGCAAACTCCAGATCTACCATCATTCTCATTCCCGCATATCCCAACTTGAAGAGCATTGCAATTACCTATCTTTAGAAAATGGCCTGTAATCCACTTTCCCTCACCGTCCCTCAACAAGCCACCACAACCTGCCATGGCTTGATTGGATTTGTATGCACCATCACAATCAAGCTTAGTCCATCCCTGGAAATTTCCAAGTAATACCATCAACACTATCTCTTTCTCATGTAAACACTATTTGGAACTTCATGCATGTAATAACTTGTGAAAATGGACATCAGAGGGTTACCTGGTCTCACAAAATCATTTTCAAAAATAGATTGATTTCTTCACTTCCATAAAAACCAACAGACAAATACGAATATAGTAATCCAGCAGCCATGTTGGTAACCTAATCAAGTAAGTAGTATAGGAGAAAATTGAGTAATACACTGGAAAGAAACCAGTCTTGTTTTGGTTTCAAGTTGAGGTGGGAACCAGTCTAATCCATATTTGAGTAGCAAATGTTCAATCTCTAAGCACTCTGGAGTTTATATTAGCTTATAAATGAAATATTAGTATTCAAATATCGACTAATACCTCAATTTCGTCCTTGAATTTTAACGCATCGGCCAAATTCGTCCCTGAATTTTGCGAAATAGCTATTTAGTCCCTGAATTTACAAAATGTCAATCAAATTAGTCCCTCCGTTAAGTTGGTCTGTTAACGGAGGTGACGTGTAACGTTAACCTCTTACAAGCTTAACACATCAGATGCCATGTAAGCAGGGACCAAATTGATTGATTTACAGAAAATTTCCAAGGACCAAATTGATGGATTTTCAAAAAATTGTCAAGGACCAAATTGATTGATTTTCAGAAAATTCCCAACGGTTCTTTCTCTTTAACGGGTATTTCTTCCCCAAATATATAAATTTGAAACCTTAATGCTATAATTTGTCACCTAGAGTTCAAAATCCTCCAAAATTCTTCCATGAATTGATGTCAATGTTCTTCCCCAATTCAAAAAACTTAAAACCCTAATTTTTTTTGATTCAATTCGAAATTCAAAAATCAGTGGTCATTGTTGAAGATTCGGTGTTCAAAAATGATGGTTGGTGGGCGTATGGGCAAAAACAACTACAACAGTCGGTCTTCATCTTCAAGCTCTATGTACAAAGATGATGGATAAAGTTGCAGAGAAGAACAGGAGAAACGGCTTAGTTTCTCCAAATTGATTTACACAAATTCATGTCAATCACAGACAACTTAGTTTCCTGGACACACAGTATAAACGGCTTCTTCTCCCTCACCAAGTTACACACCTCTCTTCTTTTTTCAAAACTCCCTAACCCCCTGATATTCCAAGAAATGATCTTCATCTTCATCACTACCTAAAAACACCACCGACACCCCGTCCTCCCTCCTACACAAGAAACCGGCCTATTTCCCATCTCCACCGTCCCCAGTGTTTTTCCTTCCCGTTCCAGACAACATATCAAACATATTATTTTTATCTCCTTGAAACTTAAGACCAACAGTGTGCGCTAATTCACAGACATCATTATTAACCGTCTTGTCATCACCATTTAACGCTAGCCAATGTTTCCAATCATTATTAACAGACGATAGAGATGCACTATTAGATTCATGAGACATTACCTTGGCCTTAGAAACATTAGAAACCTTCCTTCGCTGTTTCATAGTCCTCCGCAAAGTCCGGAGAACCGCTCGTCGATCTTTGTCAGAAAGTCTTGCAATGCGTTTTAAATTTTGCGCGCAGTGACGCAGATAACCACTACCTTTCTTCTTCAGAACCTGAGATGGCCTTTTTGATGTTAACTATTAGAAGAAAAATTAATAACCATACTCGTAAATAGTTCAAAAAATTATTTACATTGTGTTACGAAACTATTAGAATAAGAACAAGAATAAAGAGAAGGTAAGAAAGAGAGAGAAAAAGGAGAGAAGAAAGATAGTTCTATTATTCTCTTGTGGTGTACAATTATGTTACACGTGGTCTCTATTTATAGAGAAGTACAATAATATGACTCAATAGTTAAGTACTTAAGAGATAAGTACAAATAGGTATGACTTAAGAGATAAGCAAAGGTGTTACCTAAGAGATAAGCATAAGGGTTGTGGACATCCACTTATAATATTCATAACATTCTCCCTTGGATGTTCATCGAGAATATGCCTCATTAAAACCTTACTAGAGAAAAACCCAATGGGAAAAAAATTCTAGTGAAGGAAAAAGAGTACAACATCCTTTTGTGTAATAATCTGCCTCATTAAAAACCTTACCAGAAAAACCCAGTGGGATAAAACCATGATTAAGGGAAGAGTGCAAAACACATTCTTGTCTCCCCCTCATAAAGACAATTATATATGAGACGAAAAAGTTTAAATAATCTTTTATACTAATTACTCAAAATCTTTACTTGACAGTGACTTTGTAGAAAGATATGATCAATCTCCAACTCTTCTCCAAATTAGCAGCTTTTGAGGTATCTTCATATTGAGTTGTTGAAAGAACCTCCTTTTAAAATTAGAAAATCACAAGTTTCTTGTATGAATAAAGTCTTAATCCTGTAATAAAGAGCATTCTCCACTGCCTTGATGTAGGGCTAACATTTTCAAATGATCGAATGATATTGTTGTTTCTCTAAGATACAAATTGTATGTTTGACTTTGCTGTAATATCTGTATTTACTAATATCGACAAAAATAAAATACAATGATATATATAATAAACAAAATACATTATTGTCTTCACTTGACCAATTCAAGTTGTTCATAATTTTCTTGAGGACATGGTTTTTACTTACGTCAAGTGACATTTCAATCATTCTAGTATATAATCAATTAAATTTGTCAGTATCAACATTTATATAACAAATTTTAGAATCTCTTCATGAGTTCTAATAATATTTATATCATTATCATAAAATCGATTATAACAAATTCATTTCTAAATCCTTAAAATGGAGAAATGATGTCATCTTTCCAATAGTTTTGATAATGTGTCTCATACAAATGAAATCCTTCAGGGAGTTTCATATAATCACCACTATCAAGTGAGCCATACAAATATATTGTAGCACATATTTCATATAATTTGAGTCTTTCATGTGCTACTGAACTTAATCAAGTATGAAAAGTTCTTGAATTCACTTCAGGTGAATATGTCTTTTAAAATTAAATGGTAGACATTTATCAATTCACTTCCAGTGAACATATCAAACAATATATATATATATATATAGCTTAAATGCTCAATTGGTCCCTTAACTTGATTTCGGTTTGGTCACATAAATAATAAAAGGTCCGTTTAGATCCTTAACTTTATTTAAAGTATCAGTTTGATCCTTTCTATTAATTTAATTCAAAAAAAACGTTAAGTTTAGGGACCAAACTAATACTAATTAAATAAGTTAAGGGACCAAAATTTAACATTTTTTTGCATTAAATTAACAGAAGGGACCAAACCGATACTTGAAATTGAGCATTTACGCCAACATATATATATATATATATATATATATATGTATGTATGTATGTATGTATATGTATGTATGTATGCATTTTACCATTCTAATTCCCTTTCCGCGCGAAAAATCATACATATCCATTTAATTTCACACCTTCAAGTGTGCGGACTACAAGTCCAAACAAAGTCTGTTTTATGAAGCGAGTTTGATTTGATTAGAATTGTCTCTTTTTCATTTGTAAATAATTTCATTATCCATAACTTTAATAGACTTTAATGCATGATCCTCATTATTACTTATCACATATAGCGTTATATTATATGTAAAAACACGTCGACGTTAACTTCAGTTCGGTTCCATCCCATTCCATTGAGATCTTTCCTTCATGACATGATTTATAATAAGTATTTCATAAGTTTCAGGTACCTGGTCAGTTCTTCTGGAACTGGAAAAAAAAATCAATTATGTCATAAAACTCTTTTAGAGTTTCTATATCCTTGTTTGGGTTATCATTCCTTTAAACTCCTTTTCTTATTCAAGACTTTTTATATTTGGAACCAATTGATTTACCATGCTTCAGGCACGGTTGAGATTCATTTGCAATATTAGATTATCCTTCATGGATATCTATTTCATTTGGAGCATTATCAGTTGATATTCAATTTGTTTAACTTTGCAAATGAGTTATATTTTGAGGATCAAGATGAGACAATAATATTTCCTTTCAAATAATTTATTTGAACTCCAGGTTCACAATTTTTAGCTGCCTATAATCTCCCCCTAATATTGGGAAAATTATTCCATCAATTGATAATTAGCCTACTAGGCTTTAAACAAATTGGCTCAATATAATATATGATAGATGGAGATTCATATCAAATATATTTTCTCAATATTCTTTCAAGATTTATCTTATTGCATTATATTGGAGCAATTGTGACATACACAACACATCCAAAAATTCACTTAGATGAGAAATATCAGGTTGTTAACCTAAAACCAATGATAAATTAATGGGGACTTACATATAGTAATGTGTAGGCTTGATGAATATCAATATCTCAATATACAAGATTATTGATTCCCAAAATGGAGTTTATAAGACATGGTCTCATAACCAAACTAGAGTTTATAAGGTATAGTCTCATAACCAAAATAGAGTTTATAAGGTATGGTATGATAAGTATCAATCATACAATTAACTTTAGACGTCTAAAGAATGGATATCCAAGTCTATTTTTATGAGCATATGCTACCAACTGTTCAATATCAATTTCAATTGACAAATGATACTTATCAAATGAGTTCTGAAAATTTCAGAAAATAAACTCTTAGTCGAAATTGTTGACATAATAATCTCACAAACTTCTGGTTATGAATATACATGTGATTATTTAGTTGATGCATCGATTCAAATCATATAATATCCAAGTGATTCACATGATCAGTGTATTAATTTAAATATCACCTTATATAAGTGAGAGACTCGTTCTTTTAAATTGTCAACTTTTTATGGGAACTAGTAACACACAATAGTTACTAGATTGAAAAATCTTCTGGCTCTTCAATATATATCCATTTTTTTAACTAGTTTCTGTATCATAATAGATCCAGGATAACCCAAACGGTCTTGCCAACGATAAATTGAATATAATTTGTAAACTTCCGATTTACAATAATATGTGCTTCCCTTGCACAAATAATATAATATGTAAACTTTAGGTTTATAAAAATATGTGCTTCCATTGCACTAATATAAGTATAGTACTAATCAGAGACAAAAATAACTTTTCGACTACACTTATTTTCTTTAGATATCTCGTAATACAGAGATGTTTAACATCCCTTTTTTATTATGATATCCATTTAGATGGATATCTTAAAACTCAATAAAAATTTATGAGAATGCAATCTCAATATGTAACTTTGTTCCTCCATTTAATAATACATTAGCTCTTCAGGAGTCTTCAATAATCTTGTAGTTCTTCAAGAATTTTATCACAAGTGATCAAGAAAAATCATTATTTGAGCAATCCTTAAGGGATTGTTTAATAAACTCAAGAATCCGCATTTGTAAATTTCTCATTTACAATAATTTGAGCTGCATTTATCCATTTGAAACAATAATGAACAAAAAATATTATATCCAAATGAAACTATAAATATTCAAAAACCTTAATTTATCTTTTGCATTACCATAGATATAAAAGGAGTTAAACATAAAATTTCTCCACTAAATAAAACTTTATGAATTTATACATATTTTTTCAACAGAGAAACTAGACAACACGAATTTAATTTCAATTTCAATGACCTTTTGTAATTATTCATGAATGTTTGATATTTAGGTATCAGTTCTTCAAAAGCTAGATCATAGACGATCTTTATAAACATGAACAAATTCACAAAACTCAAATATATACCACATATAAAACAAAACATATCAAATGTGATTAATAATCAAAATTAATCTTATATGTACCATTATAATTTGAAAATAAGCCAGATGAGAAAGAATTTAAATACTACTTTTAAAATCCAAACGAAACCGTTCAAAAAAAAAAACCCAAAAGAATCGGATCACGTTTGAGAAAAATTGCGGTTATTGTGATATCTAATATCATTTTTTTTTAAAAAAAAAGGGTATTCTTTGCTATTATTTCAAGGGTCTTGTTAATGAGTGTCCTAAGAGCACTCTTTAATGATTCCTAATAAAGAAATTATTCTTTAAAAAAATTTAAAAACTCAAGTTTCCAATGCATTAATTTCATACGCTTTAACAAAAACTTTAAAGTTACTAAACAATGCCCTAAAGGCACTTGTTAACATTTCCATTATTTTAATGAATGGACATAGTTGAACATGTTTTTAACAATAAAAGAGAAGAAAAAAAAACATTCATAAAAATTATTTCAAGATTTACGTGAAACTAATTTATCTCTTAGCCGATAAAGAGAAAGAGAACCCATTTCAAAATAAGGGTGAAGTTTGTCACTGCAATTCAAAATATGATAGTAATAAACTCTATTTTATATGCTTTCTTTTGAGCGGATTCATAAAATCATTTTCTCTTATGACTTATTACTAAGGAATCATAAAAGAAAAATAATAACTAGAAAATATGAGTGCCAAAAAGAGATAAATAGAAAACACTTATTGAATGGATAAAAATAATTTGTTATTATAAGAACTAAAATTATTATTGAATGGATAAACATGGAAGATTCACGTAACAAAAAAAAACACTCAAATATTAGGTAACAAATTAATATATTTATAGGGATGCATGTTTAAAAAACAGAAATTTATTCACATACTAATCTTTTATTAATTTGTTCCATAAAATTTGTTTTGAAAATTTGTTATGAAAGTTTGTTCCATATATGCTATTGGTTAAACAAACAATTCATCTGACATCCCTTTTTATGGAAATTTTCAACTAACCACGAATTAAAATAAAATTTAGCAACATAGCTAAGTTGAATTCAAGTATTAAAATTAGATCTTTAAGAACTATATGACTTCTAATTTATTTGTGCAATCCTTCAGGGATGCATATCATTGAATTGAATTCTTCGGGAATTCATGGAGAATAAAAATTGAGTTTATATGTTATTCAATAACTACTCAAAATCAAATCAATTCTTTGTGCAATCCATCAGGATACATCACTATTGAATTCTTGAGGAATTCATGGAGGATAAAGATTGATTTTGATGTTCTTCAAGAACTATGCAATAAATTTAAACAATAAAATCAACTCTCCAAGCAATCCTTCATAGATTAACGCTTTTGAATTCTTCAGGAATTCAAAGAGAAAAATATTAAGTTCTTCAGGAACTACGCTGTGGAATTCTTTCAGAAATTCACATAGAATACTATTGAGTTCTTCAGGAACTACGGTTTTGAATTCTTCAAGAATTCACAAAGAATAATAGTGAGTTCTTCAGGAACCACACTTTTGAATTCTTCTAGAATTCACATAGAGTAATATTGAGTTCATCAAGAACCCATATAATAGATCTCTTTGATTTTAGAATATGAGATCAATCCTTAAGCAATACTCCAGGAATGCATATAGAATAAATAAACATAATATAATTCACATAATAATGATTTAATGTATCTATAAGGCACTGATTCCAATTGATGGAATTGTAACAGTGTAACCTATAATCATCGATACAAAAATTAAAACTTATTTACATAAAAATAGATTAAGAAGAATTGCATACCTCAGTTGGTAAGCTCGTGTTGATAACGTGTTATGAAATTATTAGAATAAGAACAGGAATAAAGAGAAGTTAAGAAAGAGAGAGAAAAAAAGGAGAGAAGAAATATGGTTCTATTATTCTCTTGTGGTGTACAATTATGTTACATGTGGTCTCTATTTATAGAGAAATACAATGATATGACTTAATAGTTAAATATTTAAGAGATAAGTACAAATAGGTGTGACTTAAGAGTTAAGCAAAGGTGTTACCTAAGAGATAAGCACAAGGGTTGTGGACATCCACTTATAATATTTATAACACATTGATTATTATAAAAAAAAAATTAAAATCTCATGGAATAAATGAATTGGTAAAATATTCTCTTTTCTTATAAAAAGCACTATAATATTCTTAGGTCATTTTTCCTAAAATAAAAAATAAAATTCTTAGGTCATTTGGATCAACTTATACTATGAGACTCTTCTTTTATTTTATTTTTTAAAAGTCAAACAAATTCACCGAAACTGACACGAAGAGAATTAAATGTGAAACATTGAGAGAAACACATTCTTAGGTCTCAAACCAATGTCACTGGACTAATTGTGTGACTCATTTTTATTTGAGAAATAATATTTGTACAACCATTTTAAGATAATTTTCTAGAACAACTATATCTTTCATACTACTTCAAAAAAAAAAAAACTATGTCTTTCATACTCTTATTGTATTCTTACTCTCTCTTTTGGTTGTTTTGGTTTGTGTTATACCTGTATTGCTTTACTCCAATATTGTTATGCTCCAAAGAGCTTTTACACTTGCTGCTTTGGTAGAGAGTTGTTGGTACGTGAATTTTGATTTCGTGTTGGCGGTCGGTCCATACACCAGTTTTATACCTTACTTGTTATTTGCAAATGTTGTTCTTCATCTTTTTTTTTAGTTTGGTTTCGTGCCCGTACGCGAGTTCGCTGGACTGCGTTCGTGATAAGTGATTATTTGGAATGATAAAGTAGGGTTGATCTGCTAGGTTTGATTTACACTCTGTATTCCCGTTTGAGTTGTACCTGGGTCAGGTCTAATGTCCCCTCAATCTCTGTATCTTTTTAGTTTTATTTAATATAATTTGTTTTCTGCTTTAAAAAAAAAAATTGCTTTGGATATCTTTGATTGTTGCATAAGATATTCTAAAATGGTTGTATTTTTTCTTCTTCTAATAAAATGGTTAATCAAATAATATAGCTCTTTGTATTTGGACATCTAGATGCTACCTAAACTTATTTGTCTATCTAATAGTGTGTTCTACAAGATAAAATAGTAGTATTTTGATTTTCACAAGCTCAATAGTGATTAAGCAACTTGCTTTGATATTTGATAATATTTTATAAGTTAGGTTTATAGCAATCCTTAACACACACGAAAAAAACCTTATACAATATCAAAAAACAAAAGGCCAATCCTTATCACAAACCTAAAAAAAGAAACTTATACAAATTTTTGTAAATCTTATGTGACAATTTAGAAATATTCTTATGATGGAGAAATGTATGCAAGCTGAACAATATATAACCTTAATTTTGATGTGAAAGTCTAGAAAAGATATTTGACAGAATAAGTAAACCGTCTGACCATGTTTAAAGAAAGCATTTAATTTAGATGTGCAAAAAAAAAAACATTAATCTATATGCACTCTTAATTTATTTATTTTTACAACTAGTCTTTTTAATCCCTAAAAAAAAAACTATAGTCTTTTTAATTATATTGATGGAGTATATGTTTAAAAAAAATGTTACATCCATACCATTTAATATATTTTAGTCAGAATAATTTTTAACCAAAATCAATTATTTCCATCCCAGGATCAAACCTACACTAAAAAAATGTTTATTCAAACATTTTTTTTTTAAGAAATTCAAACATTAAAACTTGACATATATGATATAATTAATATACACATCATTAATGCAATGCCATTAATCACTAATCTACCTCAGTTAAACCCATATAACCTCACTGTTTAAACACTAAACAGATTCACACACTCTTCTTCTTCTTCATCATCTTCTTTCTCACTCTTCCACAGATCCACACCCCACTCTTTCTCTCTCTAAAATGTCCCATCTCACACTCCTTACAATTCTGTTACTGACACTATCTCTCCACACAGAAGCTTCCGTCCATGATTACAGAAGCGAAACTTTCTCCCCCAAAGGCAACGCTTTTGTTGTCCATGGAGGAAGTGAAGGAATTTACTCTTCTACCCTCAATGAAACTTCCTTCTCACCTTCAATTCCTGACTCTTTCATAAGGTAATAATAATTCACATTCCTTTCTGGGTTTTATCTCTTTTCCTTAAATTTCTCACCTTTTCACATTCTAGTATTCAGCTTTTTAGTGTAGTGTGAAATGTAGAATCTTACTTGTCAGATTTGAATGTTGAAGTTTATGGGGTACTCAGAAACCAGAATTTCCAGAAATCTCATGAAAAAAAAAATTATTTTTTGAACCTGTCGGTGGTACCAAATATGATAGTCTGGTTTAGTTTCTAGACCCTGTTTGATATTAACAGCTTAATTTAGCTTTTATAGCATATGTGCTTATAATATAAGTGCTTATGCATATAGCTATGAAGCACAGACACTCCTCGGATTAGGCGTATCCCTGTCTCGGACACGCTTCGGTGTCCGACACAGACACATGTGATTACACTGAATTATGTGATTTTCTCAAACTATTAGCGGTGTCGGCGTCTCAGTGTCCGTGTCCGTATCCGTGCTTCATAGGCATATAGCTATTTCTATAATTAAAATAAAACAGTCAAATTGTTTTCATGTAAGCTATAAGTTGTTTTCATACGCTAACCTGGAAAGCTTACGGAAATAAGCTGAAAACAATTCATAGACATGTCATAAGCTGTTTTCTTAATCTCTCCCAAACAGTCTCGGAGGTGTTTAAGCTCAAATAAGCCAATTTAAGGCTCTGTTTGGACAACTTAAATTGAAGCTTATAGCATAAGTGATTCTCGTACTAAGTGGTTATCTATAAGCTATTTCTATAACAAAAGGTAAAAAAAAATTAAATTGTTTTCGTATAATCTATAAACTGTCTTCATAAGCTATTAAGGAGAGCTTGTGGAAATAAGCTGAATACAGCTTATCAATATGTCATAAGCAGTTTTCATAAGTTCTCCCAAACAGTGTCACAAGTGCTTATGTCAGTAGTTAAGCTCAAATAAGGCAATACAAACAGGCCCTAAAATAATAGCGCTTACTGTGTTGTGGAAATTATGTTGATGTTTTGTTGATTGGATTTTGGTGTTGTAATTTGAAAACCAGGTTTGATAAAGTCACATTCCGTAGAAACAAGGAATTATCAAACTTTAGCTCGTGGCCGATTCAAGCCGTTGTTTTTGAAGTGGAAGATAGAGAGACGATTGGTGGTTCAGCCTATGGAGGTCAAAGGGCTGTCTGTTGCACTGGTGATCTGGCAAAACTTGGTGTGTGCAATGAAGGACAGGTCATTTATCGTCCTTCTACAGTGAATTCGGACTGGCCTCAAGTTTTTGGCGTCGCTTTTAACATAGATGATGAAGAAGCAGAGCTTCCGTTGAAATCTATTCAGATCACAAAAACCGGAATGTATAATTTGTATTTCATTCACTGTGATCCAAGGCTTAAGAATTTGGTTGTAGAAGGGAAAACTGTATGGAAGAATCCCTCTGGTTATCTACCAGGTAGAATGGCACCTATGAAAATTTTCTTCCAGTTCATGTCCTTTGCGTATGTGTTGCTTGGGATCTTTTGGTTCTTTCAATATGTTAGATTTTGGAAGGAAGTATTTCCATTGCAGAACTGCATAACACTAGTGATAACACTTGGCATGTTTGAGATGGCTTTTTGGTACTTTGACTATGCCGAATTTAGTGAAACAGGAATCAGGCCAACCGGGACAACTGTATGGGCAGTTACCTTTGGAACTATTAAGAGAACGGTTGCACGGTTGATCATTTTAATCGTTTCAATGGGCTATGGTGTTGTGAGACCTACCCTTGGAGGCCTTACATCAAAGGTGATTATGCTTGGTGGAACCTTTTTTGTTGCATCTGAAGTGCTTGAATTGGTAGAACATGTCGGTGCAATAAGTGATCTTTCGGGAAAAGCAAAACTTTTCTTGGTTCTTCCTGCTGCGGTATTAGACGTGTTCTTCATTCTTTGGATTTTCACTTCGCTGTCTGCAACTTTGAATAAGCTTCAGGTATTTATCTGGGCTATCATATCACGATATAGTTTATTTATTTTACACAAACCATGATATGCTTTTATGGACAACTTCGTCTGATGATTATCTTAGACTTTTGATGTGATTCTGCACCACGTTAGACGATGAATGACTCAATTCACTTTGTGGTGACTTTTAATGTAATAATAACAATCCTAAATTGTCTCTTCTCTGCTTATGCAATGTAACAGGCCAGAAGGATGATGATAAAATTGGATATGTATAGGAAGTTCACCAATGCTTTGGCAGTAGCTGTGGTTGTATCTGTGGGATGGATATGCTATGAGGTAATTCACAAGCAGAAACACATTTCAAATTCAATTACTTTCTATGCTAACTATGCCTAGTTATGATAGTTGAATCAAGCTCGTTGGTTTATGTAATCAATGAAATCATATACTATGAACAAATTAAAAGGAGCTTTAACCTAAACTAGATCAAGAAACGTTATGCGTAGTATACTTTTGATAAGTTTCTGTCATTTCTAGTACTTACCTTTCTGATTTTCTTTCAGCTGTATTTCAAAGCAAATGATATTTACAATGAGCAATGGCAAAATGCTTGGATCATCCCAGCCTTTTGGCAAGTTCTGTCTTACTCTCTCTTGTGTGTCATCTGTGTTGTCTGGGCACCATCTCAAAATTCAACACGGTAAAATTCATACCTCCATCTTTTAAGTCCTTTTGTTATCTAGGGCCGGTTTGGATCAACTTATTTGAGCTTATCCGCTGGTATAAACATTTGTGAGACTGTTCGATAAAGCTTACAGAAACAACTCCTAACATGTCCATAAGTTGTTTTCAACTTATTTCCGTAAGCTCTTTAAAATAGCTTATGAAAACAGCTTATAGTTTATACAAAAAATAATATTTACTTTATTTTATTTTTTGTTATCAAAATAGGTTATACAGAAGCCCATATATGATAGACGCTTAATTAAGTTGTCTATCAAAATAGGGATGCCTGCAGTAACAAGATGAGCTTTATCATCTATGCTGTATGTTGTTCATAGACCTCATTTGTATCTCACTGTTGTTGCTGTTCTTTATTTCTGGTCTTGACAGATATGCTTACCGCGACGATGGGAGCGAAGAGTTCGACAGGGATGATACTACTTTGACACTCATTAAACCATCTATTTTACCAAAGGATGTTGTTGTGCCGGATGCTAGACCAGTACAAGGAAACAATGGAAATTCAATTGATGATTTAGAAGAAGATAAAAGAGAATAAGCTAGAATATAGCTATGGTTTTCTAATTCCATTGTATCATTAGCTCTATGACTCTGTTTTACTAAAAATTAGCTCTATAACTCTTTTCCTTTTAGTTTTTATTTTATTTTATTTTATTTATTTTTCTCATTAGTCTTCTCTGTTCTTAATTTGATAGCATTTTCGACATGCAGTTACTTGTAAGATTGGATTCTATGATAAAAGTATAGTTCGGTTTACTAATACAAAGGAAATTGTCTTCAATTATGAGCTATTTTATGTATATTATATCATCCATGTGCATACATGCATACATGTGGGGGACACTTGCTATAATATTTTTCATTTTCAAGTTTCCAGCTGTATTATTTATTACTAGTATGTTTACAATTTTCTATTATAGTTATATGTATTGATGATGAATGAGGTTCAGAGTCCTATTGCTTTAGTTTATTTTCATAATGTTATAAACTTTCATATATTGAATTGTTTGAAATCTCCTATTTCATGTTCACAATTTAAAATATCAAATTTTCACTCAAAGTGAAAATAAAAAAAAAAAAATCTCTTCAAAGCTGAATCTCATCTAAGAAAATTCTAATTTTTTTTTAAAATTCGCTTAATTTTCAACTTATACATTGAAAGGGAAAAAAAAACATATATCTCCAATCCACCATACCAGCTAAAATATTTTGATTGAAAAAGAAAAAGAAAAATGAAAGTTTGTGGTGGTTTGAATGTTATTGACCTTGTTTGCTTATTTTCAAAATAAAGATAATTGACACAGTTGTGGAACCAAAATCATAACAGTGCAAATTAGAGGGACTGAAAATATAATTAAAGCATTTTATAAAATTACTTTGGGAATAAAATAAAACTAATTTGGTTAAATTTGAGGTTGAAATAATTTGATTCATATTTAGACATTTTTTCTTTGAAAATAAATTTGATGTAATACATAGTATAAACTTCTTTAAACTGTCACAGAAATTGATTTTATTACTTTTAAATCCTTCACACTAAAGAAGGAAAATCAACTTTGTTATGCTATTCTTTCAAAAAAAAAACTTTGTTATGTTATGATATGCAATTGATTTTCGCAAGAGAATTTTAACACCGTTGCATTCTTAGATCTTAGTTCAGTTAAATTTGAAGAGGTATTGTGTCATCTTGTCATTCACTCTAGGGCAATTTTGTTAAACATAATTTTATTTAATAATCACATTTACCATTAAAAAAAAAATACAAGTTTGAATTGCTACAATAGCTCAAAGCCCCTATCTTGATTGGCGAGAAAATCTTGTTAATTCCTCCATCTTGTACATGATTTAGTTGAGCTTCTTATTTATTACTAAAATTCCGCCTCATTAAATAGTCATGTAATCATGTTTTGAACGAGTGGTTTGAACCTCGGTAGGAAAACATTGATGTATGCGTAGTGATTCGCGTTATTAGCACAAGTTTTGTGGAAATTAGTATTGCATACTAACATAAAAATTAACATACTAACATTGATGTGTTCGAACTTTGGATTTTTAACTCCTTTAACCCCCCCTCCTCTTATGAACCAACTGTTGGAAGTGAGAACCACACCCATTTAACAATTTAAATTCAAATGTTATTCTATCTATTAAGAGAAACATACCCTCTCCAAGATCATTGACAAAGTTGAATTACTAAAATACTAAAAGTTGGATGATGTATATTGTTGCTCCATTCTGACTTGAGTACTTCTAACCATACAACATTTGATATTGCCAAAGCTCAAACCACCTCAGTTCTAGTTTTCTAGTGATGAAGGAAAGGATCATAAGGGATTTCGGTTCCCAGCGTTCAAACAATTAGTCGACGATCTAGATGGTCAGATCAAGATCAAATGACTCAATTCCTATTTCGTATTTTAGATCTGATTTATCAAAATAAGAATGAGTCATGTGATCATATGATCCGAAAGTCCAGATTGCACGACTACATTCAAAAGCTAGTTCAAAAGCTTGGGCAGGACAAATTAATACTTAACAACACAAGTAAGAAGAAATTGTGACCTGTTTTCTTTAAGAAATAAATGAAATTAACAATATGCTTGCAGGGTTAATTACCATTCAAGTAGAGAACATGGTTTCCTTTCGGTCTAAAAAACCCTTTAAAAAAAACGGCAACACTAATCAGTACAAATAATGAATCACCAATGATCTAATTACAAACAATCAAAGAATGAAGCCTGCCAAAGTAGCTTAAATCAAATAGCACTCAACAAGAGGCAAGAGCTATAAGGCTGTGCAACAGACAACTGAAAAAGTCACAACAGTGGAAGAAAGATGAAAGATATCTAAGATTTCAATTTCAACATACATCTATCTATAAGTGCCAAAAGTATAGAAGTCCTTTTGAAGCTACAACGGCTTTTCGAGTCACCTTAAGAGTAATAATAAACAAAACCACACATACAACAACAATTCCAATATAAACAAAATGAAGAAACAAAATCTAGAATGTGGTATGAAATCAAATAACATGCTTACATGAAGCAGCATTCAGGCTGAGAGCTACTTTGGCTTTTCATAGCCATACCAATCTTCACAATATTACAATCTTTTTCCTGATTCCCGAGAACCCTGGATGGTAATAAATTATGGAAGCACTCGAGATAGAGAGCTTGTGATAGAAACCTTGGATTCGCCGGCAGCAGCACTCAAATCACCTGAACACTCCAGTGAAAAAAATTAAAAGAATTTTTTGTCCTAGCTTCTAAGTTTCAAAAAACTTTCACTCCATCATCACTGAGATCTCCTTCTCGTGTGCTGCGAAACAGGAATCCCTTCAAAAAAATCCAAGACAGCGTCCTCCAGATCTTCAACAGAATACTTAATGTAATTCTCCGGATGCCTTCCACTCTCTATATGGCTCCTGAACCGACCAAGGAATGATCTATACGCAGGAATCAGCTTCTCTGATATAGATATCCGAAGCTCCTCCCTAAGTTGCGAATCTGGTATCAACCAAACTGCTTGAGTCCTATGTACCTCCTCAAACATAGCATTGAAAGCTTTAAACCTTTCCCTCAAAGCACTCTTCGACACACCAGAAGAAAATCCACCACTCGAATGCAACCCTTCATCCCTCAAACAATACAAGACCCTAACCCAAGTTGCTCTCTGATAGCTAGTAGCAGCCTGTCGAAACTTCCCAGTTAACTTCTTCAAATAATCATCACCGATCATTTCCCTCAATTCGGGTGACCCTCTAACCTTTTGAACAATATAGTGCACATTGTTCATTATAAACAAATGCAACAAAGAAGCATCTTTATAATGCTTTGACTTACCATCTAAATTAAATTGCAATATAACAATAATCCAAATCAAATGAATAGCTAAAGGTGGTTTCCCTTCAAGTTCATCAAATTCCATATCAGGAGTCGAAGGATCCCCCGAATACCTCGAACCCGTCGAAGGCCTAGAAACTATAAGCTCATACAAAGTCTGCTTATAATCAGAGATCAAGCTTATGTAATTCATCACATACCTAGTCAAAGGATGAATAGTCCCACCAGGAACAGGAACCTTAGAAGGCTCCTTAAGAACAGCATTTTCAAATTCAGATAAAATCCCCCTAGCAGCCTCAGCCAAACGAGACAAAATCTCAGCCGCCTGAACCCTAATGGATTCAGACGACTTAGAATCAAAAACAACATCAATATCAGGAATCAAATCCATCAAAGCATCATGAAGATCAAGAATCTTAAACAATTTCTCAGGGGACCTACGACTAATACTAATAGCTTCAGCAAAATTAAAAAGCTGAATAGCAGGTCCTTTAACAGTCTCCATAAAACAAGCATCATCAATACAAGTCCCAATCCCATCAAAGATTTGCTCACATAACCTCTTCTCACTCGCGAAAAGTGTCCTAACACAAACCTTAGCAGCTCTTATCCATCGTCTTATCTTGGTCTCTAACTGCTCCCAATCCAATCTCTGAACATCACCAATACTCAACTTCTCAACACCGAGTTTCTTAAAACTGGAATCCACAGCTGATTTCCTCACACTACCGTAAACTTGAATACATTCGCGAAGATATCCAGATGATATCATTCTATCAGCAATACACCGAAGATCGGTGACTGCTTCAGAAGGTATCAGATCTATCTCACGTATACTACTAGCTGAACGGTAAGTGGAAGCAGTAGTAACAGTAGTAGCAACGGAACAATTACTATCAAAACGATGAAGTTTGTCATCAACGTCAACCCCGTCATCGTCGAAGCTATTATCTTCTTCGTCTTGCAGTTTAGAAGACGAAGAAGATAAGTAAGTATCATCTTCAAGAGAAGGATCAATTTGGTTGTTGGTGTGTGAGATAAGGATGTTACGAAACTCGTCTTCTAAGCGAGCCATGGCGATCTGGATGGTGGAGGAGGGTTTGGATGGGTGGTTATCGGAGAGAGAGGTGGAGGATATGGAGCGTTGGATTTCATCAACGGCTTGGAGGTAAAGATCGATTTCGTCACGGTTTGTGGTGGTTTGATCGAAGATCATTTTTTCACGAGCTTCTTCGGAGGCGGTTGAGTCCCATCGGAGGATGATTTTTTGAGCGGTTTCTAGAGGGAGATTCTCTGGTGAGGACATTATTGGAGGTGGGGGTGTGGAGAATAATTGGGGGGTGAGTTTAGTTGGAAGAAAAGAAGTAAAGAGGTGATGGTGGCTTGGCTGTAGATAATTTTGTTTGAATGAAAAGAGAGAGAGACTGCGCAAAGGTTGGCGTACTTTGTATGGATTGGATTTTAGAGCATCTACTACTATAGCACTTATTATGGTGTTAGAACAGAACTATGGATTTGATACTCAAGGTGTACTGTACATTAGGAGAGATAAAAAGAAAGTAAACTACCAATTTAACCACCAATTTCTAAAGTAGTCCGACTAATGTAGTAGTAAAATATATGTAGATATGATAGGTAAATTTTTTATATATTTAGACTGAATTTTTACCCATGTATATTGATCGTTTAATTATCATTTTTACTTATATTTCATTAAGGAGTGGATATATCTTTAAAATTATTTTAAAGAGATATACCAACTCTATTAAATTGTTAAATTGGTCTTTATATTTGACACATATTGTTAATTAGTTATTAACATTTTTTAACAATATACTATGAATTCAATCTTTATATTTAATCACTTATCATGAATTTAAACTATATCATGCTCTTAAAAGAAGAAATATGTGTAAAATTTAATAGAGGCAGAGATCTTTATGAAATATTCATAATTTTAAAGATTAATTTGGTTGTTTACTCAATAAAAAAGGATATATATATATATATATATATATATATATATTGAATATTTTAACTATTAAATTGTTTACCCTCCATCTCTTTTTAAATGGACATTTCAAGTCTCGAATGGATCCAAATTCTAGTACTGAGATGCTTAGTGATGGAAATAGGCTGAGTGAACCATAATTTTTTTAAATAGGTCGTATCTAATTTTTAGAAGGGTAATGATAACAAGTTTTCTTAGGACATTTGTTAAGATTCTAAAAAAAATAAAGTAATGTATATGCAAGATTCACATCGAAATTCATAAAAAGGAAAATTTTGTGTAGAAAACATAATGGCACATATAGTTATTTGTGAAGTTCATTTAATAATTTTTTGGAGGTGATGGGGTTGGAAAATTTGAGTGGTTATTAGGTGTTAATTTTAAAAAAATACATATAAAAAGAATGATATGTATACTTAAGAATCAAATCTAAATTCCTTGCAGTTATGGATTTGTCAAGCAAATCTGGATCTCTAAAAAATTATCCAATGGTGGACAAAATTTCAAGATCAAAATCTTCTAATAGTTGAGATCACCTTTGCACTCTGTTTATGTAAGATTCACTTAAGAGTAGTGTAAATGCTCTTAGAGATTGAAAATCTCTTTAAATCTAATGATTCTACATGTAATTAGATCTTCTATTGCCGCTAGTAAAGTGAATGGCAAAGTGTTGTAAGACCTACCTCAACAAACAATGTAAATATTGATCGGTTTGAAATCTTTACTTAATTTCAAATCTAAAATCTCATAGTTGTATGTGAGTTTTAGGTTGTATTCGTCGCTTTGTATATAAACAAGAAAGAAAAAAAGAATGAACATCATAGAGTCGTTTAGTGTAGAGAGAGAGAGAGAGAGAGAGAGAGAGAGAGAGAGAGACTCGTGCGATCCAAAGATAATACTATATGTGGTTCGGTCTAGTTTTGGATGACTAATTTTAAAAAATCAATCTGATTCGTCCCAATTCAATGCGGTTTGATTTGAATCGGTTTTTTGATATCTAAATTACAAATTGTAACCTTTTTTTATTAATAATAATATTATAAAAATATGGTAAAATAATAGGTTTGATACAAAACATGACATATGATTTATTAAAAATTAATAGTATTGAAAAACAATGATAGATTATCTATGAAATAGTAACAAAATAGATTAAATTAAACTAATATGCGGTATTAAAAAGAAAAAATATATAGTTTGATATAATATATCATACTTACAAAATATGGAAGTATGTACTAAAATATATGTATACGGTTCAGTTCAGTTTTGAAAAATGAATCCAAAACTCAATTCAATCTAAGTAGTTTTTACTAAATAGCATCCAAACACATCCAAAAATATTCGTCTTTATGCAAATTTTTATTTTTTTAGATCGATTTTCGGTTTTAATTTGAATTTGAACACCCTTTACTACCGTGCAGCTAGGGATAATCCCTACCCACTTTATTCTTGGGTAAATTGCGGGACAGAAGAAGAGAAGAGTGGAAATGGGATAGGTAACACTATAACTGTGAGAGTGGGGCATGGATGTCGATTGTCCTTTTCAATTTGAAATAATGATTAGGAAGAGAGTTATAAAAAAAATATTGTTTGTGACTTATATAAAAAAGATGCGAAATTATATTTATGCAATTATTTTTGACAATCTATCTGTCTCTTTTATATGTCTATTGTGTTCTTACTTATTTTCTCTATCTCTTTATTGTTTTTCTCTTAAAAGAAAAAATCATTTTAAAAGTTGTCACAAATAATTCTACAAATATCATTGTACAGAGAAAAGCATCTTGAAAAATATTGTGTGAGTGTGTGTGAAACAGGATATTATGTTGTTTGACTTTTTAAATGCCATTGGTGGAATCACTTTATCATTTTTTTGTTCATATTGCTTACGGGCAAATTCAGTCCTTTTTCTTTTTTTTTTTCTATTCTAAATCAATTAACCATTCTTATTCTTACTTACGTTATGGGAATAATTTTTTTGGACAAGACATCATGGAAATTACACACTTCCTTTTTGGATATATTCATAATGATTGATTTCTTATATCTATCTTTAGTTCATTTGAAACGTGTTTATTCTTTTTAACTGGTTTCCTTTTAGGTAAATGCATATATTTGTAGTGTAAACTTACCTCATGAAGGAATTTTGCATGTGTAAGTTTTCATGAAATTTATTGGTTTCTTAATTAAGATGGATAAACATAAAATGTTATGAGCTTTTCTTAGCTAGGTACCTTATGCTAGTTTTCCCTTTTGTCTAAAGCACCTGCCACCACTACATCATACATTCCTTTTCCTTTAGTAGGTAAAATACATTTATTGTCTATTAACTTTCTTCTTTTAAGTTTAGTCATGTAACTTTTATTAAAAGTTGCAATTTTTTTTACTAATTGTAATTAAATTTCTTACCTAGTATTGTATTAGAACTTAGAAGATGTTTATATTTGTAAAGTAAGGGATTATTTCGAAGAGAAAAAACCACATCAGCTTGACTTTTGCAGAATAATACACTAGTTTGGAATAAAAGATAAAGGGGCTAAATTAAAACTTTTAAAGGTTGATCAAAACTATAACAAAACAATAAAAAGTACCAAATTGAAAATTGAAAAATTTAAAGGGATATTATTTTTTTTAAAAATAAATTAAAGGGATGCAACTGAAATTTTAAAAATACTTAACTGTGTCTCTTATCCAAGATAAACCAAGCACCTAAATTTAAAATAATTTATATCTTCCTCTTGTCTACTCCCTTTCAACCAAAAGAGATTCTTAGGTAGCCAATACCAAAAAAAACAAAAAAAACAAATAAGAAAAAGAAGAAGAGATTCTTAGGTAGCGTAACATCAAATCAAATCATTGCGACTAGGTTACCAAAAAATACCAACAATGTGTTGGGTGGCTGATAAATGGAGCCTGTAGAAGGGTCATTGTAGTATTTTTAGTATAACATTATAAAACAAAAAATTCAAACACATAATAAATGTTGGAAGTAAAATCTGTGCTGGTATAGTCGTAAAGAATTGTTCCATAATATATGTCCTCTGCATAGTCATAGCCATCACAGTGTCTGCGACGTGAAAATACCAAAGTAGTAGTTAATAATGTTATTTGTGCTATATTGGTTGTTCTAACACGACATCTTTTTTTCTTTTTAAAGGTAACACGACTTCTTTTCTTTTTTTTTGAAGGGAGGTAACACGACTTCTTTTGTTTATTCTAATTTGGCAGCTCTATTTGCTGAATGACTTTCTTTCCATAGTTTTCATATGTAAAATAATAATAATATAAAATAAAACAAAAGCAAACTATGAAATACAGATACTGACACGAACATCGGGTACGACACAGACACTGCTAATAATTTGAAAAAATTACATAATTCAGTATAATTATAAAAATTACATAATTCAGTATAATGGGAAGAACTTATATCTAAGGTTATTAAAATTTGCAATAAGCATGATATTGATGTGTCTGATATGGATGCACCGTATGCACAAAGGAAACAACCAAGACAACATTCTTCAACTTCTAGTGTTTCTAACTTGCATCATTATAAGAATAATTGTTTGTTTGGTGAAGAGAATACTGAACTTTTACAATGTGTTTCATGTTTAAGTCTCGCAAAGTCATTTGCAACTTTTGATGTGAACAAATTATTGAGGATGACTGAGTTTTATCCAAATGATTTTATAGATGTGTCGAAAGTGGCGTTACACCATCAACTTAAGAATTATGTTGTAAATGTTTAATTTGACCTAAAATTTGCTAAGTTGAAAGACTTTTAGATCCTTGCGCAAAACTTGTGGAAACAAATAAGTGCAACACATTTGCTATAGTTTATAAGCTTTTGAAGTTGGCTTTACTCTTGCCGGCAACAACTGTAAGTGTTGAACGTGTTTTTTCAGCTATGAAAATTGTGAAGAGTCCGCTATGTAACAAAATGAGTGATCGATGACTAAATGATTGTCTTGGAACTTATATAGAAAGAAATGTTCTTTTAACAATTTGCAATAATGTCATTTTAACTCATTTTCAACAAATGGATAGGAGACAGTTTTCATTGTAATGTATTGTATCAAACAATAGTATTTTTTATTTTTAATATAGTTTGCATTATTGTTTCTTCGAAATTTTAGCCCCATATATACTAAATGTCTAGATCTGCCCCTGTTTATAGAAAGCAAATAATAAAAGGAAAATTGTCCCTAATTGTAATTACACAAAAATAAACAAACAAGGAAAACATGTATTTGACCCATTTGCCGGGAGTTTTGAATTCAAAACAAGACAATAAAACCCATGTTGGCAAACACTAGGGTTGTAGAATTTATGAAGTGTTGGTTCGATTACTACTTGGTACTCACTTCCACATGACTAGTTATGGATGTAGAAATTGAGTTGCCACCATTGGCTCATACACATTCAATAACAAAAGGCCACATATCTAATAACTCTCGATCTCACATCACTGTATTATATCAATCATGAATATTGCTTGTGGTAATTATGAACTAAATTATGAAGCATGATCTTGTTTGGCACAAAAAAATAGCTTTGAATCAATCAATTATATCTCACTTTTTAACAACTTTGTGTTTATGTGATTTTTTATTCGAAGAACAAATCGACAAGTTTACTAAAAAGTTTAATAAATTGTACCGTAAGTACAACTCAGATGATAAAAGACTCTAAAGACATTTAATATGTTAAGTTGGAGATTTGAACTTGTAATTCCCTATTTTTCGGTATTTAGCTTGTGTGAGTTTGGTCACTTTGCTCCTTGGAACAAAAAAGAGAGAGTTATCGAGAAAACACTTTGAATTCAAATAAGCTTATAAAGTCTACTAAAAATTGATCTAATGACCCGATTATTTCAATTGATCTAATATCCCATATAATTGAGATAAGACAATGACCTTTGAGTGGGATACTTACACCAATACTATAATTATATTGACATTAATTTTTTTATAAAATATAAATTTTGTGATTTCATATATAATTTAATTTAATTGTTCGTATTTATTAAAATGATTGTGAGCTGTTATCAAACACGACACCTTATATCTCCCAACCTCTAATTTTCTTGTCCAATACCACAAAGCATCCTTATAAGTTATATCTCTCTAAAAAAAATCATATTTATATATAATATTATCATTTCAATTTTTATAGATACATGTTGAAAATTTTGTCTAATCCCTTCTCTTGATCTTTCTTAAAGGCCATTTGTTTTCCGTTAACTCAGCCATTGCTCCCACCCAGCGGTAGGCATGGTGTGACAATCATACTTCTTGGCAACCAATGGTTTCGTAGAGGAATAATTGAATAATCAATTAAGTCATGCCCTGTTTGTACCAGAAATAAAAGTCATGCCCTGTTGCCTATGGGATATCCATAACCTTCTTATCCTATATTCTTCAACAAACAAAAAAAGTATAAATATTTAAGGGTTTAAAATGATAATATAGATAGCCTATGTGAGTTTAGCTTAGTTGGTAGAGTCGAACTCCAAACACTTTATTTCTCCACATTTAAAACGTGTGAGCATCATCCACTAGACTACTGTACCAAAACAATTGATGGTATAAATAAGAATTATAATATTATTACCAAAACATGTAGGATTTCCTTAGCCAATTAATAGATTGAATGCCCTAAAAAAAGATTGAATAACACTGCATAACCATCAATTAATGATAACAAAACTTGGTTCTAGAGGACTGTTTCATGTTATCTTGTGTTTGATCTTGGGTCTATTAATATATTTTTCTGTCATTGTGAAACTAAATTAAACTAGTTTTTGTCAATGTGTGTAAAGATGAGATAGATATATACTATTAACTATGTTGTTATCTCTTAACCAAAATATGTCGTTATCTCTCATTGTGTAAACATCTTAATAGAAAAAATGAACAAATACATTAACTATTGAAAAAAAAAGGAAATGCTAACATGTGCCAAAATACATATATTAATATACACAATATGAAAATTAAGTATTGACAATTATGCCAATTTATTTTAACTTTTGATAATTATTTTTTTTCAATAAATACTTACTCTTTGTAAAAACCTTAATATATGCGTTTAGAGGCAAATGTTAACATGACTTCCCGTCTATCATCACCTGTACGTAACATTTTTCAAATCTGAATTACACAAAACAGTGCAAGCTAGCTAAGCAATACCTTGCATAGGCTTGTCCCTAGTCCCCATGTTAAAAAATATAAGTACTCCATAATTAGTCAGCAATTAATTAGCACATATTCCTGTTCACTCTTGAACAACATGTGCATTTCACATAAAAAGAATATTCAAACATTTAAATAATCAATGGCATTGCCATAGAAGGGAGCAAGAGAGATTTTCATACAATTTTTACGACATTGGTGAGCAATTAGTATATAGTTTTTTTGTTTTTTCTAATTTTTATTTTAGGGAATCTTGCATGGTGTGGGTGCAAGGGGTATTCTGCTACAGCTAATTGTTTTTAACTAACTAAAAGACAAATAAAAAATGTTGAGAATTTAGAGTTGCACGAGTGGTGATGCTATCAAATCATTGGTAGATATTGCAATTAAATTTTGAGTGAAATTTAGACAAAACTTCTAGAAGTAAACCTTGCTAGCTGGTCCTAGCAGATTAAAAGCAGAATACAGGTCATCATCAGTGACATGTAATGTAATTATTATCATTGTTATGAAGATTGCAAAGGTTCATTTCTCCAATATTGTTGAAAAAGTAAAATATGTGAACTTTATCTATTTTGTGAGAATTTTGTCAAAAGAAAATTAGAATATGAGTATAAGTTATATCAAATTTAATGTGTTGTATGCAATATTCATATAATAAAAATACTTACATATCACTTTTTTGTTAGTACATGAATAGTGCATAATCTTTTGTATAAAGTTTTAAATCATTATGACAAAAGTTATAAATATGGTTATGTTTAATGTAGTCCCTCCGATAAATTACATTATATTAAATGTGTTAAGATTCTCACATTAGATAGGAGATGACCTAATAATGTATTTATAAATGCGGCAATCCTCATCTCATAAATTGAGTTTTGTGGAGTTGTGTTAGATTCAACCATGATTTCTAAGATTATGCTTATGTTTAATATACTCACTCCTTTTTTTAGTACTATATGAATTTATATCAAAATATGAGAGGAGAGGCAGATTTGAATACTAATGTAATGTCATGTGAGGAGAAGCAGATTAGCATCTCTTGAGGTTGAATTATATGAATTTGTTAATATGGTTATGGCACCTAAAAATTCGACAAAAGATTTGAAGTACAGATAATAAGAGATATCCAAATATGCAGTGTGGGTTATTGTTGTATGCCAGGATATATAAAGACCTACGAGTTTGAGCCTTTCAATTAAATTAAAGACATATCATGCATTTCAATGAATATCCAGCTGGAGTATGCTGTTAACAACAACATATGGTTGACTTAAGCAACATTATTTTATCAAGTTTTGTCCTATTCTATTTAAACAATCAAAGGGCTAAGAAAAATATTGTTCTCTTTGATGGACCTTAGGTTAGGAGGGAAAAAAATTATATATGCCCTTTAAGTTATTTGTTCAAATCAATCTATTAAAATTTGATATTTAGGCCACGAATAGTGACAGTTTAAGATTTGGCATTATGTCTTGATGACAATCAATATAAATAAAATTAGGCTTTTGAATTGTTTTAAGATGGGACGGGTTTATGGATTTCATGATAAAAGTGTGAAATATTTGGTTTTTTGAATAAGCTTATCCCTTTCCCAAATTAGTTCTTGTGCTTATAATTTTTTTTAAAAACAAATAACTTTAAGCTCGAATGACAGGATAAAGTCCATATAAAAAAATACAGGAGCAAAAATACCTCCTACAACTTAGTGTGGTGGTGGCAACGACCTATGTAACACTGAAAGTGTGTTTAGTGTTTGACACATATTGATGTTGGATTTCGACATGACACTAACACATTTGATTACATTCAATGACTCTTTTTTAAGTTATTAATTGTAACAATGTGTCATTGTTGTGTGGTGTTTGTGTCCATATTTTATAGGTGAAAACTTCGACATAAAATCAAGGGGCTACGGTGCAAGCTCCAAAGATACTGCAGCAAACGAAGGTACCGACAAAGCTTGTGTTAGAGGTGAGAAAATAGGAAAGGAGGGAATTGTGGTTGTTTTGCGGGAGAGAACACATTAGTGTCAAGTAAAAGTTTGCTCGTTGAATGTGTCTTTCTTTTGCCTCACACAAATTCCTTTCATGGGAAATAATTTTGTTTGAGGTATTGTGAACACTAATATATGAAATAGTAATAGAAGACAAACATGAAAATATTTTTAAAATTTTGATAATGACTATATTTCCGTTTGGATTGAACTTATTTTAATCTTATGAAAAATAGCTTATGTAAATAAATAAGCTTTTATTTTAGTTTATAAGCTCTCACTGACGAAAATTGTATCTTCATTCACTGTTTTTTCCTAAACTACCTTAAAAACTTATAAATAATACATAAAAATTTATTTATTTGCATAAACTGTTTTATATAAGCTCTAAAATAAACTAATCCAAACGGGCCCATAGAGTAAGATTATTTACTACGTAGTTGGAGTAACATTTACTCTCAAAGTTAACATTAAGAAGGATGCTATTTGAAGAAAAAAACAGGGTGTATCAGAGATATGTAGAGTGCTGATAGTCACTCCTTAATATTTTGAAAAGCCTGTTTGGAAAGGCTGGACAATCCCGTCTATTGCAGTATGTTGGATATTGATTTAGGTTTTGTTTAACATACACCGAGTAAATTACTCTTGCATCATGCGTAAATCTATTTTCTACCATTATGTCAATAAATTCTATCGTATTTCATTTAATTTAATGGAGAGATTTATTAATCTAATAGTTGAAATAACTCGATGCATGGTGCAAGACTTACCTTCCTTGTACATCATAGACTTGACCATTGACCTAAAACAAAATTGTCACTTTGTTGCATTTGCAAATTAATAAAACCGAGTTTTTTTAATGAATACGTTTTTATATGAACAACAATACAATTGACAAAGTGGTATAACTCAAATGGTTAATAAACTTCAGTTAAAGGATAAATTATTTCAGATATTTCGAGTTTGAATCTTGACTTAAATAATTATTGACTAGATTTTACTTATCTTGAGGTCGAATTTGGATCATGGGAGGTCATCTCTCTAAAAATACACAAGGGCTAAGACAAAAATGAGTTGACAATTCAAATATAGTAGGATTTTGTCCAACCCAATCACAAATAGAATTCTTCGCAATAACAATCATTTTTCTCTTCATCCTCTCGTTCCTATGGGAAACAAATCCCAAATGATTTGAAGTTCGGCCATGAGGTAATTTCAAATAGGATTCGAACTCATGTTCTTCCATGATTCATTCTCAACCAAAGATTATTAACAACTTGAACTCGACCATTTAGTTCGTAATATGCCTTTAGATAAACAATATGCTTATTGTTAATAGTGTATATTTCATTTTATCATCACTTTTTCTTTTGGGTTTATTTACTATTTTTGCGATTTAAGTAAAACATGTTTGGCAGCTTATAGTATATCATAAACTATTTTCATTAGCTCTTTTAACCATAAAGTTTTAGGCCTCCAAAAAATTTATTAAAGAAAAATGAATTCCATATTTTCTATCTCAAAACTATAGTCACAAGCCACCGTCGATATTTCAACTCCCTACCACATACTCCTACAATTTTTATTTTTATTTTTTAAATGTGTAGAGTTTATGTTACAAATCTTTCGGTACCAAAATTTTCTATTTACGTATTCCTTAACCATTATCCCTGAAACACTGGTTAGCAAGACCATTAATATTGCAATTGCAATATAAGAACAATGTTGAAATAGGGATTATTGTTTGCAAGTACAATAAGTTTTCTAATGTGATGCTACCAAAGAAACTTAGGAAATGTCATGAAGATATTCTACATCATTGACTAAAAAAAGTTACACAAAGAAACATAACAGAACAAATAGTTCTGAAACATCTTCAAAGTTTTGTCCTATAATTGAGATATCACTAAACTTACCTGTACATGTTCCTAATCTATAAGGTGGAACTCCAAATTACACATGTGACATGTCCCAAACCCACAAATTGTCATGTGAATTTGAAAAGCCAAATAATGGAACAGCCAATTTTCCACTAAACACAACATATATCTGAATTTTTACCTAACTGTTAAATTAAAACTTAGGAGATGCCAAATTCAAAATTATCCTTACTACCAAAACTACTTGTTCCATGTCTCTTATTTGATTGATCAACAACATGCCCTTGATTATCATATGCTTGAGAAGGATCACCAAAACCCTCTCTAAGAGAGGGTAAAACCTCTATTGTTCTTGATTTTTGAACTTGATCAACACCATTTGCTTTAATCTCTTCTATTCTTCTAACTGCTTCCATCATATCTAATCTGTTTTGAGGATTACTTTCAGTACAAGCAGCACCAATATGAACAAGTTGTTTCATTTCACCTAATGAATTTTTATTACTTGCAATTTCAGGATCAAGTAGTTCAACTTCTCTTCCTTCAGAAATTGCTGATGCTACCCATTGTACTACATCGGTTCCGCCTTTACCGTTACTAAGATATTGAGAAGGAAATTTTCCGGTTAGTATTTCGAGTATGACTACACCGAGACAGTATACGTCACAACGAGGCGAAATTTGGTTGTGTTGTAATGCTTCTGGTGCTTTAAAAGCAAATAATGTGTTTATAAAACTTGAAGGGTTAACTAGATGGATGAAACCATAATCTATGAGTAATGGTTCATAAGCTGGTCCAAGTAGAACATTGCTTGATTTTAAGTTTCCATGTGGTAGATCAGATGAAGAATATTCAATGTGAAGATATTGCATTCCTTTTGCAATTCCTTGTACTATCTTTAAACGTGTGTTCCAATCTAGTTCTGCATGTGATGGTCCTCTATCTCCTGCAATTAGTACACTATAACATAAGGTACTATAACAACTTAATTAAGTGGTTATAACATAAACATTTTTCCTAAAAGTGGATATCTATAAATTAATTATATAATATATATAATAAAATAAAGCTAAATTGTTTTCATAAGCTATTATGGAGAGCTTATGGAAATAAGCTGAAAATTTTACCATGCAGCAAATAGAGTAGACTTCCTCTAGGAACATACTCAGAGATGACTAATTTCTCATCTTTTCTGTAATGATAAGCCAAAGGTGTCAAAACATTCCAATGTTTTAACCTTCCAAGCTTTTTCATCTCAGCATCAAAACTATCTTTTCCCAAAGCATTCAATTCTCTAGTCCTTTTCACAACCACTGCAACACCATTAGCCATCACAGCTTTATAAGATGATCCAAACCCTCCATTTCCAAGAACTTCAGCAGAAGCTTTCATCAAATCAGGCAAACCAAACATACCCTTCTCATTATTCATCATCACAAGCTCACCTATCCCTTTACTACCTTGAGATGAACCTCTTTTACTAGATGATTTTTTCACAAAATTCATATCTCTTTTCTCTTGATTAGTACTACTAGTAATACTATTACTACTACTTACTTGAACTTCAAAACTACCACTGTCATTTATATTTTCTCTTTCATATTTCTCACCAATAATATCATCAAATTTACCCTCCTTTTTCTTTTTTCTTGATTTGATAATCAAAAATATAGCTAGTGAAATTATTACTACACTTGTTATAACAATACCAATAATCTGCAATGACTTATGCTTACTTTTATCAAGCACAGTCACAATCACATTACTAGCAGTATTGTTGGTAACTGCTACTGCTGTATTACTAATATTATGTGCATCAATAGGTTTTGGTTGTTGCACTGGTTGTTGTCCACATACTTTGCCGATTTTTTCGCCACATAAACCAGAATTTCCTAAAAAAGAATTCCCATTGAATCTCAACAAACCTTGAGGAACTTCACCTTCCAAATTATTGTTTGAAACATCAAATATCACCAATGAAGGATTATTCAAATTTGGAATATTACCACTAAACTGATTTTTTTCAAGATGTAATTCAACAAGTTGAGGAATTTCAGCCAATGATGATGGAATATCACCTGTAAATTCATTATTAGATAACCAAACTTTCTTCAATGATTTCATTCTTTGAAAATATTCCTTAGGAATATGTCCTGAAAATTTGTTTCCAGACAAAAACATCGCTTTCAAGAAACCAATTCGATTCAATTCTGGTATCGAACCAGTGAAAGAATTGTTCATAAAACTAATAGTTCTTAAACCTTTAAGTTCAAGCAATGCATCAACATCAATTTTGCCGAATAATCCCATTCCTTCGAGGCGCAGACCGGTTACAAGACCGTTGTAACAAACAACGCCTTCCCATTGATCGTCTTCGGTACAAGGTAAAGTGTTGGCAATCCAACTTTTTAGAGCATTACCATTTGAGAACGAGTTTTTTAGAGTTAATAAAGCTTCTGTTTCTGACAGAGAATATATCATAGAAAAATTTATGATAATGTTGAAGATCAAGATGAAGAATGATGGATGGAAAATTGCAGGAACTGCTATGGCCATTTGGTGATTGTATTGTTGGTAACTATGGAATGTGATTGTGAATTTTTTTTGGTCATTGATAATTTGTGCTATTTTTTTTTTGGTTTTTTTTGTTTTTGTTAATTTTTTTTTTTTGTTACCCTTTGCATGCATGCATGCATGAGGTGAGGTTTCTGTTGTGATAGTGAAAATTAAGATAGCCTCACAATGATAGAACCTTCAGTTTTTGGGGAGAGAGAATTTGATTTTGAGGTTGAACAAGTAAATAGGAATTAAAAACTGTTTTAATTGTTTGGTGATAATTTGATTATAATCTATTATATATGTAACCTCTAACTAGTTTTGTTTTGTAATTTGTAACTACATAGCTACATGTAGTAAATAATTTTATCTATTAATCTTAGATCGGATGGTTCAGATTATACATTTATCTAATCAACTTTAAATAATCTATCTATTGATTTGGTTTGATCGATCGCGATTGATAACTGTGTTATTATTGAGAACAGGGGCGGATGCATTTGAGAGCAATGTGGAGCTAAAGCTCCACATGAAATTTTTCTTTTTTTAATAAATAAAACATATGTTAAAAATAAGATCGTTTGAATGCTTTGTCACTTGTTAATGATACCAAAATATAATTATAAGAAATGAGGAATGAGGGATGAGAAGAACTTATATCTAAAGTTATTAAAATTTGCAATAAGCATGATATTGATGTGTCTGGTATGGATGCACCGTTTGTGCAAATGAAGTAACTTTTCATTGAAAAACACCAATTGTTTAATAAAAAGTTATATATTAAATATAAAATATACAACTTATAAGACAAACTTACAATTTTAAATTTCATAACATGTGTAAATTTGCACATGGTAGAAAAAACTCTTCTTATTTTTTTATATAATTTGCATTATTGTTTCTTCAAAACTTTAACTCCACGTATACTAAATGTCCGGATCCGCCCCTGATTGAGAAACAACCTAATTTAATTATAGTTCATTTCATTATACACTTTTCATTTTTATAATATATGCGGAGATCGAGGTTCGAACCGCGGACATCCTACTTCTTAACATTTAATATGTGTGAGCTTCAACTAATAAAAACAAAATATAAAAAGTGGAGGTACTCTTTGTGCGTGAATGGGTATATTGTGAAGATTAACTTCAAATCACATATAATAGGATTAACTTTGAGGCACTCTTTGTGTGTCAAAAGGGAGGTATATTCTATTACTCCTTTCGGATTAAAACATAAGAAAAATTGAAGTTGAAAAGTCAATTTAATCCACCTACGTCAACTTTTCAATTATTATTTTGTTTATAATTCATTCCGGAATTAGTATATCTTTTGCCTTCTTAAAAAAATAAAATATATCTTCACCATTCGCAACTTGTTCAGGATACATGAAAACCTTACTACGTTTATCTGTATTTAATCAACTAGATTGAAGGTTAAATCTGAATCCAAATTCATGTTTGCAGGCCTTAGCTTGGTATACCTTAGGGACTATAGTATATTGTTTTCGTTTACGAAACTTACAACTATGATAGATTCAATGTGTTTTAATTATAGATTTTGATTTTCAAGTCAAACCCATGTATATTATTCAAAATTTTGATTTTCTTGTGGAGTTATGTTTAGTATATTATTGAAGCCTCTCCTGCAAAAGTTTAGAATTTTTTAATACAAGATCAATTAAATATAAATTTTTATGTTTTGGCATTTAAAAATTCATATTTAATTATGTTTTATTAAAAAAATCTAATTATTTTTTAGAGAGATTCTTATAATATTCTAAACATTCGTGCAAAACATGTTCAAAAATATGAAGGTTACACACGACCTACCTTAAAAGCAATGACCAAAAGTGATGTCAGAAAATATTAGAGAACCAAAAATTAAAGAAAAAATCTAGAGGGGCTAAAAGCAAAAATTTGAAAATGTTATAGGGACAAAAAAATTATTTAACTCTATTGTATTTGTCATGATCTCCTTAAGTCAACACCTAATTATTTTGGGAAGAAGAAAATTGAGCTCGATATTGCTTGGTGTTAAAAATAGATATTACAAAATAGAAGAAGGATAAAGAGATTAGGGTTTCGATAATGTGAATGATATAACATAATAAAAATAAGAGTTGCAGAGAGAATATATTGTAAACTCTGTCAAAAAAATAAAGAGAATATATAGTAAAGGGTTAAATAAGTTTTTCGTTTCTATAAATATCTCAAATTTTGTTTTTAGCTAGTCCTTGTAAAAATTGTGAGCAAGTTTTGGTCCCCCGAATATTTTTCATCCCGGTTTTTTGTTCTTATTTTTAAGTCAATGTACCTTTCACATTTTTGAATAAATTTTTACATAAATATTTAGAATATTATAACAATATCTCATGTGGCATGCCCCCTCTCTTTCAGGTCCAGAACCGAATATTTTAAAAAATTTAACAAAATATGGATTAAGAATTAATTTTTAAGCACTAACAACTTAAAAATTCATACTTAATTCATCCCTTGTTACAAAAGTAAACTTTTGCAAGAGAGATTTCTATAATGTACTTATAAACATGACTACAAAAAAAACTGAAAATTTTAAAATAAATCCACATGATTTTAGTATGGATCAATATGGTGACGGAAACTATTTGGGGACTAAAAAGCAAAATTTGAAAAATTTATAAGGACTACAAAATTATTTAACCCTATAGTAAAACCTAAAATGATTGGGGCTCCTGACACATAAATATAAAAGGTTCAACAACATATGCACAATGGTTTGTTATCTAACAACTCTCTTCAAACTCACGATGCATTAACAGAAAGCATTGAGAGTTTATCAAGTAAGAAACAAAAACTAAGTACCCAATAATTAGTATTATATAAACCAAAAACTTTTAATATTCTAAGACTGCATCTCAAGCTAAAGTTTAATAAACTTTAATTTTGTTACAAATTGACCTTGAAAATAAGAGTTCAAACAAACGCCAAATATCAAAACCAGCATAGAGAAACAATCAAAGAATGCTCATGGGCCAAACAGAGGGACCAACAGAGGGAGAAGCAGCAACCAAAATTTTGTTACATTTTGTGTGACTTTAAAAACATTTATTAAAATATAAGGAACTTTCTTCAAAGTCACACAAAATGTAGGGACCAAAAACATATTTAACCCTAAAATAATTGGGACCTACTAACTGTCACATCAACATTTTGTTAGAGAATTAACAGCAGAGACTAATTTTGGTAACGGAGATAAAATGTAAAGATTTTAAAAACATTTAATAAAATGTAGGGGCTATCTTCAAAGGGGCGCCAAATGTAAGAATTAAAAACATATTTAACCCTTAAAAAAAGGGAAATGCTAAACAATGCCCTCCGGGCATTGGTCAAGAGGACAAACTTATAAATGTTGTATTGGGAAATGATGAAAAGTGATAGTTTTGACTTTTTAAAAGTTAAAAAATTGTTGAATTTAATGCAAACTTACTATTTTTAGTTTCCTTAACTAGTGCCCTAAGGACACCGGTTAGCATAACCCTTAAAAACAAATACACTCTCAAACTTTTAGAAACTTAACAGCTTAATAGTGGCAAAGTCATTCAAGAAGGATCGAAACAAGCTCCAAATTTCATGTTATAATTAAAGATTATAAAGGTTACAAAGAGAATAAATTGTAAAATCTAAAAAGACTAGACAAGTAAATTATAAATATAAAATATCCAACAACATAAGTCTAATTTGTACTAGGTCAAATATCACTTTTGATCCTTTTAGTTTGACAGAATTATCAAGTTAGTCTTTTAAGTTTCGAAAGTTTCAATTAGGTCATTTTACCTTGACAGAATTCTCAAGTTAGTCTTTAAGTTTCAAAAGTTTCAAATATGTCTTTTTAGTTGATAAACTATTTCACCCGTCACCGTTTCAAAAGTTCAAATAGGTCCTTTTAGTTTGAAACTTTTAAAACTTAAAGGATTAACTTGAGAATTTTGTCAAACTAAAATGACATATTTAAAACTTTTAAAACTTAAAAGAACTAACTTGGGAATTCTGTCAAGCTAAAATGTCTTAATTGAAACTTTCGAAACTTAAAGGAGTAACTTGACAATTCTGTCAAACTAAAAGGACCAAAATGATATTTGACATTTATATTATCTAACACCTTCCTCGCGTTCCTTCTTTCAAGTTGAATGTTGATGGTTCTCATAATTCTCTTAATTAACTTTTACTTGTGGAGGGCTCATCTTATTTGCGTTTTCCATTGCAATGTTGTAACCTCTATTATTTTCCATGCAAAATTTTGGGGTTTATGCTATTGCTTAAAGCTTGCTCGCCAACTCCACATTCCCTCTATTCTGGTTGAGGTTGACTCTGTGACTATGGTTAGTTTTGTCAAAAAATTATTTTATGTTATTACTTCTCTCCGGCCTCTTCTTGTTGTAGTGTTTTGTCCTCTTCATGCTCTTAATTGGCATGTCTCTCTTTCTCAAATTTATAGTAAAGTCTACACTTGTGTTGATTTTCTTCTCAATTTGAATCATGGTAATAGTTTCTCTTTAAATATTCTAGATATTTCTCCTATCCCTTAGTTAAAGTTGTGCCTTCATTTTGAGATCCTTGGGTGTAGTATTCCCTATTTTTTGTCCTAAAGCCTTTTTCCAATAGTTCACTATATTATTGTTGGTTTGTGATCTATAACGTTCTTGTGTTTACAAGAGGGTTAGGTAGCTCAACTGATTTAAGTTAAGAGTTAAAGAATTAGAGTTTCAAAGTTCATTTCCTAACAAAACTAACATAATAATCAATTAACATGCTAACATTTGTCGTTTAAAAAAATTGTTCTTATTTACAATTGTTGGAGACAAAAAGCCAGCGCAATTTGAGTGACATGATTGTTTGCTTTTGTAGGGGTGTGCTATGTTATTTTGCACTATCATACAGTTCTATTATTGATTTGATTTCACAAGAGGAATATCATATTTTAAGTAGCTGATCGACAAATTCAAGTTGAAATTGTACTTCTATATTGTAAATAATAACATTTACGCTATGATTTTCACTAAAAAATTATTATTCATTTTATAGTTCGAGCTAAGATAAGAACACTGCTATTTCAACTGAACCAAATCATCACGAAGTCATCGTGAATGAAGATTGGACCAATTAAATGACTTGTTTTAGCGGAATACACTAAAGAGAGAGGGACATGCAAGAGAATTGCTCTTCTCCCACCTGTTTTTGTTCATTCTCGTCTTACGTGAGTTAATTCGCGTTGAAAAATACACCTACGCGAGTTAACTTACGTTGAAAATACACTTGCGTGGGTTAACTCACGTTGAAAATATTTGACGGAATTGAACAAAAACAGATAGGAGAAGAGCAATTACCGACATGCAATAATGAGAGATAAACAAAGAAATGCATGAGTATACCATTTGCAAAGGCTTTGTGGTGCCCTCTCTTGCGAGATTTAGCAAATTTCCTTTAGTTAATACTGATTTAACACTTGTAGTCATCACTTCTTAAGAATCTTAAGAATATATGATTTGCATTTTGACAATATATACCCACATAATAGATCTAACGATTAAATGCGTGCATATGATTTGCATTTTGACAATATTATACCCACATAATTGTCTCAGTGTCTAACTGTTGTCTTTGTATATATTTTATTGAATGAAAAATCTATTATTGAGAAGGAAAATATTTGATAGACTTATATAATCCCCTTGCACATATGACAGAGATAGAAATAGAGAGGGTTATGTGATAGATGTTGTATGTTGGATGCATTTTATATTGTTCTTAACGAGTAAAATCATTTTACTATATTGTTCTTATTAACCGACTCGTGTATTAATTATTGTGTAAATTCACAAAAGAGTATAACACAGTAGTTTGAAGTAATTACCGTCACATCGATAATTAAATTACTCTTGATGTCAACTAATTTTTTTCATTTTTCAAATGAAGGTTAAAATGAAATGAGTATGGCACTATTAAGATATATAATTTTGTTATTATCAAAATATATTTATATTTTAATATTTACTTCTCTACTTTTTTTTTCATTAAAGCATCATTTCTGGAATGACAAAAAAAAATTAGAAACTTTACATTCAAAAGAATTTTTAAACATTCAAAAGTTGGATATACATTTCCCTCCATCTTCCATTAAAATATTTCTATTTTAATCTCATTAATAAAAAATGTAAGAACATTTTTTTTCTCCAAGTAATCTAGTGGTTAGAGCTTACACATTTAATTATGGGAAAGTGGGTGTTAGAGGTTCAAACTTTGGTCCTTACATATAATATACGATATCGCTACCAACTGAGTTAAATTATCGATAATATTTTTTTTAAGGGATTATTATTTTATTTTTTTGTCAACATCTTTTTTTAATGTCTGTCTTTTAGTGGAGCCACTTGAATTTTGTGTAATTATGGATTAGTTTTTGCTGGCCCACTTGAATTAAGTGTCGCTACAGTACAATTTCCGTGAGGCTGCAGGATAAAATAACGTTTTTGTCGTGGAAATATTAATGTTACTCCTACTTCCTAATGTCGACAAGGTCGTGATTGGAAAATGCATTCATTCGTTAGTCATGCGTGTGTTTGTTTTAACTTAAAAAGAAGATAGATTTTGTGTTAATTTTTTTTAGAGATTTTAAAAAAAAAATTAAAGTTATTTTTGTTTACCTACTTCTCATAAATATCCATTTTTAAAAAAAAAATAAGTTTTAACTTGTATATTTGTTATCTCATTGTTTTTGAAAAAAAAAATAGATTTTGATAAAAGCTAATCCTAATAGCTTTTCATTTTAGGGTCAAAATAGATTTTTTGATAAAATGATTTTTCTAAAAATCCTAAACAAACACTTAAAAATGAAAAAAATTATGTTTTTTAAAAAGAAAAAAAATAGATTTTTTTTATAAAAAAAAATCTAAAACAAACGGAGTCAATGGATGTTAAAGTCGCTTAAGACAATGGGTTTGTTACTCCTTTTGTTAGTAAAAAATGACTATATACTCCTCTGTCTCAGTTTAGATGTTCCTTTTAAGTTTTACATTCATATTAAGATAATTATTATAAATATTGATTTTAATGGCAAAATGTGTTTTATTTACTAAAACATCCATATTAATTATAGTTAGTTGGGTAGTTAGATAATTGAAATGCAATGATTAAATATACTCTCTCCGTTCTAAAATATAAGCAAATTTGACTTTTTAGATTCATTGAATTAATGATGTATGTGGTCCATAATATGAACCACATACATCATTAATGAATGAACCAAAAAAGAAAAATTTGCTTATATTTAAAAACGGGGAGTATGTTAGTGGAAAATAATAATAAATATTGTAGTATTAGTATTATAAAAGAGATAAATAATTTGAGATAAAAAAATTATAACGAGGGCACCTAATTTGAGACGGAGTGAGTATAATTTAGACGGAGTGAGTATAATTTTTTATTAATGCAGATAGTAATTGAAAAGATTGATTATTTTACTATTTGAAAAAGGATCTTTTAAGACAGATTTTATTCAAATGTGACAATTATTATAAAATGTAGGTAAAATTACACTTTTATTTCGGACTGTAATTCGTAGAAAAATTAATAAAATTCGTGTTTTGGATCTCATGGCAAGCGAATGGTGCACAAATAATGATATTCTCATAGAGGAAGCTCTTCGGTTCTTTATGATTTTGTTTTGAATGAAAAAATAACCTATGATACCCCCATTGATAGAATATCCAACTCTTATTAGCCCATATAAGAATAATGTGCAAATAGTCATGAAACAAGAGGTACATCAAGCTTTAATGGAGAGGAAATCTTATGAAGATGTTAAAGATGCTTTATGAAGATATTAGAGATTATATGTGGATATTTGTGAAGAAGGCATTCGAGCAAGATATTATGCCATAACAAGCAACAAAATATCGTATGATGATTCCTAAGGTGATAACCCTTGTACTTTTAAGGAATTTCTTCCAATCATCTTATGTAATGTGACATGCTAATTGGTTTCTATGGTCCTTGTGAACCGATTAAGACCCAAACTCAATGAAATCGTGAGCCCTCTACAAAGTAGTTTTATTCTAGGAAAGGAATAATGGATAATGCAATCATTCTTCTTAAGTTTATTTCCAAGAAAAATAAAATGGGTGTTGTTTACAAATTGAATTTTCAGAAAGCTTATGATTGGGTGGATTGAAACTTTTATTGTGATACCTTAAGCTATGTTGAATTTCTGGCCATTATTTCCTCTCTTATTATGACTAGCATTTCAGTCACTTCAATGTCTCTTCTTTACAATGGAAGTAGGACTGAGCATTTACAACCCGTGTGAGGTCTTCAACAAGATGATCATCTATCTCCTTATCTTCACGACTGACCATTTTCCCCATACGTTTTGGTTCGATCAATCTTGGTCATAATTTGATCGCAATTCAAGATCTATGTTCACATGTTTCCAGTCATACTGTAAAGGTTCGTCATTCAATCCTAATCTACAAGAGTTTAGTTGCACGTGATAACAATGACAAACAACATATCCAAAGGTTAAAAGAAATATACATTAACAATGATGTATATCTTCAAACTTGCTCCTCGGACATTGAAAAACACCACTTTAAGGGTTTTAGATTGCACCTTACGCATCAGAGCTGTCAAAATTTAGATTCCTCGCTTCTAGCTGAAATTAGGGATTTATAAGCAATTTCATTTCCCGTGTGGGTTTATGTACCTCTCACAAGACTACCATTAATGTGTTGGTAGATGTTATTGGTCGGCCAACGTGCCTCTTGTGTAGTCACGTGCCACGAGTTTGGCTTTATGCGCCTCACGCATGGTGACAAAAATACTCATTTCACCCCTTAATTCATCTTTTCAAGCACTTCTTACTCTGGTATGTCGTGTTGGCTTGGGACATAATTTCCCCAAGTACAATAAGGTCTTCAGTTTTTCGTTGTGATAAGTCTCATATCTTTGTAACCTCTACCAATTCAACCTGTCAGATAACACCAAAAAGAAGCTAACATCTATAGAAATAATTGGTTAGGAAAATAAATGACGTACAAAAAACTCTTGACAATACACGACCTAATCTTCCCAAAACCGTGAGTAACTCACTATAAAAACCTATTTTAAAGTGGTAAAAATACTCGATAAAATTAAAACACCTAAATGCATAATATGATGAGGAGTCGTCGATGGTCCAAGGATATTTCACATTTTCTTCCATGACAATGTGCTATTATTTGTGAAGGCTAATCCATCTCAGGAACATTTTATTTATAACCTTTTAAAAAGATTTGTGTTCCCTTTCAGGTTTAAAAGTTAGTCTTGATAAGTCAAGGGCTTATGCATCTTAAGGTATGTCTAGACTCTAGAGACTAGAGCTACAAAGGATAATCTTGAGCATCTTGCAGGCATCAAGTTTATTGTTAGGTTGGGAAAATACTTGGAATTTAAATTTCGCTGTGAAAGGACCAAGAAAGAGGATTTCCTTGAGACTTTTGATAAAGTGGAATCAAAATTGGATGGAAAGGAAGAATTCTAAATAAACTAGGTAGAATAACCATGGCTAATGTTGTCCCTACTGCTCTTCCTTTTTTTATCATGCAAATTAAGTGGTTCCCCTATATACCTGTGCATTGACTAATCTAGGGAAGTCATGGTTCGGGGATTTAGGGAGAAATCATGAGGGAAACTTCTAATATATTGGAGATTATAATAGATTTCATGAAAATAGACTATAATTTTATTTTAAAGCATACACTTCAGTAAGGGAATACATGTGCTAATGTCTTTGAAAATAAGGGATCCAATTGCTTAAACTCTTTGATTATAGTTAATGATTCTCCTCCTTGTTTGTCCTTGGCACTTCTAGCAGACGTTTGAGGAGTCTCATTTAATAGGACATAGTTTTTTGTTTTTTATTTAGTTCTTTTTCCCCTTTTTTCTCATGTAACCAAAAAAAAAATAGAGAAGACTAGCTTCTCTAAAAGCTAATTAACTAAAATATCATTCTGCATAACATTAAAAAAACATTTTAGGTTTATTGGACTGATATACTTAAGTAAATTGATATAATATAATTTTATTAATGTTATTATCATTATATTAGATTTATTTTCTGTGATAAAACATAAACTTTCCAACACTTTAAATAATTTAAGTATATCAGACCATGTTAGTTTTAAACATATTTAAAGTTATTATTGTAAGATGTAATTCGAATTAGATGTCACGTAAATTTAAATTATCTAAAATATCATTTTAGATATCAAAATATAACTTAATTAATCTCATTAATCTACTAGTTTGTTAATCTATTGAAACACATGCCAAATTATTTGTTTGAAGATATTAACACAAAATAGGTCCTTAGATGATAAGCATAAAACAAAGCCTATGATAGATAACAAAGTTAGTTTGTCTCTTAATTTGTTTTAAACAAATCAAACCATTTATAGAAAGTCTAAATCTAGCTTATTTTCTACTTTAATATTTCTATAAAATTTAGTGATAATAGAATTTCACTTGTAAAAAAAAGCGAAAAAAAAAAAATTATTGAAAGAAAGTTTGACCAACAATATGACCCACTAGGTAGAAGTCTAAAAAAACGCTAATGTAGACCTAGAAAACAAACTACTGCCAACATACCAATATTGGCTCCAACCTCAATAGTTTTGTCAAATGTCCTTGTTTTTTTAAAATAAAAATTTGTTTTTGTCAAAAAAAATTGTTTTAAAATAAATGTTACTTTACATTTTCAATACAATTTTAATTTTTTACGTTCAACTTTATCCTCAATAAATACTCCAACTTTTCTTTCACACAATTTTCTATTTCTATACAACTTTAAGTTTGTCTTTTTCTTATAAAGTAAAAGCAGTTTAGTAAAAATGTTATGTCTAATGATTATTACATTTTATTTCTTAATTTGTGTGTCAAAACCTTAAACAACACTCATTATAAAATGGAGGAAGTACTATTTATCATTTAATAATAACATCCTCTCTTTTTTGTGTCACTTTATTGTTTTTAAGATAGTCGATAAAGGGTGTTATTAGAAGAAATGGATTCTTTAGTTTATTATGTAGAAATATTGACCATGATTATCAATAGTCAAAATTTACTATTTTTTCCATAGAGAGATTTTTATCTGGCATTGGAAGGTATGTATGGTGCATGCACGAGACAATCGCTTGTCACTGATAAATTTAATTTAATTAATTTTTTTAAAGTTAAATTTGTTGCTTTTAGTATCCGTTTCATAATGTCAAGGTCATTTTTTATGTTTGGGAATTGGCTAATGTTTTCTATGTTTTTGTTGAACTTTTGTTGTATCTTTTGGCTTTCTTCTCAGGCACGTCTTATGAAGGGAAGATAGTATGTTGGATGTAATATATCTCATTTTTTCTCTTAAAAAAAATTAATTTTTTTTTATACAATCTAAATAAAAATGAGAATGCTTATCATATATTAGCTATAATTTATTAGAAAAATCGTACACGAGATATCAGGACCTTAAAATTTTGAGGATTGCACGAAAATAATGAAGTCAGTGCCAAAGTTTATTAAGAGAGGGAAAACATTGAAAAAACCTTTTAAAACAAAAAAATTTACTTTTGTAACCATATTTTAGATTTTGTACTCGATTATCTGTAGGAAATGAATTAGCACCCTACGAGATCCTTTACAAAAACGGTTATCTCTAATTAATTGTGCAATTTGTTAATTTAAAATATTTATTTTCTCCTTATAATTAAATGCAAGTTAAAATTTCATTTTAATTGAAAATGTAGGTTTTAAATAGAGAGGAAAATATAAGTTTTTTATCATTATGTTTGACAAGAGTGATCTCTTGCTCCTATGTATTTTCTAACACGATGGAGAATTCAAAACTACGTAATTACTGAAGAGAAAATACTTGTTGTTGGTTGATTTTAAAAGAAAATATTTGTGTTTATTGAATTAGGGTAATCATTAGCTTTTAAATTTTAGCGATGATCGAAATAAAAGAGGATTTGACGTACTCACCAACTTGTGTTTATTGAATTATTAAAACATTATGACGACCAAATCAAAAGAGAATTTAGAGTAATCACTACAAATATTTAAAACTTAGATTATTTTTTTAGGGAAAATTTAGATTTTTTTATAACTTTGTGATGGTCAAACCAAAAATGGATTTGAAATGCTCATTTTGAAATTTCTGAAGCGAATCAAAAGATGTTTTGACTCATTCACTACTTTTATTTTTGGAAAGTTAAAATATCATAATGATCAAACCAAACGAGGATTTGAGGTAGACACCGCTAAGATTTTAAATTTTTGCAAAGTTTCACAAGGTGATGAAACTAAAAGTGGATTTTTTTGCTTCATTATAATTTTATATTACTCGCTCTAAGTGGATGTGTTTAGTGCATTGGGAAATCTTGAACAAAAAAAGAAATGTGAAAGAAATTTCACAGCGTTGCACATCACGTGGTTGATTTTCACGGAGTCACGACACTATATGCGTCACAAAGATGAAAGTAACATTTTCAAATTTTAAAGAGAGAAAAATCATATTTTTGTGAAAGATTTTTCTTATTTTTGTGAAAGTTAGAATAAAAAAATTTCTATTTAGTAGCAACTAAAGATATGATTAATCTTAAATTTAATAAATTATAATTAAGATAGTATTTTAATAGTTAACTACATAAACTTTTTTAAGGAAAAGAATACGAGTTTGATTTCTAGACTTAAAATTTAAAACATATTAAAAAATAAACTAAGTCATTTGAATAACATATGTTATGGCCACTAGAAAAAGTCAAAATCTCAATTATCGTTGGTTAGAAGAAAAAAGAAATATGGAACGTGATATGTATTTTCTTAGAATAAACAACTTTTTTTGTCCTTAAAAGTGTAAGTTATTGTCATTATTGTTATTAAATGTATTAAAATTAACAGTGTGTTTTCAATATATATTTTTTAGTAATTTTATGGATTAAATTGATCGATAAAATCATATTTGATGACTAAATTGGTTGGCTAACTGACTAAACACAAATTTAAATACTAAAATGATTAATAAAAGAAAATTTGAGATTTGTTTGTAATTTTGATACATTTCAAATCTCAAAAACTACGGTGACACCCTCTAAATTTTCTTTCTGTTTCACTTATGGATGAGGGGGATTTTAGATTTTTTTTGACCTAAAATTATCCCTCTGCGTTTTTTTTTCTATTTCATTCTATCTAAATAAGTGATTTTCACATATATCAAGTGTTTTCTTTTGTGATTTCGTTGTCTGGGCGTGACGTTGTGTTGATTGTCATCTTGTGCGGCGTTGTTTGATTTTGTGTCTTGTTGTGGTGTTTGTTTACTTCATTTTGTGTCTTTTGTGTTGATTATCAATCAAAAATTTGATCAATAATCTGGACATCAACGTTGCAGATCCGAAAGCATGAGTATTCTCATGGTTAAATTGTATCATATTATTTGTATGCATTTTGTCGTTATATGTTATTAACTTGAGTGATGTAAGTTTGTTTGCAGATTCATCCTTTACATTTTAATAATGTTGATTCTGGTGTTTTTTTTTATCAATTTAAATGAATAAATATCTTTTTTATTTTTATTTTTAAAAAAAAAAAAACTATAGTGACACACAATCGTGTCTCATGCATTATGGACCAAAATAATTTTTTAGTAAAAAAATTGGCGAACGGACAAGACATATTTACACCTCGTGTTATTTGTGGCAATAATTGCGGAGTCTTCATTTCCTAAGAAAAAATAAAATAAAATTGTGGCGGGGTCTTCTTCAAAGAAAATGGTCGATACCCACAACATTGGCTCCAGCAAAATTAGATTAGATTAAATGCACATGTTATTATTGACTCTAGTTTCTTTAATGAATTATATTAACAAAACCACAGTTATCTCTTCAGCATAAAGTGTGTCAAAAAGACTACTAAAATACAGGTTGTCTATAGAGTAACAAGAGAACAGTGCTAGCCTCCAAACATATTAGGAGATCCGACCACCACATTTGGGTACCGAACACAAAAGTAACTTGATTTGTTTTACGCCACCACAAAGAATAATACTTAACTTTTTCTAACAGCTAATAACTAGTACATTCCTTTTAAACAACCGATTATTTCTTTCATTCCACAAAATCCAGGAACACAAAAGTCATATGAGGTGAAGAAAATTATGTCGCGCTTTCAGACCACCTGTGTAATAAATGAACTGATGGAAGCGATCGTGAATAGCCTGAGTGTCGACACCATTAAACCTTATCCACGCTCGCACCATCGGCAAAAGGTAAGGGAAATGAGGACACAGAAGAAACACATGTTGTGTGTCTTCTAGATGGCCATAACCCACCACACAATATCGAGCCTCTGGAGAAATGACACCGCGAGTCGCCAGATTTGTCTCTATTGGTAATCTATCACAAAGCATTCGCCAAGCAAAAACACAGACCTTCAAGGGAACCTGCTTATATCATATTATTGACTCTAGTGTAAATGTCAATGCCTTGACCCCAAAAAAAATGTTGATACCCTCCAGCATTAAAAAAATATTTCTTTCAATAATAATTTAAGTTTCAAATGTCTTCATAAGAATAGCTTAGTTGACAGGAATAATGCATATAACCATGCATTGTTATATATAGAAGTCGAGATTTAAACCTCGGACATTCACTTATTCACTTTAAAAAGTAAATTGTAGTCATTAGACTGCTTGGAAAAAGAATTAAGCTCCAAAATTGAAGTATTGGCTTGTTAAGGTAAAAACGTATCGGAAGTAAATGAATATTTGGTATTAATAAATAATGTGAAAAAAACTTAAAAGTTTTCAAGCAACGTCAGTTTGGTGAAATGCTCAATTTTTTTAATATAAAGATTTCTTTTTGTTTTCTTTTATTATTTACAAAGATAACAACAAAGAAAAGAGAAAAAAAGGGAAGCGAAGATTTAGCTTTCAAGAAAAAGAGGAATGATGTTTGTACAACTAATTTACGACAATTTTCTTTTTCATACGTATATTATGTTTCTTTACTTTCACTTTGTTGTTTTGGTTTTCGTGTCAATATCTATATTTATTTGTAAATATATGGTTGTCTTGTAAGTTGTCATGCAAACGGTTGTTCAAATAACACACATAAAAAAAAACGCCATAATTGCATCATTTCCATGCAAGCTGTTAAGGACAAACAACATAGAGGTGTCCACCAAGAAGTGATGATCTATAAAGAGACGTCAAGTTTAGCCATAAAATTTGCAGACCGATTTCCTACGTGGATGGTGAGAATGATGCAAGTGTGAGAATTGTGTTCGAATCTTGTTATATGTAATTCACACATGCAGTGGCGGAGCCAAAAATTTTACAGAGTCTTGGCAAAAATTTAACCTCAAATTCACATGTGACATAATATATAAATAGTCATAAATTTAAATAAAAGAGGCTTATCATTTTGTCAACAAAAGTACAATTTGAAATAAGATCAGATATGAAATATAACCTGCCAATAGTGTGCTAAATAAAATTAGGAGGTAAATGCCCTTTCCGAGACCTCTTTGCGATGAATGTTCGAATAAAATCAACATCATCAAGTGACTTGAATATCTCCCGCTCGGTGTAATATATCATCAAGTCATTGAACCACACATCGTTGATCTTGTTGCACAATTTATACTTGATAATCTTCATTGCTGAAAAAGCTCTTTCAACGGATGTTGTCGACACCGGCAATATCAAAGCTAGGCAAATTTGGCTGCATTGAAACGACTTCATTAAATATAGTTGGAAAGAATAGGTTCAGGCATGATAGTTGATACTAGTAATCACACACATTATGATGATTCACAATTTTACATGAAATCTCATATAATACAACAGGTTCGTGTAAATGATAATTTACACGATGAAGGAAGGAATGAAAAATTGTATAATTTACACGTTCAATTTTTCAATTAACACAATTCTTAATTCTGAAACCCTAAAACAATGAAGGAAGGAGAAATTAGAGAATCAATTGACTTACCTTTAGAGCATTAAGAGATTAACAACCAAATAACAAGAGAGATTGAAGAAGAAAAGTGACAGAGAGCTGAGACGAGAGATGGGCAGAGGGCTGAAGAAGAAGAATGTGTTTCTGATGTGCGCGCATGTAAAAAATTTCAGAATTTGCCCAAAAAATTTTAAGTGGGTTAATGGACTATTGGATTGGGTCATATATAAATAAAGTATCGATTGAGCTCAAGTGAGTGTCCAGGGTCGCCGGCTGGTAGAACCGTCCATGTACACATGCTCAACTAAAATACAAAAGAATTTGTAAAAAAGTTAAATGTACGTTTGTATCTGTCATTTGAGCAACTTTTGATTTGCTTTGTAAAAAAATATTAAAATTATATGATTATAATTTTAATATTATTTACTTTTAAACATCCATGACATTTGAATATACAAAACACGTATGGGACATATGTTAATGGTAACTCACCTAAATGATAAAGGTGAAAGTACCATTAATTTTGTTAAGTGATTTCACATAGATTTATAAGAGAAGAATCTTTAAATTATTACATTAAGTTAAACCAAAAGTCGTTCAAATGAGATGGAAAATTGCATTTGACCTTTTGTAAAAATACAAAAATGGTTATGAAATTGAAGCAAAATAGATCTCCCACTTTCTATTAGAAAAAAATAGTTTTACTGGTTCAGTAGAAAAAGTAAAAGGAAAATTTGTTGCTTAGCACATCCACATCACATGATTGTTTCTTAAGGAGTCATGTCCTATCGACACGATTCACAAGGAAACGTGATTCACACGCTTAAAGTGGGTCCCGATTACGCGTATTGTTGTCGGCACGGAACGATTTATTCTTGTCACGTTTTTCTCGAACACATTATCATCAACCTAAAGTTCTTGCAAAATACTATTGACTCCATCAATTTGGCCAAACTCTCTAACAGATTATGATTGCTTCGGTTTTCTTTTTGTACCACTAGGTAAGAAATCAATAAAAAGAAGACATTGAATGTGTTAATAAGTTCATAACCACTTGTTATATGAGATCGTTGGGTCCAAAACTCACAAGAGATTTTGATATCACATTTCTAGAAGCGGAACTACCTTAGAACAAAGAGAGGCAACGAACTTCGCAAAAATTAAAAAATAAATAAATAATAGGTATATGTATATTTTAACTAAACATTTTTTAGAAGGCGCATAAGAACGGTGTGAATAGAGTTGGGAATAGATTATGTTGATCTATATGAGTCTACGGTTTGACTTGTTCAGGTTTAACCTGACCTATTTTTAAAAAGGTTTGGTATAAACTTTTGAAAAATCCAATTTAAGTAAATCAATCGAGCTTAGGCTCAGGGACGAATCCATTCAAAGGCCATGTGTGGCTAAAGCCACACATCCAACTTTCCTATGTTAATAGTTATTTTGGTACATGAATGTGTAACGGGTATTCACAATACTCTCTCAATATATTAAAATTTAAAAATAGTCTTTGATTTTGTACTTTGTTAGTCATAACAGTCCTTTAAATAACAATAAATAAGTATATTAAAATACTAATATGACAATATTAACGAATTATTTTAATGTTAGAGATTATTTTGACTAACGAAATGCACAATCAAAGACTATTTTGAAATTTTGATACATTGAGGGACTATATGACTACTCCTTACACATTTAGGGACCACAATGAATATTACCCCTTATAAATAAAACACAATATGTTAAAAATAACAAGTCAACAACCTTGTGCAAAACCTATGAAAACAAGTAAGTGCAACATATTTATTATGATTTATAAGCTTTTGAAGTTGATTTTGTTTTTGCCGGTAGCAAGTGCAAGTGTTTGAACATGTTTTTTCAGCTATAAAAGTTGTGAAGAGTTTTTGGACATTATTCAAATTAAAGATCTTATCGAAAACTTACAACAGCTTGCCAAACAAAAGCTAAGAGAAAAAAGAGTAAGGGTATTACCGGCATAAAATCTACAATTGGATTCAAAAAAGCGTAGGCTTCGTGTAATTAGCTATGTAACAAAATGGGTGATTAGTGGCTAAATATTCCTCTTATGACTTATATAGAAAGATATGCTCTTTTAACAATTAGCAATGATGTCATTTTAGACCATTTTCAACAAATGGATAGGAGACAATTTTTATTGTAATGTATTGTATCAAACAATATTTTTTTTTAGAGAAGTATCTAACAAATTTTTTTTTGACAAAAGAAGTATCAAACAATGTTATTTCTTGTTTTTAATATAGTTTGTATTATTGTTTCTTTGATATTTTAGCCCCACATGTACCAAATGTCTAGATCCGCCCCTGCTTAGGATATCAAAAAATTCTACGAAGCCCGATAGGCTAGTCTCTTTATGCATATTATTAAAACTTATTTTTTATTTATATTAAACATAAAAATCAAGAAACAACTCAAATAGTGGACTTTTTAAATAGACTTTAAGGCCGATTTAGCCTATTTAAAAATAAATTATTTAATGACTTTAATATAAATAAGTCTGTAAATAGGCTTTTCGGTCAGACTGAGCTTTTAAATAGGTCAGGTTATGTCAAAAAACAAGCCTATAAAAGATCATAGATCAGACTCAGGCTTATATTTTTTTTATAGATCAGACTCAGACTTATCAAAGTCTGGTATGACCTGACGTATTTCCACTTGTGAGTGTGAGTATCTGGTCACTTTTTTAGCTTTGACATGTATTATTTAGAAAAATGATATGGTCAAGATTTTTTTTAAAGAAGAATGACAAAAACGTGTTCTTATGATTTTTAAAAACTACATTTTCCTTTCTCTTATTTTTTGAATGATCAACTTTGATTGATCATAAAATAAAAATTTGATTGATCAACTTTTCTTTCTTTCTTTTTTTCTGGACAAAGCTCTTTATATAGTTTTCATGTAAATATTTTACGTCGTATATAATTGATTATGCTAAATTATATTTTTATTTTTTCAATTTATTTTTAATTTCACTTTAATCTCTTAAATTGTTTCTTTCGATTTTAGTATATTAAGATATAAATATTAAAGATTTTGATTCGCTAAGATTTTTTGTCTTTTAAATTACAACACTATACACTATGGTTTTTTAGGTTATATACGTTAAACATTTAGGTTATTTTTGTCATTTATAACTAAATGATTACAACTTTAATCTTTATAACTTTAAGAGAAAATAATATCTAACTTTTATAACTTGAGAGACCAAAATTTTTTTAAAAAAATGTCGAAGTTCTGACCAAAAAAGTAAACTTATATAACTAAATAAAATAACCCCTTCATAAAAATATTTATGGCACCCTCGTTGCACACTTCTATCTAAAATCTTAATGCAATGAATATATGAGCTATCTTAGCTTTTTATTTTTTTTTATTTTAAGAATGAGCTATCTTTATTATATAGCTCATATTTCTTCTATTTTTAGTTTATGTGTGATTAAGCATTCACATTTCAATTCAACAATCATGATCTAAGGTGCAAATAATTTAGATCACTTGTTTGATACACATGAGGGTCTCGTTTCCATTTCCATGTCAAGGCGAATCATGACTCTTATACCACTTGTTGATGAGTTTGGATGAGCATCGAGAATTATTACCATAAAAGGAAACTGTTTTTGACTTTATTATAAATTAATTGCACAATTTCAATGCATTAACTACTATATAATTTCTTTTTTCATATCCTTAACCAGTGTCCCGGGAGCACCAGTTAGCATTTTCCTTAAAATATTATTTGTAAATATTACTTTTCTACGATGCAAATTAAATAGTCCTGTTTTCTTATTTTGTTTTTTTTTCTTAAACATTTGATCTTAAGGGGAATTAAGTTCCACTAATTTAGAGTTTAATCAATAGTTAAGTAAAATACGACAAAAGACTGTTTAAGATAGAATTTGAACTGGTTTTTTTTTTCTTCGAACAAATCATCATTAATTGAAGTTTATTAATCACTTTAGTTCAACCACTTGATCAAATAATTTTCCTTCGATTTCTATTTAAAAATATTTTTTTAAAGACTATTGATTTATGAAAAGATTACTGATAATTTTGTGAAAAAAATATATATAGTCACTTTGGATTTGACCTAACTTTGGCTCAGTGGCTCTTAACGTAGATGACAACATTAGTAGACATTAGTATTCATGCAAGGTCCTTTCGGTATCAATTTCTCGGCAACATTAGTAGACCTTGCATTCTGCTGCTGGGATCTTGGGTTTGGATTATGATTTGAAGTTGTGTTGGGATTCTGGCTATAAGCAAGTGTTGTGTCTCTCTGATGCAAGTACTCCGATTAACATTGTTCGTAAAGGTTTGAATGTGTTTCACAAAGATGGAAATTTTATATGGACTATATATCAAGCAACTTTTGCTTAGAGATTGAATGGTTAATTTGAAACACACTTCGCTTAAAAGCAATGACACAATGACTTTCTAGCTAAGAATGGTGCTTTGAGTGACAATGACTTTGTTGTCTTCCATAAAACCCTTAATGCGTCATCTATTCGCTTAGCAGATGTCATGAACGTTGAGTTTGTTCAATTATAATTAGGTTCTTTCGTTTTGTTCTCTTTCTCTTTTTTATTTTCCTTTTGTTAAAAAAAAAAACCTTAAAATCACGTGGCACGAGATTGAAGCCAAGAATTATAAAACTATTAACCAAGTAGGTCAATTATACTATTATCAAAGGATACTAGTACTACCACTATGACCAATATTACAAGCAACTACTACTATGATAATTATTAAAAAGGTTTATTGGATTTGAGTGTGCTTTTACCCGAAACTCGTTATTTTTTGGCCATTGCTTTTTCAACCTTATAAGCTTCTTACGCATCCTATTTAAATTTTAAAATCTGAAATATTTCAACGTGTTTTGGAAGTTTTATGAGATATTTATGAGTTTTTCATTTTTTAGACACTCCTAAATACTACTAGTCTACTACTATAATCACTAATATAAGCAACTAAAAGTGTTTCATTTTTTGTCACTATTTTAAACGAAAATTAATTGTTTTTGAACTATGTATATATCCTTTTGTCACTGTTTTAAACAAAAAAGAAATTGTTTTTGAACCATTTATATATCCTTTGTTTGATTCTGAAACATCTAATGCAAACAGTTATGTAAATTTTTCACTGAATATTTTAAAAAAAATGACAATTTGACATGTTTTTATACAAAATTTGTAATAATTGTGAATCACTATTATAAGGGAAAAAAATTCACAAAGGTGAAAATTTGAATTATTTGATGTTGATCGAACGGTTCAGATCTAGTTGACAATGAAAACCTTATCCATGGATTATATCAATATCCCAATATTTTTTATAGAGTATTCATTAGCAAAAAGGGTTTAGGACAGTGTTTCCATTTATAGACAATAAAGAAAGCATTGAAATAAAACACTTGTTTTCCTCGTGTGTTCATGTGCTTCTTGGACTTTCCACTTGCCAAATCAAACAGTGCTTTAAAGCCAACCCTGCAAACAAGCGTTCAATTATCATACACTAAAAACACGTGCTTCAACCAAAAAACAATAAACTAATATCACACATTAATATTTTATTAATATACGTAAAGAAAAAACTTTATAAAAAAATAAAAAATTTATGTAGATAAAGACCACATGGTCTCACAGTTCAGACCAAAGCAGATTCAAGGAACAAGCTTTGAACAAAAAAACAACTTCCTAGTTCATAGTTTCTTCATTTCATTCTCTCTCTTCAAAGATATAATCTTTTGTGAACAATCTTGTAAAGTTAAGATTTTTTCTTGGTGGGGTTTTGTTAAAAATGTCAAATTTAGCTAATACTGTCTCAGATGGCCGGAGACTCACCGGTAAGGCACCTGAGAAGTTCAAATTTTCACAGACTTGTAGTCTTTTGAGTCAGTTCTTGAAGGAAAAGAGAATTTCTGGTGATTCTACACCTGCTTTCTTTGGGAAAATGGAACCTAAAGGTATAATATTTTTCTTGTTTCATGGTTTAATGTTTTATTTCTTATTTGGCATATGAAATTTTAATTTAATTTTTTGCCTTGTAAATTAATTGTTTGGTTTGTGATTTTTTACCTTATTTAATTTAATTATTATGATTATTATTATTTTTGTTAGAAAATGGATGATTTGGTTTAGTATTGGAAAATTATTGGGCTATTAGTAGTTGCTTAGTTAGATGAAAATATTACATAAAGTTTATGAAATTTTGCTGATTGTGTTTTTTGGTTGTGGATTTTTCAGCAAGTACAAAGGATTTGTTAGCCAACATGCAAAACTCAGATGGGGGTTTGAGACTAAATGCATCTGCTATTGAATCTCTTCCTCAGCTTGTGGAAAATCCTTGCATTAAGAAGTCTAATACAAGGTATGTGTCACAATTTTAATTTATGCAATTGTTCTGATTTTTTTTTTTAATCAAGAATTGTTCTTAATTTTAAGCCATAATAGACTATATATTAATTGATTTTACTTTCTGCCCCAAGAAACCCAGGCTCCTACTACCAAAATGTTTTTCCATGTAAATTAGGTAATAGGCTGGTGAATGATGATACAATTCAGTTTTGAAAAGGTTCTGCAAGGAAAAAAAAAACACTTGTAACTTGATGTCTAGATCTATTTAACAAAGTTGTCCAGCGCAATTGGTTAATGCGCCTTAGCTTAGGTCGAAATATTTGTGTAGTACTCGAATTAAATCTTGATTGAAACAATCATCGGTTGCATGTAGTAGAAGATATAAACCAAAAAGAAGTCTAGATCTGTTTGTTTGATGTGATTTAGCAAATTGTTTGGGTAGTACTTGAGTTCAATCTTGGTTGGAACAATACTTTACTTAACTTATGATCAAACTGCGGATTAGTGGGTACCCAATTTCCTCTTAAACTAGAAGATCAAAACCATAAAGAAGTTTAGATTTGTTTGGTTATGCGCCTTAGCTAAGGCCTAATTGTTCGGGTAGTCCTCGAGTTCAATATTGGTTGGAATAATAATTGATCAGACTTTACTTAACTTATACTCGAACTTTTAATTAGTCTTGATCGAATTTCACCGTGGACCACAAGATCAAAATGAAAGAGGAATCTAGATTTGTTTGATTGATGAAGACCAATCATCAATACTTCAACCTCCCCCAACCAAAATTGATCACTAACCTGTATGTACGAAAAGGGTGTTGTTGTGTTAAGATTGGTTCACCAGATCTCAACCTCACAATAAAATTAATTCACAACCGAAATAAAATGATACTCTAAACTCGTTGAACATCAATGGTAGAATGAAAACCTGGCAAAGAAATATTTATATAAAAAAAATATGTTGTTAAGAGTTTGGTTGAAACAATGTCCTTCAAAAAAATGTTCTTATTGTTGTTTATTTTTGTTGTAGATCAACAGATCCTAAAACTCCACAATTGACGATATTCTATTCCGGGAAAATGTTAGTATTTGACGCTTTTTCACCTACGAATGCAACCGAGATCATGGAGTTGGCCACCAAATTAGCCTCTGAAAATCCAAGCACTGAAGAAAATCCCCCAAGCGCACCAGTCACTAGTGAAAAATTAAAGGAGTCCGAAATTCCTCAAACAAACACTCCCTTAGAAACAAGCGAACAAGGAAACCAAGCCAAATGTTCAGGTAAATTAGTTAATCTATCTTCATTTGTCGTACTAACCAAAAAAAAAACATCAAATCCGAAACATTACAAAGCATGCAAGTAAAAATTCAGACACTAATTTAATGTTACATTTACTTTCAACAGATATGAGATATCCAAGAAGAGCTTCACTTCTGAAATTCCTTGAGAAAAGAAAAGAAAGGTATGGACCAGTTAAAAATTTCTATTTCTGTCTGTTTATTTTATTTCATTTGTAAGTTGTCTATTTTTGTTGGTCCATGCTAATTAATTGAATCCTGAATTGTTGCAGGGTCATTGCTAGAGGACCTTATCAAATTAACGGTCCCAAAAACGAGGGTAGTAGTTCTGGAAGTGAACCTAAAGATCATTCTTCCGATCAATTCGACCTTAACTTATAGTGATTTAGTTCATCTTGAACTTTAGGTTATACATGTTTTGGTCAGTCAAATTACATTTCCTAACTATGCCCTTAGAAGATTGTTGTGGCCTTCAATCTTCATATAGATTTATAAGAGATATAAATATTTGTATGTATTATTTTATCAATCAATTAGGTCCAATGCTTTCGGATCAAACCAAAGATTAATCAGTTTTATCACTGAGATTGGTTAATGATTAGATTCAGAAATTTGCAAGTTTTTTTGTTCTTTATTGATTCATTTTTAGTGATTGCCATTTTTTGAATACATGTGATTTGGTGAAGATCTTCATTTTTAGAGGAAATACTTGTCTTCAAATTTAGTACTTTGGATTTGTATCTTTTAAGAAACCTAATTTTGATGTTTTTATTTTAAGAAAGTTTCTTCATAACCATTGTACGTAACCCCAAAAGCAAACGTGAAGATTCTTAACCAAAATCAATAAAAACAAAAAAAATCACTATCTATTACATATTTATATTTAATATTTAATATATTACAAATTAAAGTTTGACTTGCCTTTGAAATGTATGCAAGTGTCTAGATTGAAGTTTGAATGTTGATTTCATATGAATATCATTCTAAAACGTGTTTCTTTTAAGGATTTTAATTTATATGGACCCAAAACTATAATTTTCTTTTCTTTTTTGGATTAAAAAACTATAATTTTCTTACACATACAGTTAATTGAATTGTGTCATGTACATTTGTTGAAATAACTTAAAATACACTCCTCTAAAAAAACATAAAATGATGTTATAATGTGATTTGATTGAATTTAGGCGTAAAAAAATGTTATACTCAGAAATTAATCTTTTATATTAACTTCTCATTCACCAATAAGTTTTATAAGAAGTACATGTTGTAATAAGATATTGAGTTTATCCATGTGATTCGTGAACATAATTCAATTGATATAGATGTTGTAGTATGTAAAGGTTCGAAGTTCGAATCTAACAATGTTAAATCTCATAAGAGAGAGTTTTGACGTCTATTAAAGTTCTATTTGATTTAAAGAAAGAATTAGTCGTACAGATAAGATATCTAATTCACGCAAACAATTAATCTCATGCTAAACTTGTGTTTGTGCACACGTTTCAAGAGGATATCTTTGCGTTCACATCTTTTCTAACCGTAGAGATTATCCAAAAGATTAAAAAACAAAGAAAAAGAGAATGCAATCTCCAAAGAAAGAAAAGACATATGTGGTTATGAAAAATTTAGCCATTTAGGGACCGGCGGCGTTGAATTTAAAGTAACATGCAGCAACTTGCATCTGCTTCTTCATTTTGGACATACCACATGAGTGGTTAAAAATGATTTTCCAAAATTAAAGACAAATTTTTATCTTATTCCATTGTTTTTTTTCGACCTTGAGTTTAATCATGAAGTAAGTAAAATGTAACGAATTGTTACGTAGTAATTGAATTTGAGTTTTTCTCTTGAAAATCCTTCATTTGATAAAGTTCATCAACTATTTGAGCTTGATTTTTGTTTTTTATTTTACATTTTATTCGTAACTGATTTATGAGAAAGTTTTAATTGGTCACAAACACAAATAAAATATACTTAGGCACACACATAAGAAAAATTTAAAGATGAAAATAAAAAATGTTGTGACTAATTTATTTCTCTTTTATTTTTATTTTTTTCATTTTTGTGTGTCCAAATATTTTGAATTTAGGGTTGTGACTAAGAGTTGTTCTTGATTTAGTTGTGGTTAAAAAATAAAAATAAAAATAAAAGTAAAAAACCAATAAAAAAACAACATTGACCAACATCAAAATCAATTACTAACTCACATAAATAAACCCAATCTAAGCTATTGAGTATGATGGAATCCAACAAACACTTGCTAAGATTTTTTAGAAGCCAAACTAAACAATACTCTGAATAATCACAAACTATCTAAACTGATTGTATTTTATGAAAATAAAAAGCTAATAAATTATTTTTGTGGCTTGGCTATGATTCATTTGTTTTTGAAAAAAATAAATTTGAGAAAACTTTAAATTTGACCAAAAACAAAACTTTATAAGGATGAAAATATTTGTTTTACTTTTTAAAGAACGAAATCAAATTTCTTTATATTTTTATAGACGGAAAACTAAATTAATTCAAAAAAATAAAAAAAATGTTTATCATATTTTAAAATCTTTGTAAGTTGTCATAAAATTTTATTTTTAATGATTTGTATTCAAGATACAATCTTATCAAATTAACGTTAACAAAATAAGCAAGTAATGTGAAAAATCCATTAAAACAACACCTAAGAAAGCATTTGGTGCCATATAAATAATGCAACGTGATACACGAGGAAATAGAAATCCGCCAAATTTGAAATTGCAAGGTTTTGTTGACTTTAAGTATAAAAAATACAATTTGTTGACTTGATTGTGGTGTCCGAAAGGACAACCTATTCTTTTCTTTGTTTTTTTCTACAAATTGTTTTTTGTGAATTGGTAAACATACTCAACAAAATGGTTACTCTATTAATTTACATGTGATCTTTTCGGACTTATGGAAGATGGTCTGAGAGTTGAGTGTTGCTGCGAAGATGGAGGGATCCATCGTGACTCTATAAAAATGTTGTTTTGAAGTTAATTTCACTTAAAGTTGTCCTAACTAAATTGTGATTAAAGAAATTTGTGGAAACAAGTTATGACTTCACTCATCCTTTATGGACTCCACGCCTTCTAGCCACTCTCCCTTTTTATGAAAAGTTATAAGTTGTGTTGAAATATGTCTTGAATTAGTGTTGAGAAAAGGTCGCACATCAAAGAATGTAAAGAAATATGAAAAGATTTAGTCATATAAATAAATGACGAATATATAAGTAATATACAAATATTTATTTACAATAGTTATTGAAACCATATCTAATTAACATCAATTGAACCTTTGATTAATTGGAAGAAAAAAAAAGTTCTATATGAGTATGAATTACCAATCTTTGAAAGTATGCACAACCTTAGGCTTTGGGAAACAACTCATGGTCACGATACCATTGAATGTTACTGAAATGATTGGTTGGCTTGATATGTTGGAAACAACAACCAAAACAAATGTTGGCCAAAAAAAAGATATGCATCTAGAAAAAAGAGAAAGTGATTAACACTGATTGAACATTTGGTTAATTGGTGGCAAGTTCTATATAAGTATGAATTATGAACGATCAATCTTTAAAAATTCATCAATGTACCTGGTATGCAAGCATAGAAAATATTTGACACATTGTAAAAGTACTTTCGCAAAAATGTCACTTGTCCACTATATGTTGTCAGGATTGATGGAAGTATAATCAATGAGAAGCTAATCTTCAACACATATATTACATACAATATCAATTGTGTAATTAACTAGTTTTAATGAAGTCTAATTTCATAGTACATAGTTTTATAGGTTTTTGATAGAAAATGATTGTCACTCTTTTGTCACGATTCATTAATATTTTTATTTGCATAACTTTAATATATATATATATATATATATATATATAGGGCATATCACATGAGAATGACATTTATATATGAGAATGGTGAAAATGAATTGCAGCCATTAGATTAAAAGCAAGGGAAATACACTTAAGTTAGTCATGTGTCAATCATTGTGACATCTTCATTTCACATCGTCCTGCTTCAACCCTTACTCACCCTCCACCATCTCTTTCGGCGAACCACCATCTCCTCAAAGCCTTCTCAGTTGTTCACTTTTCTTCACAATTCAATTTGATTTGATTTTCAATTTTCGTTCGTTCACTTTTTCAATTTTCAATCTTCTGACAAATCAACATCTCAACCCTTCTTCGTCATAATTATCGATCCAACACAATGATTAATTTTCAATTCTCGATTTCCATTTGATTTTTGTGGCTTTTATTCTCTGTTGTTGTTGCCTCTATAAGGGCTGGATTTCACTATTGTTGTTGTTGTTGATGATGTAGCTGGATTTTATGACATTAGTAAAGGATGCATCCAAGTTTTTTTTTATCTTTTTCTATTCTTTTTTCAACAAAATTTTCTGGTTTACTATAACCATATTGTTACTTTTTGAGGATTAAAGAAAACAAGCGTCTCTTGATTTGTAAACTTCCTCAAGTCTGTTTAATTTGATAAAAAAAATTGTTAATTGTGGAGAAAAGTTAAGAAAAAATTAACTTTCTTCCGACTCCTTTAATCAAAATTAGGGCTTCAACTTTGTTCAGAAAAAATTTAGGCTTCAATCAATGCTAGATTCACACTGTGTGACATAGATTTGAATATTGAGATTATTCCTTTACGAGATTTAAATATTGATGTTGATGCATCATTATCAAAACAACCAATGTCCTCCGCTCTTTCTTCCTTTTGAACATTCATGAAGTACTACTCATTTAATTTAGAATTTTAACTATTCATGGAACCATTATTATAGGTAACAAAGGGTATAGTATAACTGACAAGTTATACCCTTAAAATACTGAAACAACAGTTAAATAGGAACGCTAAATCCGCACTAGAACGATACTTAAAAAGAAACGGAGGGAGTATTATAGTAGTGTTTTCAGTTATTATGTTTTATTTTCTAAACATTATAAATTTTAATACATATACAGTCTGTACATTTTTAAAGTTTTTACCAACAAAAAAAAAACAGATTTAAATATTGATGTTGATGCATCATTATCAAAACAACCAATGTCCTCCGCCCTTTCTTCCTTTTGAACATTCATGAAGTACTACTCATTTAATTTAGAATTTTAACTATTCATGGAACTGTTATTATAGGTAACAAAGGGTATAGTATAACTGACAAGTTATACCCTTAAAATACTAAAACAACAGTTAAATAGGAACGTTAAATCCGCACTAGAACGATACTTAAAAAGAAACGGAAGGAGTATTATAGTAGTGTTTTCAGTTATTATGTTTTATTTTCTAAACATAATAAATTTTAATACATATACAGTCTGTACATTTTTAACGGTTTTACCAAAAAAAATATTAGTTGATATTTTGCAAAATATAATTATGTTTGTATAAAAAAAATTAATTATTTTTTACACTTTTTAAACTGAAAAAATTTCACATTTATTTTGTTAGGCCTCATTTTTAATGTTTTCTTTAGGCCTCACATTACGTCTGATCGGTCATGTACACTGGCGATAATAAAAACGGTAAAACTTCTTCATTGCTCCACTACAAAAGTCTTCTACGACAAGCTACAACAAACATGTTACCTTTTTTTTTGTTTTTTTTTTTTTTCAAAGAATTGTTTAAAA
>Ga0228711_1000024_pt1 | contig 103346 bp, 71 predicted proteins | sample MedpolnodulmetaG_2_FD_177996 | JGI IMG/M metagenome (GOLD analysis project Ga0228711, IMG submission 177996) | Root nodule microbial communities from Medicago polymorpha collected in Santa Monica, California, United States - brown nodules | ecosystem: Host-associated > Plants > Roots > Nodule...
CCATTAAAAAAAAAAAAGAAAAGTAATTGTAACATCTTTGTTAAATTGTGCAGCGACACAACTGAATGATGTTGTTGTGGAATTAGAAGCAAGGCATAATGAATCTCAAGAACGTTTTTCACGAGCATCTGACAGTATGTCTTTTATTTTATTTTCTTAAATTATGTTCCATCGTAGATATCAAATCAAACAAGTGTTTAATTTTTTTATTTTATTTTAAACGGATTAGTCAATAATATAGCTTACGAACATTATCTACGCTATATAAATAGAATATAACGGTCTGTTTGGTGCGCAGGATAGTAAGACAGGATATGATAACATTATCATATCCTACTTAATTTCGTTGTTTGGTGCATCATTAGGAAAGACTAAAATAAACCTATTGCTTATCATATCCTATTGCTTTTTTGTAATTTTAATCTTTAGTTTTTGGTGAGTTAGCAAAATTGAACCCATCACACGCGCATCTCTTCTCTTCGTTTAAAGATCCTACTTCGACTCCCTGCTCTGCCTCCTACCGTGTTTCAATTTTTTCCCGATTTCCTTCATCTTCCTGTTCCCAATGGATTTCAATTGATTTTCTTTCCCTTTTTTTTTTCCTTTTTCAATTTCACTTAGTTTTTTCCTCTTCCTGTTCCCAATCCATTTCAATTGATTTTAATTAGTACATCTTGATTTAGATCTCTATCATCTACTCAACCGTGATTTCAATTCAATAATTAGTTTCATTTGCAATTTTAAACTCTGAATTGTTTTAATATTTAGATCGATTTAGAAAGAGAGATTTGTTCATAAAAAAAATGTTTTGTTCAATTGGTTGAAAATTACATCACTGTGCATTAACATAATCGGTGATTCGGTGCATTGTTCCTAACAACGACAACAAAAATATTTGTTCAATTTATTTAAAATTCCAACCATATCAACAAAGAAGACATTGAGAACAATCATGAATATTAACATCTCAAAAGAAAATCATATTAAAATAGATGAAATTGGTTACGAAAAAGAAGAAATTGGTGTTACACACACGACACGAAGAAAGGAAACTGGGTAAATTGATGAGTGTACCAAATATACGATAGAATAAAATAATGTTATCATCTTATTTATCATGTGTACACCAAACATAAGATAGGATAGTGTCTATTATGTTATTATCATATCCTATCCTTATCCAATTTCTAATCCTATCATATCTCTATCTTATCATGCACACCAAACAGACTCTAATAGTCCCTGTGAGCTTAACTCAATTGACAGAGACATTGCATAAACAAAAAGAATATAATAAACTTTTGGTGTGACTTTTTTCCATTTTTATTTTACCCTTAATATAAACTATTTTATTTGTATATAGTGAATTTTTCAAATAGTTTATATTCCATTTATATGTAATAAAGTGCATTCATATGTCAAATGTTATGCTATAAAGTGCGTGCACATGAAATACAGGAAGGTATAAAAGGATTATTTGTACCGCAGCAGCAACAGGGGATTGGAATAAGGCTTCATCCTATGATAAAACTCATCCTAACTGGATATCTACTCCCTTGACTATGGATGGAGACACAGCCCTCCATATTGCAGTGAGAATGGAAGAAACTAAATTTGTGAAAAAGTTGGTTGAACGTACAAACAAAAAAGATATGGAAATTCGTAGAACTGATGGAAATACTGTCTTTTGTTTAGCTGCCATTTCAGGAAATGTGAAAATTGCCAGAATTTTATGTGAAAAGAATCCAGAATTGGTATGGATTAAAGGCCATCAAGAACAGTTGCCAATTCAATTGGCTTCCTCAGCTGGACAACTTCATATGGTGGAGTTTTTGTTTCAAAGGATTCAAGAAGACAAGAACATTAATTTACCATTTCAAGATATAGTCAAACTATTTTTCTTGACCCTGACCAACAACATTTACAGTAAGCATAGTACAAATATATATAATATATTGTCACGATATCAATTTTTTCACACACTTACACGAGCATTGGAAAAAAACACTTATACTCTATGAAACATAGACACAGACATTAGACACACCGATATCAATATTAATTTGAAAAAATGACATAATTCACCGACATACGACACCGAGACACGAACATTGTCCATGCTTCATAGCTTATACTAGATCAAGCACATATATACTTGACACAATTTCAAAATTTTCACGCTTGTCTCCTTGGTTTTAACATAATAATTTGAAACATTAAATTTAAGAGCAGATTCAATTTTAAATAAATTCATTTTGCTTTAACTAAAGAGGAATTGATTAACAAGAAAATTCTAAATTTAACTATCATGACATGAGCTTATCAAATTTCTTGTAAAAAAAAAAAAGAACTTTTCAAATTAATTATTTTTACAGTGTAAATCTTAATATTCTCAATATTTTGTATATTTTATTTTCAAGTTTTTTTTTATCATGTTGGGTTTGTTAAGATAAATTATTTATTAATTTTTAATATTTTTTGTCATAACAGCTGCGTCAAAGAGTTTATTGGAAAAAAACCCAGGACTCGCTTGTATAGAAAATGAAGATAGGATAACTGCCTTACAATTGCTTGCTAAATCATGTTAGTTCTTTCCCCTTAATCACAAAAATAATTTAATTTTTGATTTAATAAATATTATATGTATTAATGAAATTACTAACACATTTAAATATTTACAATCAATAAAGCCTTTCAAAAGCATGTCAATGGTTATAAAGATTTTTTAAGATCGTTGTTTGAGAGAATAGAAGAAGAAGAAGAAGAAGAAGAAGAAGAAGATCAACTTGTACAGTCTATAAAAACTTCAGAAGCAATGTTTGAGGCAGCAAAATCAGGAAACATTATAATTTTAGATTTTATCTTCGACTACAATCCGAATCTATTCATGGAAGTCAATTCAAAAGGGCAAAGCATACTTCACATTGCTATCTTATATCGAAAAGGAAGTGTATATCGTTTAATATTCAAGAAGGGTTCATACAAGAATGTTTTAGTGCAACATATTGATCACGAGGGAAACAATATTCTTCACTTGGCTGGAAAGTTTGCAGTTGAAGAAAGATTTGGATCCCCTACACATCAAGCTCTTATTTGTAGTGAAGAGTTATGGTTTAAGGTACATCAAGTATTTCTGTATTTCTTACATCTGCAACATTATATTAAAATTTATTTCTGATGGACTAACTGTTTATAAACATATATAATTTGTTTAGTTTAATAATTTTTTCTAACTGCTTACAGGAAGTAGAGAAGATAACTCCTCCTACTTTCAAAAACATGAAAAATAATGATGGTATGACCCCAAAAGAATTGTTTTATGAAAAACACAAACGATCGTCTGAAAAAGCTGTAGAAGAAGTGAATGGAATATCAAATACTTTTATAGTAGTTGCAACACTTATTATCACATTAGGGATAACTGGAGCACTCACAATTCGTACTAATCCTATCGGTCCAAAGTCGATATTATTTTGTGATGACATATGGTACATGATATTCATTTTATCAATTGGAGTTGGAGTGAGTTTTTGTGCATCATCAGTACTCTTATTCACCTCAGTTATTCTCCCTTCAACTTGGAGGCTAATAGGAGGTTATGTGTATTCGAGGATAATAAGGATGACAATAGGATACTTGTTCCTTTATGCCTCTGCTTTGGTCATGGGTTTGTTTTCTACTATGTCTGGTGTTATTTTGGTCTATGATTTCCTCCCTGGTTGGGTCTTTTATTCCATTTTTCCACTTTGTGTTATACCAGCTTTCTCCTTTGTTTGCTTTTCCTATTATTCTTTATATACAGCTGCGCGTTTGCTACGAGTCTTTTTCCAAGAATGTGCAGCTAAGATTTTGTCCATAATGGGGATTGACTATAACTGGCATCTTTTTTACTTGGAATGAAAAATTTATACTAGATTGTGATTGAATCTGTAATCTCAAGAGACATATTGTCTTAATAATATAGAACCTGAAGTTGATATTAATTGTTACCATTTTGTTTTATGGATATGATTAAATTTGAGTTACAGACAGAACATCTAGTCTTTTATATGTTGCTTTCATGTTCTTGTTCAAATGCTCTTACCCATATTTGTACAAGAGGTTCTACTTATACTTGGTCCATTGATCGATTTGGCTCATCTCATACCAAGCTTAGGTTGGACAGAACCTTGATGTGTTCCTAGATTGGATCATTATGGCTTGTTGCGTTATCCCTAGAATGCAATGTGACCATTACTCTTTGATGCTGGTTTTGCAAACTTTCCATCCTCTTTAAAATATTTTAATATGTGGGATGATTATGAACAACTTGATTGTCATAGATTTGTAGCTGAGATTTGGTTTAATCTTGTCCTAGACTGTTCTATATGTAATTCATTCAACAACAAATATATTCTGATGATCTTCAAAACATGGAAACTGAGGCTCAATCCAACTTGCAACAAGCCTTAAGTCATAAGATTGTTTCTCATCAACAAAGGTAGGCACATTTCTAAGTGCATCTGAAGCAATTAATTTGTTAAGTGGGAACGTGGCTTTGAAATTTTGATATGTTATCAATTTATTTACTCAATGTTTTGGTTTTAAGAATACTTTGGCCAATTGGGTCAAGATTTGTCTCTTTTGGTCAATGTCGGGTTATTTAAAATGAAAAAAGAGGGGTGATCCCTTGTCTTGTCTTGAGTAAAACCCAATCACACTCTTTATGCAAATAACTTCAAACAATGAGAATTTCACTTTTTATTGCAAAAAAATTTAGCTATGAAATTATTCTCGGAAGGTGACGTGCACTACCGCATCATTTAATATTGCTTGCCATCGTGTTTAATATTTGGATTTGATAGATGTGAATCGAAATTAAGGACTTCTGTTCTATTTCAAAAAATTTAGGGACTAAGGCTCTGTTTGACCAAAAAATAGAAGATAGCCGATATGTAGTTTGTAGCGAATAAATTAGAAGCTAATTTGCTGCAGATAAGCTAATTGATTTAATTTGTAGTATTCGGTAAAATTAGTGGTTGAACTGTCTTGTAAATATGAAATAACATAAAAAAAAAAGATAGTTTAATTATATTTTATTTTTTCAAATAAGATGAAAGGGGTAAAAGTGAACGAAAAAATAATTAGTTATAAGTTCGAGAGGAGAAAAAATTACTAAATGAGTTTTTTTGTTTGTTTTTGCGATATAAACATATAAGTTATAAGATATAAACTCAATATAGCATTCTGAAACAAAGTCTAGAAAGACACCTCTATTGTAGAGTTGATTTTTTTTTTTTATACTTATTGAGAAGAGTGTCTATGGAAGGATTCTCTCCCTCCTCACCTTTGTGTAAACCCTATTTGGTAATTTATTTTGAGACGTTGGTTTGAAGAAATTGAGTGTTCAGTAGGTACTGATATTAAGAAAATTATAAAATATTGAATGTTGTGTACATACAAGACCTATTTAGACACCAAAATGTGGAACTCAATCATGGTTTTTGTTGAAGTATGTTATTTGAACAATTATTTTTCGAATAACTTATGATACAGCCAAAGACATACAAAAAAGTAGATGTTGACACAATAACCAATACAATAGAGAGAGTGTGATTACAATATTAGAGAGTTATTTCAAAAATTGTTACAAAAAGTTGAATAAATATCATTTTTCTTCTTTGTTTATCCATCAATGCCTTGTTTTCCACTGTAATCAATAATAATATCGTTAATGTTTCTACTTTGCTGTCACATAAAGCAAAGTATAAAATTAAACAACTTGCGTGGATGCAAAAAGCAGAAAAATTCTTGGTTACCAAGATAAAGTAATTAAAATATGCCATACTTGGTTGGCACATGATCCAAATTTCATGTACTTTTTTTTGTTGATAAATTAATGTACTTAACAATTAAAATTTCATGTACTTTTTTTTAATTTTTATAAATTCGTGTACTTAACAATTAATGTGTCATCATCGAAAATAGATTGATCCAAAATGTAAGGGATTTGGGATTTGAACCTCTTAAATAAGAGATTAGGGATTAATCTTACCTAAAGAGAAAAAATTGTGAAAAAATTGTTGCAAATGGGAAATCTAATGAAGATTAATCCCTATGATACGACGATGAAAATTTCTTATCAATAATTGATAAAGAAAACAATTAAGGTGACATTCAACAAAGAAAAAAAAATCAATTAGTCGATGCAGGGCCGACCCAAGCTATAGGGACACCTTTACCTATTGTATCTAATACCTTATATTTATTTACGAAGCTAGAAATTTGAAGAGAAATAATACAAGTAAAAAATGATACACCAATCGATATACTTAATACTTAATTATATTAAAAAACATAATTCATTTTCAAATGCGTATATTGCTTATAGAATAACGCCAACAATTCATATAATCCTTGCGTCTTTCAAAAATAAAATTCAAAATTAAACATAATAATATCTTATATAATAAGATCAATAGTCTGTCCACAATGATTAAATGGATTTGTTTTGTTGTCGATTGAAAAAGAGTTGTTAAACGAAATCAAGTACAATAATTTAATGAATGATTTTGCATCCAAAAAAAGTTAGAAAAGTGAAATTTTGAATTAAAATATTACTTTCGTAAAACAAATACAATTAATAACTTTTTTTTGCACAAACTAATAATAACTTAAAAGGCCTCATTTTAAATTTCGCCTTGAGCCTCAATATATGTTGGGCCGGCCCTGAGTCAATGACAAGGAACTCTATTCATCTTATCAAAAAAAAGGAACTATATTCAGTACAAATAACTTAACAGACCATCATTTAGATTACATTGTGTTCTCTCTATGATCACTGGCCTCCTTACCACCAGAGTTTAATTATGTCAAACCCCAATTCAATTACTATTCCCTCATCAGCTGCTGAGGACGGTACGTTTGTTTAACAACATCCCAACCTATGTATATCTATAGTTTTTAACCATGTTATATATAGGAGTAAATCTTCATCGACTTTTGTCAATCCCTATTTTTGTAGTGCGGCCTCATCATCTATCAACAATGTCTTTTCATTTGCAAGATTTAAGTTTGAAATGTTGTTTAATTAATTTGAGTCAAATTTTACTGGATCAACAATGTGTAAGTCCTTTTTATACATGTTTGGGAATGTAATGATATATGAAGTTCAAAATATCCAGGAACATATAAAAGGTGTATTTCTATGGCAGCAGCAACAGGGGATTGGGCAATAGCTTCCTTTTACGATAAAACTCATCCTAACTGGATATCTACTCCCTTAACAATGGATGGAGACACAGCTCTTCATATTGCAGTGAGGATGGAAAAAATCAAATTTGTTGTAAAGTTGGTTAAACGTACAAGCAAAAAAGATATTGAAATTCGTAGAACTGATGGAAATACTGCATTTTCTTTAGCTGCTATTTCAGGAAATGTGAAAATTGCCAGAATTTTATGTGAAAAGAATCCAGAATTGGTATGGATTAAAGGCCATCAAGAACAGTTGCCAATTCAATTGGCTTCCTCAGCTGGACAACTTCATATGGTGGAGTTTTTGTTTCAAAGGATTCAAGAAGACAAGAACATTAATTTACCATTTCAAGATACTGTCAAACTATTTTTCTTGACCCTTACCAACAACATTTACGGTAAGTAGAGTGTGCGCACAATATACAATTGTTTTGGTGTGAATCAAATATACATCTATCATGCATAACTTGCATGTATTGAGTTGGGTAGGGTTATAACTTATAATGGATAAAAAAATTCTTCAATATTATATGTTAAAATTTCAAATTTTGCATGTTTATCTTATTGTAAAGAAAAAAACATTAATTTTTTAAAAAAGTTTGTTCGTTTTATCAGTAACTAGTGGAACAAAATTATAAAATATTATAAAAGTAGTTAATATACTTACATTGTAGGTCATTATTTTTTTTATTTTTTTTGCTTCGTATCTTGGAGAGTAGGTGGAGTACTATATTTTGTAACAGGAGAAATGTTAGGAAGACTTTCTTTCTATCATTCTCTCTAACACTCACTCTCGTATTGGATGAAACTCATGTGGGTCTCACCACTTTACATGTGATCCATTTCTAATGTGTGACCCACATGAATTTCATTCAATAAGAGAGTGGGTGTTAGAGAAAGTGTTAGAAAGAGAGTGTCCATAGCACTCTTCTTTGTAACAAAATTGTTAAAAGAAAAAAGTAGAGTATGTATGTTTTATGTGTTTAGTAGAAATCAAAGACGGATTCTTCTAAAAGATTTGTTCTAACGTAGTTTATAACTATTTGAACTCTATTTTAGGGGAACTTAACTATTTGATTGAAAAATACTATATATGTATTTAATATGCTTTAAAATATATTGCTAATTAATATCTTTTTACAGTACAAGATTTTCAAAAAAAAAAATTGTTGAAATTAGTTATAGTGGAACGAATTTATTCAATATTTAAAAACTCAAATGGCAATGTCCCTACCTTTAAGTTAACATTGGTCAAACAAAGTTGATGTATTTGATCTAAATAAAATTGATGTATTTGATTTGAATTTTGGATCAAATACATTAACTTTTTTTGATAAATTTTTGCTTATACTTGAGACTAGAGATAGTATATATGTTGATTTCAATTCATCTTTTGTTCGTTTTAGATTTTATATTGTTTTAATAACTTTATTATCATTCTAAATTTTATCACAGCTGCAGCATGGAGTTTGGTGATTCAAAATTCAGAACTCGCTCATACAGAAAATGAAAATGGACTAAATGCCTTGCAATTGCTTGCTCAATCACGTTAGTTTTCCCACCTTATACTTGTGGACTTTTTGAAGGAACTTGTGGACTAATTTTTATTGAAATATCATGAAAAAAATTAATTTCCGAGTCAGTAATTGTTATATTAGTCAAACTAACTAATTCATTAAAATATATGAAATCAATCTGTTAGCTTTCGGAGAAAATGCTCCTCGCTACAAAGATCTTGTAAAAGTATTGTTTGAGAGAATGGAAGAGGAAGAAGATGAATTTCAACAATATATAAAAACTTCAAAAGCAATGTTTGATGCAGCACAATTAGGCAACATCTTAATTTTAGAATTTATTTTCAACTACAATCCGAATATATTTATGGAAGTCAATTCTGAAGGGCAAAGTTTACTTCACGTTGCGATTTTACACCGACAAGTACTTGTGTACCATCTAATATTGAGTAAGGGTTCATACAAAAATGTTTTGGTGCAAATTGTTGATCACGAGGGAAACAATGTTCTTCACTTGGCTGGAAAGTTTGTTTCTAAAGGAAGATTTGGATCACCACATATGCGTCAAGATCTTCTAATTCATAGTGATGAGTCATGGTTTAAGGTACATGCATGATTACCACCGATCTATTTACATTTATTTTTTATCATAAATGTTAGTAAGTTAGTTGTTATGTTATATTTTCTTTTTATCAGAATTTGAGTTCTAAACCTTTACTTCTTACATCTTTTAATTTTTTTAGTCCAACCAAGTTAGTTACCCATCATCAACCGATCTATGTACAATTATATAACACTTAACTTTCTTTTTTTTAAAAATGTAACACTTAATTCTTCTCGCGATTTTAACTTAGTTGGTATGGACAATACATATTATATGTAGGAGCTCGAACGACAATACATATTATATGTAGGGGTTCGAACCCGGCCCCAGACATCTCACTTATTCACTTCAAAAAAAAATTGATTTCTAACCACTAGACTACTTAAAAAAATACAATCATCATTCTTATCTTCATTGTTTTATGTGTTGCAACATTTTCCCCATATGAAGATAGTTTACAAGACATGGCATTTATATAGGTTTTGGATAAGATAGTTTGTTTATATTTTGTGTCCCATATTTAATAGTAATTTATTTTTAATTACTTGCAGAAAGTGGAGAAGATAGTCCCTCCTACATTAAAAACCATGGAAAATAAAAATGGTATGACCCCAACAGAAATATTTTACAAGGAACATAAAGAATCATCTGAGAAAGCTGTAACTGAAGTGAATGGAACTGCAAATACTTTTTTAGTTGTGGCAGCTTTGTTTATAACACTAAGCATAACTGCAGCTCTATCAATTCGTAATAATAAGATTAGTGAAAATACTCATTTTCTTCATTACAAAAAATGGTTCAAGTTATTTATTTTATCACTTGGATATGGAGTGAGCTTTTGTGCAACATCAATGCTTCTTCTCAACTCAATTATACTTCCATCAACATGGACACAAAAACGAGGTTATCTTAATTCTCGATTATCAAGGATGACACTTGGTTATTTGTCCCTTTATTCCTCTTTTCTTGTCTTGGTTATCATTACTATTTTCTCTGGGGCCATTTTGGTCTACAGCTTCTTCCCTAACTGGGTCTTTTATGTCATTGATCTACTTTATGCTATTCCAATCACCTTAATTTTTTTTATTTCCATTTATCCTTTATATTTTTGTTTAGTCTTAAAACTAGCCTTCTACACTCGACGTGTAACAATGATTATGTCAAAATGGTGATTCCCCGTAGCATGGATCCTTTTTTGATGTCATTTGCTCTTGATCTATCTATCTTTTTAATTACTTGTTGGATTTGTAATATTAGACAATATTGTGATGTAATTTTATTGTTTACATTTCTATCTTAGTGATATTAATTTATACTAATTATCAAAAAAAATTGTCCAAAATTTTGCTACAAATTGATCGTACAAATATTATTAATCTTAAATAAACTTGTAAATTAATTTAGATTTTATTTTTCACTTTCAATGCACACAAATAAACGTAACCAAGATATCAATTTAAAGGCCAAGCAACACAACCTAGGACTTTAACCTTCAAATTTTTGGGACACAAAAGGCCACAAAAATTCATTTTAATTATAAATATAATACGACAAAATAAGTATAGATGTTTCCATAACTCAATTGGGCAAGATGATGCCTCATATCTCCCTGACCCAAGTGACCCAAGTTTGAGCTTTGAACTTAACAAAATATGATTTTTCTACTCAGTTTTATTTTTAATTAGATATTCTCTGCATGTAATTGTGGAGACCAACTCTTCATCAAGAGATTTCACTGTTGATGAAGAGATTTCACTGTTATATTCCCACAATAGGATCTGAACTCAAAACATGTAGTTAAGTTGAAAGAGACATCATATTATCTAATCCAAATGCTCTTAGGTTACTTTTATTTTTTATAAGTCTTGTATTATTTTTATTTTATTTTAAAATACCTCACTATAAAATTTGCTTAAGCCTCTAGCCTAAACATGTTTTTTGGGTGTTAACCCTCCGATTTCTAGAAAAAATGGGTCTTAGTATTCTGAAGTTTGGTCGGAAGGTAAGTAAATGAACAAACATAATTGAATTTATGAATTGATAATTAATTATATCCATTAAACTTGCTCATTTAATTATTTATATTCAATTCAATGCTAGCCCTTGACAAGCATGCTACTAGCTACCATGATCTTCTAAGCTTGTTGTTTAAAGCTATGGAAGAGGAAGAGAACAAGGTCCTACAATCTGTGAAGACTACAAAAGCAATGTTCAGAGCAGCAAAATCAGGAAACATCATGGTTTTAAAATTTATTTTTAACTATAACCCCAATTTGTTTATGGAAGTCAATCCTCAAGGGCAAAACTTACTTCACATCGCGATTTCAAATCGACAAAAAGGTGTATTTTGTCTGATATTGCATATGGGTGCATACAAAAACATGTTAGCGCTTCATGTCGATCGTGAAGGAAACAGCTGAAAAGTTAGCAGCTGAAGAAAGATTTGGATCACCAATTCATCAATTTCTTATTTATAGTGAAGAACTATGGTTTCAGGTAGATTGCATAATTCATTGTGTTCGATATACAATTATATATATCTTTCCTCTTCCTAATTTAATGTCTATTTGTTTTTTACCTGCAGGAAGTGGAGAAGATAGTTCCTCCAATATATAAAACCATGGAGAATGAAAAATCCATGACCCCAAAAAAAGTATTTTATATGGAACACAAAAAACTGTATGAAAAAGCTATAATTGAACTGAATGGAATTGCAAATAATTTTTTAGTTGTAGCAGCTCTTGTAGTTTCCTTAGGGATGAGCGCACTTCTCACAATAAAAACTAACGATACAAGCAGAAAGCATCTGATTTTTGAGGAAAAGATATGGTACATGATATTTCTTCCATCAGTTGGAGGTGGAGTGAGCTTATGTATAGTATCTATGCATTGCTTTACCTCAGTTATACTCCCTTCAGGCTGGAGTCCAGACATAACTTATGCCAACTCAAAGCTAGCAAGGATTACATTTGGGTATTTGTTTATTTATGCATCTATAGGAATCCTAGGTATTTTTTGTACCATATCAGGTGTTATGCCCAACTGGATCTTTTATGTTTGTTGCATGTTGTGGCATTTCAGCGGTCATGTGTCATGTCGTTCTTTACTGTTCTATGCTTCTCTCTGTTCGCTTGACACTGGCCCTTTGCCAGCAATATGGAGCGATAATGCTAACAAAATTGGGGTTTGAAATTAGTTGGGAGTACATGATGTAAAATAACTATCTCAACATAACCTTGATATATATTGTTACCTTGTGCTATATTGCATTTATATTTTTCATTGAAACTTTTGTGCTTATGTTGTATTTCGTCAACCTGTTATCGAACCGGTGATAACTAAAGATATACTTCTGATTCTGATATTATATAAGTTATCATCAGCAACATTGTTAATAAACGCATTATTAGTGTAACAAAGTTTTACATATGCATCAAATCACATCTTACAACATAGATAATTGTGGAAATATTATAGAAACTAATAAAATAAATTGACGTGTAGTTAAATATGATAAGATGTGTGTAAACAATTTTTACACTGATAGTATACCTTAATTCTACTTGATATTATCAATTAATGTTCTTACTTGTTTGGCATTTCCTTGGATAAGCAACATTTGATACAAGTTGAAAACAGCAGCAAAGGAATTTAAGTCAATAAACAATATTAGCATAGCACAGCATGATATCATTTAAGTCAAGTTTATCATCATCATCATTCATATATAGTAGCAAAATTGCATTGGTGTACAATGAAATCATTGCTTCCTCAATTCACATAACCAAATTTTGACAGCCTTACCTTTGGCAACAAAACAGCCAGTGTTCTTCCTATCAATCCTGAGTGGACCTTTCATCTTCATCATCATCTCTTTAACCAATACTTTGACTGGGGATTCTCCTCTCACATTGCTATGCTTTCCAACCCCACATACCACAGTGATTTCAGCAGGAATCTCATGATTTGAAGCATTCAACAACCTCTTCTGCATCTCCTCCAACCAAAGAAGCATAACCAAATAAGCCGAACCCAAGTGAAATCCATGCAAATCCAATTTCACCTCTTTAGAATCCCACACCATCACCTCATCGAAAATCACATTCCACGAAAGCAACTCCTTAACCACCATAGCCTCCCCACCTTCCAAACACGAATTCAACAACTCTTCAATCGACAATACCAAACCATTCAAATCCACAACCTTCCTCATTATCGTCGTGCAAGAATTTGAAACTGAATTATAAGTTCTAACAGAAAACGGAACACCAGAATTCCTCATCCTAGTAAGCCAAGAAAGCATTTCCACATACTCCCCATGAATTCCAAAACTTGAAAGAACCATATTATAACAAACAGTATCAATAACAAACCCATTATTCTCCATTTCATCAACAACTCTGTTCAAATCATGAAACAAACCCAATCTTCCATATCCATACAAAATAGACTTGAATTCAAAAGCAGAAGGATGAAGCTGAATCTTATCATCGCCAACTGTTTGTTTAAATTCCTGAACCAGCTTCTCAGCCTCACGAGGCTTATCCATAGCACACAAACCACTAACCATGGATTCATATGCTCTGCGTTTGACGTAAATTGAAGACGAAGAGCGAAGAAGGTTGTTGAGGTAAGAATAAGCGAAATCAAAGCCAGTTTGAGAAGCGCGTTTGGAATGTGAGTCCAAGAGTTTTGCATAGAAGAGAACAATGTGACGTTCTTTGTTGTTGAGTTTTGAAGTTGCTTCGGAAATTAGAGTTTGGGATTCGGTGTAGCGTTGGTGTTTGTGGAGTAGGGTGATTAAATCGGCGAGGATGGTTGGATTCCATGTGTACCATTGTGATTCGCTGATACATGTGTAGAGCTGCAACGAGAAATGGAAAGGTTAGTTTGGGGATTATGAAATGAGATGAGAAAAGAGTAAACTTAAACTAACTTACGGGGAGGGCGAGAGAAGAGAGGTGGTGGTGAGTGGCAGTGGTGGTGGGAGAGAGGAGGTGAGTGAGAGTGGAGAGTAGTACGGATTTGGGTGAGGATTGTACGAATTTACGAATGAGATTTTGGCTGTTGCTGTTGGTGTTTGTGGTTGAGAGTTTTGTGAGGAATCGTTGCCCTTGTTTCGTAAGACTGCAACCAATCATCGTTGCCCTTTTTTTAAGACCAAGCTGGGTTTGGAGTTGAAGAGGAAAAGGAAGAGGACATTGTTCAATTCTCACCGTCATCCTCTCAACTCAAGGATGGTGTTAATGTTAATTCTCACATTAACATATAACTTTTTTTATTGAATGATAAATGTTAATGTTATTTTTTAGATTTATTTTTTCCTTTTTCATTTTGCTTTTTTTTTTAAATACCTTTTTCATCTTGCTTTCAACTCGGAATTTCCAACTTCTTTTCTCTTAGTTCAAATGAATTGAGCTACCCAATCCCCCTCAATATAATACCGTTTAAAAGAAAGAAAGAAAAAACTTGTTTATGGCTCATATTATAAATAAAAGTAAATATTAATTTAATTTATGAGTTTGTAAGTTATTAATTTAACAGGTAAAATGTAATGTTGATACAAGTGGCATGGATTTAGGTGGGGGTGTATAAAACTCGGTCCTGGCTTACAACCCGTTCTGGCTCAAACGCAATGGGTCACGACTGACCCAGTCAAATGAATTTTTTATACCAACGACATGAATTTTCGTGTCCTTGAGTTATTTTAACGACGTTTAATTGGTTTTCATAGCATTCTAGTGTAGACTCTTTTTAGTGTAATTTTGATTTTTTTTTTTTTATTGAAGTAATTACCCTGGATGAGTTGAGAGACTGTTAAGGGTAATTACTTTAATGTATTGCACACAGTTCTAGAATCACATAACTTTTTTTTGTGGCTGGTTTCAAATGGTAGACGCCAACAACAATGAGGAGGCTAATATGTTCGATTTTGGTCTTAATTTGAACTGAGTCAGTGCTAAAAATGAGACATAGTAAGATTCGTTAACATTTGTTTGAAATCATCTATTCTAATAATTTTCGTTATATTTGTCAAATATTTTCTTAACACTTTTTTATTGAATGTTTCTCTAGTTATTTTTAAAAAAAATGTTGATTTGTTTTTTTTTTTTGACAAGAAAAAATGTTGATTTGTTGTCGATAGTTATAGTGTTTAAAGTTAAATGTTCAAATAATTTTTGTTTTGTTTGTAAAATAATTTTTTTTGGGTTTGTCAAATAATTTTTTGTTGTATTTAGCAACGAAATTTTTTTTTTAACTTAATTATTGTTGTTAGTTATATTGTTTGAAGTAAAAGAAACATTGTTTATTTAACTTAATTATTGTACTTAGTTAAATGTTCAAATATTTTTCGACTATAGAATAGATGTCAAATACTTTTTTATTTACTCTAACTTAATTATTGTAGTTAGATTACATTTTTTGAAGTAAAATGTTCAAATAGTTTTTGAATATTGAGTTGTATTTGAGTTGTGGTGTCAAATACCTTATTGATAATATGCAAATAACTTAATTAAATGTTTGAAGTTAAATATTCAAATAATTTTCGCCTATACATTATTTGTCAAATACCCTATTGTTTGAAGTTAAACAATGTTTGAAGTTATAGAAACATTGTCCTCTAACTTAATTATCGTAGTTAGTTACATTGTTTGAAGTTAAATGTTCAAATATTTTTCCACTATACATTATGTGTCAAATACTTTATCGACAATATGCAAAGAAGAAAATGATGAGATGTGGCACAAGGAATCTTTATCTATCTTTTTTCAATTTATGATATTCAATTAAGCTTGAAAAGTTTGTCACTCAACAAAGAAAGTAGACTGAGTTGCGACATTAGGTATCATATATCAATAGATTTACTTGTTACAGCTCAACAATAAAGAATCTTGACAATGTATAATTATTTTTTATTTTTAATTAACTACAGCGCTGAATGGACCTGGAATGAAACATATGGTATGACAGTTGGAATATTGTGCAACGGTCAAATGAGAACACCATTTTTGCCAATCAAATAGTGCATCCGTATATTGCAAAATTGCAAACCGAACTATTCCAAATATTGTTCACAAAAATAATCTTGAAGTTGAGATTCCAAATGTGTTCAGAGCATGGAAGTTTATCCATATATTGTCTTCACCCAACAACCACATACTCATGTTGCTCAAGATATAACAAATGTTTCAGGTTTTCTTAAATCTGATGGTAGTGACGAGGAAGTTAATTTCTAGATTTTTTTATCATAATTTTTGTTCAATAATTTTTGTTTTATTGTCAAACAATTTTTTGTTGTATTTAGTTAACAAAATATGTTTGTCTAACTTAATTATTATTGTTATTTACATCGTTTGAAGTTAAAAAAACATTGTTTATCTAGCATAATTAATTAAGATATACATTGTTATTGTAGTTAGTTATATTGTTTGAAGTTAAATGTTGAAATATTTTTTGACTTTATATTCGGTGTCAAATACCTTATTGTTTGAAGTTAGAGAAACATTTTTTTTAGTTATGTTTATTGTTTGAATTTAAATGTTCTAATATTTTTCAATTAAACATTAGATGTCAAACACCTTATTGTTTGAACATAGAGAAACATTGTTTTTGTAACTTAATTATTGTAGTTAGTTATATTTTTTGAAGTTAAATGTTCAAATATTTTTGGCTTAAATATGTAAATCGTTCCTGTAATTTGGCGTGTTTTTGGTTTTCGTCCCTGTATTTTTTTTTGTTCTAAAACAACTCCTGTAAGTTAATAACCTTTTGCTTTTCATCCCTCCCGTCAAACTCTGTTACAAAAACGCCTTGCTGGCTAACGACGAGTGACGTGGCGGGTGTTGACTTGGCCAAACACGCTTATGTGGACTAACAGATGATCCCTGACGATATTACAGGGACCAAAACCAAAAACGAAAAAGTACAGAGGGACGAAATTAAAAACACCTAAATAACAAAATTTGAAATTTAGGTGGCCTTCCAAAAGATCCCGGACTATATTACAGGGATCAAAACCAAAAACAAAAATTTACAGAGGGACGAAATTAAAAATCACGAAGTTACAAAATTTTAAATTAAAAACTCTTGTTGTTTCCATCTTCTTCCTCTCTCTTTACCATATTCTTCTTCTTCTTTTGTGCCCCTGAAATTACATGCCCTGATAGCGATGTCTTCATCATCCATTAAGTCTTTTTCTTCAATTGAATTTTAAAACTTCTTCATCGTATGAAACAAAATTAAAAATCACGAAGTTAATAATCTTTGTCATCTTCTTCATCTTCTCTCTGTTGTATGGGTCTCATTCCAACTTGTATTGATTGTGTTACGATAATATGGAACAAGGATGGATGTACCTTCATATACCCAATTCCTTCCTTGGTCACCTCACAAGAAAATTAATAATAATAACATAAAGCACAAGAAGGATGTTTCCATTGTTCTTCTTATCCTTGCAATTCTAATCTCAGCCTTCTCATTTCTCATGTGCTTCAGACTTTGTCATAATTCCATTAACAAGCAAGCATACACAACGACAACAAAGAATGAGAATTTGTCTTACATATGGAATTATGATGGAAAAATAACATATGATGACATTGTTAAAGCAATACTTTGACATTAGATATTGCATCGTGACAGGAGCATATGGAAGTGTATACAAGACTCAATTATCGTGAGGCAAAATTGCCGCCTTAAAGAAACTACACAACTATGAAGCAGATGTGCCATCTTTTGATGCGAGTTTCAGAATTGAAGTGAGAATATTATCATAAATAAAGCAGATAAATATTACTAAGCTTTATGGATTTTTCTTACACAAAAGAATCATGTTTTTGATCTAATAATACATGAAAAAAGAAAGCTTGTTCTCGGTTTTGTATGATGATTTAGAAGTTCTGGAATTCAATTGGAGAAAAAGACTTAATGGATGATGAAGACATTGTTAGCAGGACATGCAATTTCAATGGTGCAGAAGAAGAAGAATATAGTCAGGGAATATAGCAGGACATTGTTCTCGGTTTTGTAACTTCATGCTTTTAAATTTCGTCCCTCTGTAACTTTTTGTTTTTGGTTTTGGTCCCTGTAATATAGTCAGGGATCTTCTGGAAGGCCGCCTAAATTTCAATTTTTTTTATTTAGGTGTTTTTAATTTCGTCCCTTTATACCTTTTCGTTTTTGGTTTTGGTCCCTGTAATATAGTCAGGAATCATCTTTCAGTCCACATAAGCGTGTTTGGCCAAATCAGCACCCACCACGTCGCGCATGGCGTTTTTGTAACAGAGTTGGACGGGAGGGACGAAAAGCAAAAAGTTATTAACTTACAGAGGTTGTTTTAGAACAAAAAAAGATACAGGGACGAAAACCAAAAACACGCTAAATTACAAGGACGATTTACATATTTAAGCCAATATTTTTCAAATATTGAGCTATTTGAGTTGTAGTGTCAAATACCTTGTTGACAATATGCAAATAACTTAATTTGATGTTTGAAGTTAAATGTTCAAATATTTTTTTAATATACATTGTTTGAAGTTAATTATTCAAATATTTTTCACGAATACATTAGTTATCAAACACCTTATTGTTCGACAAATAAATGGCTAAAAAAAGTTGACACACATCAGTTTCCAGTTTATATGGTGATTCGCTTCTCTAATGAGTTGTGTTGCTTCATTTAGGCATATAGCTGTGGTATATAGTTGAAGTCGTCGGTCAATCATGAGTCATTCTCTTAGGATTTGAGTACAACATTATTGAAAGCAACTCCTCTTCAGTAGACTATCTGAACCCATTAATTTGCAGAACTTCTCTTAGCCTTTTTTCAAATTGATCTAGACCGAGTCTCTTACCAAGAGGTAAGTTCTCAAAGTCCCATTGGATACCAATCTGCATGTTGTATTTTGAATCGGAGTTGATTAATAGAGCAGTGAATAACAAAAACTCAGTTATTCTTGGTATATCTCCTTTTTGCTTTCAGTCAACTGCACCATTGCGGATCTCAGCAAGATCTTCCATGAATTTGTAATATCCGTACGAGGAATCCGAGATTATCCTGAAAACATGAAAGTGTATTCAACTATGTTCATAGTGAACAGAAACATGCGAAATATATTAGATAGGCTTGGAAACTAACCTATAAAAGAAAGATCCTTCTCTTGTTCTCTTCTTTTTTCTTGACTTTTTTATTTTTTTCTTCTTCTTTTGCATTTGCTAACGGAGAAGACACAACTATAAAGAATAATTGAAATAGTCAATTTAATATAATTGGGATATTTTCCCTAAATTAAACTAAAGGATTAATCTTAGTATTAATATCTCTTATTAGTATCTTGTGCTCCCATAATTTTGTTGATGATTAATTGATTGACATGAACAGATTGTTGATGAATACAACCGTCTTCTTACATCTCAGTCGGATGAACAGATTGCCCCATTCTGATTTATTTCATTGTAGAACTATATACACTTCTTATATTTATATATACTCACTGGTTACCGGAAAAAAGAAGAAGAAAAAACCTTATCAACGAAGACTGAGATAAAGTGCCTAAAATTAATGTTTGGTTTAATGTGTCTAACGTGTATGTATGTCAGAACTATTGTGTGTAAATTGGCAACAATTACACCTTTTCCTCTTCACCCTAAGCCGATACCTCTTCCTCTTCACCCTAAGCTGGCCCCTGCAGAGATAAAGTTAGCCAGATTCAAATCAAAAAAGTCAACAAAAAATAAATGAAGAAGAGAAGAATAAGAACTTGGAGAAGAGGAAAGCTAGGATTGGGTGCTAGAAGAGGAGAGTGGAGCCATAGTTAGAAGAATTTGAAGCTTTGAGGTAAGGGGGATAGATTCTTTCTCTAAAATAAGCTATAATCTCATTTTTCTACTTATGAGTTTAAGTGCTTTTGTCTGAATTATGACTTTTATGAATTTTGATGTCGATTTCCGTGCTCCTGTTTATGTGGTAAATTTGGGTATGAGAAATTGATTATAAACTTGTGGTTTGTGCTTAAACTTCATGGATGTTATGTGGTTAAATGAGTATGTTGAAGTTTTGACTTAATTTGATGAAAAATGATGTTGTTGTTGTTGATTGTTGGTGAAATCATGATTATACAATATAATTGTTGTTGGGTCATGTTGCTAGTGTCAATTCATGCTTTGGGTGTTGATGAAAGTGTTGTTGTGGTTAAGTTTGTGGTGATTTTATAACTTTTGTGAAAATGTGTTGAAAAATGAAGAAGTTGATTTTGATGAATTTGAATGAATTGAGAAAGTTTTTAGAATGAATTAAAATGATGCAAATTTTTGTTTTGATCAAATGGTTTTGGGAGAAAATCAGGTTTTTGAGTAAAAGTTGTTTTTCAGCACTTTTGGGAATAAGTCATTGGGGGTTGAGTTTGATTAAGTTGTTTTGAGTTGAAATATCACGTTTTCAAGAATGATTTAATTGGTCTAAGTGTTTGGGACGCGTTGGCGAAAATGAATTTAAAAATGGATCGAAATCGGATTTTTACACGCGAAAACGCGTGAGGCAAAAAATTAGCAATTCTTCACTTGTCAGGGACGCACGACCGTGCACCCTGTAGGCACGGGTCGTGCGTGACTCACTTCTGATCTTGGCACGACCGTGCCACCCTCCTAGAGTGCGAAAAAGTCGATTTTCATTTTTAAATGCTACTTTAAGTATACCAATGGATCTCAAACACCTAAACCTAATGTATTAGTGTATAATTGGATTTTTAAGAGTGTTTAAACCTAGGTGATCATGATGATTGATTTGGTTTTGAAAACAAGTTAAATTTGAGACGAACTTTGAGTTTTTACGAAATTAAACAAACTTTGTGAAACCAAAATGCTTTGATTGATTAACTAAGATGTTAGATGGTGTACGGGGATGTTTTTAATTATATGTAAGAGCTTTGAACTCTATTGTGTGGATGAAATTAAAGTTAGATGATTTTGTGAATAATAGACGAACTTTACCGAAACTTGATTGTTCTGGTTTCAAAACTTGTGAATGGATTGTAGTCATGTTTATATGATGGAATGATGATGAATCAATGATGAATATGTGTTTTATACGATGTATGTCTTGATGTTGTTGTTGTCCGTCTTTCATGTAAAATGTGAATTTGAAATAATATTGTTTCTTTAAGGTGAAAGTTGTTGATGATGACTTATGTTGATGTTTTGATGATGATTATGATGATGATTTTAATGAAGATGATTTATTAATGGTGACAAATTCTTACATGAAAAATGATGACGATATTGATGGTGTATGCATGTTGAAAAATGTTGATGTTAATGAAGACGATTTGTTGAATGAACGTATGCATTATTGAGTCATATGTTCATGCATTCATAAGTGTCAAGTAGGATATTTATATCAAAGGAAGACGATTAGAATACTTTGTATTCAACAGGCGACGATTGGTACCACATGCATGTAGAGTCGGGTCTAAAATGCATTGCATACATTTGATAAGTGTCATTCTTGCTACGTGCTTGGTGATTATGTACATTGGTGAAACTTGGTCATTTTTATACCTGGTGAAATTTGGTGAATATGCGAAGATGTAGAATCGTGCTTGTTGTAGCTTCATGCATGTATGCTTAATGTTTAATAATGATGTTGAATTCACTGTGAATGATTTAATTAATTGTCACTAATCATTTAAACATATATATGTTGTTTTATTTTCATTTGATTATACATTTATTTTTGGAATGTTATCTAACCTCTAGTGGTCATTTGATTGACCGCCTACCTATTTGTATGAGTCGGTAGACGACTTGCAGGATTAGATGCTCTGATTTGCTGTGAGTATGCTTGAGGCTAGCTTTTGAGCTACCTCGTCTCTTTGCTTTGGGAGTCTTAGTTTAGGGCTCTGATTAGGATGTCAATCTTTTATCGTTATTTTCATGTTTTATTAAGACTATCACTCAATATGTTGAGATTTGAGATCTATATTTGGTGATGTATTATGATACATATAACATGGCTATTTTGGAGATTTTATTATCTGTTGATGAGATGTTATGATATTATTCCGCAACGATGTTTTGAAAAATTATTATGCATGTTTTGGACTCATAGAAGAAGTAACATCTAAATTCCTTGTTTGATTGTATTAATTGCGTGATTTGTCGCTTTATGGGTTTATGGTGTTACATATATCAGGTACATATACTAAATACACACCGTCAAATATTTTAATGGTGCTCACATGTGTCAAATATTTTAATGGTGCTCACATGTTTTATGTCTATTTGATTCCTATGTTGTCTTAGATTAGAATGTTATGAAATCATCGTAGCTTAGACATTTCACGTGAAAGGGTGATATTTGTGTTATCTACGTTTATCTACAATTGCAGAATGCATGTTCTTTTTAGTCTAGAAAAATGTTATTTTGACACCGACATCGTATGCACCGTTCACCCTTTATTTCATGGTTAATGTACTTCAAATACATGGTTAATTACATTTAGTAGAATTTCTTTTTAAAGAATTACATTTAGTTGATGGTTAATACTTAACAGATATCATGTATTTGAACACTGAACTTTGACACACAACATGGTTCATTTCTTCATTACATGGTTGATACATTCAAATATGTGGTTAAATGTTACATTCCTTCATCATGTTTTTTTTTAAGGTTTGTTTATTCTTATCAAAAAATATGAATATGTTTATTCTATTTGTAGGTTGAAAGTCGAACGTTTCTGCACCCAAAATCATTTTCTTTCTTCTTTTGTGTGCAAAGAGAATGAAGAAAACTATTATATTATGTAATTATACTCTACAACTTACTATTATCAATGGCCTTGAATGAATGTGGATGTGCAAGTAAAGTCAAGATATTTTGATTGTATCACAAAAGAGTTTCTCTGTTACACCTTATGTATCCAGTGAATATTAAAATTATAGGTTAAGTTATACTTTTTTTTATAGGAAGGGGTTAGTCATACTTAAATTATAATGGTAGGGACTTCTAGTCACCTTGTGTTTTGTGTGGTAACGGGAAGAGACTTCTAGTCACCTTCTCTTGCGTTGTGAGTTCGCATCGGCAATTTGGAGAAAGGTGTTGGATTGGATGGGCATTAACTTTATCACCCCGCATAATTTAGCTTCACATTTTGCTTGTTGGAGTTCTTTTAGTGGCTCGAGTCGCCTCTTTAAGGCTTTTTGTTTGATTTGGCATGCGGTGATTTGGTCCATTTGCAAGGAAAGAAATGCGAGGATTTTTAGTGATCTTTCCAAGAGTTATGATGTGGTGGTTGACGATATTAAGGCTTTGACTTGGTGTTGGGCGTTGAGTAGGCTCCAAATCTCGTCTTGTCTCTTTTATGAGTGGAATTGGAATCCTAGAGAGTGCTCGAGGAGGAGATGATGTGGTTGGCCGGTGCGGAAGGGAGCGCTTCTTGTTTTTGCCTGGCAGTTTTCAGTTTTCTGCTAGCTGAGGTCTGGTGTGGCTTTCTGGTGTATCAGTAGTTTTTCTTCTGTTTTTAGCTTTTGTAGCGGCTGCTTTTGCTGGCAGTTTTGTTGTGTTTGCACCAGTTTTGGCCTCCTTGTAACAGTGGCCTTTTGCACGTCTTGTGCAAGGCTTTAATCAATATATGCTGTTTTAAAAAAAAAAAAACTTAAGTTAGTGTTGACTACAATTTGAACACATTGTCTTTTTCTTTGTTGGAGAATCATTGATTACCACGACACAACTTTTCAGCTTACCAATGCCATTTATCTTTTCAATTTAGATTCTCTTGACAATTAGTTCTCAGTGCTTGTGTGTATCACCTTGTGTCGCATTCGTAAATTGCAACTCAAATTAACCACCAATAGTGATTCCTTGCAAAAATAACGGTGAAAGCTTACCATTTAACGATTGAGTGTAAATGGAAACTCTAGTTAGTCTATGTTTTGATTCTCCTTTGAAACATCCGAGCATGATTCTTAAGAGTTAAAAAATTGATTTTCATATGTTTGGAGTTCTGAGTTTAAGGATGAGTTTGTTTTTGTTTTTTCAGTTTTTTTTTTAAACTATAAAAAAATGTTTAAATGTGTGTTTAGTCAATTTTGACATTGGTCCCTGCGTTTTTTTTTGTTTGGCATTGGTCCATGCACTATGCAAAACTTTTGATTTTAATACTTCTCTTAACTCTCAATAAAAAAAACAAAAACTAACGGTGTGCCAATCATGACACACTAAAAGACAAAATTTTATAATTGAAATAAATAAATTAAAATAATTAATTTTAATTAGTATTTTAATAAATTGACTTATTAAAATAAGAAGATGAGAAAAGAAAGAAAGAAGAAAACATAGGAAAGGAGAAAAGAAAGAGGGAAGAAATGGGTTTAGGGTTTCAACTTCAACCCTAACCTTCTGATTGACTTATTACTCTTGTGATTCTTCTCGTTTATGAAGTTTGTTTGTTTGTTTCTATTATTATATGTTAAATAAGTCAATTTATATTTTTTTATGTAACTTTCCATTTCTTTAATGGCATGTGGGGGTACCACATGTATAGATTCTTTTTGTGTTGTAGATTATTGTGTGTAGGGTCAATATTTTATTGTTTCTGCTCTCTCATTTTGTGTGGACATGTGTTTTATTGTGTTTTTTTTTCTACAAGTTGTTCTTTTATCATTTTTGCTCTCTTTCAGTGTGCCATGTGGCGTGTCATGATTGACCCACGTGGCACACCGTTAGTTTTTTTTTTTAAGAGTTAACAGAAGGAATAAAGTCAAAAGTTTTAATGTCAAACAAAAAAAAGCTCATGGATCAATGCTAAAATTAGGCTAAAAGAAACATTTTTGGCCTAAAAGAAACATTTTTGGCATTAGTTTTTTCTTTTTTTAAAATAAGGAAGTAAAACATTAAATAGCTAAAAGAATCATTTTTTTTAATTGATTCTTATGGTTCATAAACAAATTAAAATGACTAAAGTTCACATATTTTAAATGCCTAGAAGAAAAGTGAAGGTGTTTAGATTTTTTAAATCTAGACAAAAATATCTAGAAATTGATTGTCTTTTTCAATAGATTCTTACTTGAGATATGTCGTTTTTGTTTCAAAAGAAAAAGAAAAATGGGCTTTGCGTGTGTAGAACCAAATTCGTCTCTTTTCTAAAAAGAATTTCGTTTGATGACCCTTCGGCGTCTCAAAGAATCCCTTGAATGGATTTCAAGGACTCATTTTTGCGGCGAATTATCTTCCAACAATGTCGGCGAAACAGTTCGCCCACGGTGGACTCAATCTTAGAGACCATACCGGCATTATTCAGGTTAAAACACTTCCTCAGGAATTTCCAGCCGCACATTATGCTATCATCAATAACGTAAGACTCGAGTATGTTGTTGCCATTCAAGGTGTTGTCAGGTCTCGTCTAATTCAATCAATCGACAACAAATGATGATGATGATGATCATGCCAAATATTCTCTTAAAGAGGAAACCCTTTTCAGGTTATTGCTTTTTTCTATGTTATTATGTCTTTTATTTCGTTTCAAAACATAGAGACATGTAATATTAACGAAGCACACACGACAGCAAAACAAAGTAGAAAAGTCAAAATCCATATTTTCATTGCAGAACTAAAATCGTAGGGTCTGTTTGGCTGAAGGAGTTCGGAGGGGAGGGTTTCCTTTCCTTTTTTAGATTATGAACACTATAAAATGTTTTTTAAATCAATTAAGTGTGATTGAACTATTATATGATCATTAACCATGATGTTTTTTTAATTTTTTAAAAATACCAAATATATATCAAAATATAGACTTGGTCCTCAAACCCCCTCCCAAACAGACCCTTAAGCTTTGTTTGCGAGTTTAGAGGGGAAGGGAAGGGAGGGTTTTGAAGAAGAAAAAAAAAAAAGAAGGAAGGAGAAAGTGCAAGAAATAAAGGACAATGGGAAGGGAGGGATTTGGGGGGTTTGTTTTTCTTCATAACATAAAATCCTCCTCATTTGGGGGAACTCAAAAATTGTATTGGAGGAGGGTTTTGGAGGATTTATATGAATTCTTCAAAATGATTCTATGTGGTTATAATATTCTTAAAATAAAAAATATATTAATCATAAGCATTATTTATCATTCTCTAAAAATACACTCTTTGGAAAAATGTGAAAGATTTCTCTACTTTCCTATATATTTCACACCCTCTGAATCCCTCCCTTTCCCACCCCTCCAAACTCCCAAACAAAGCCTTGGAGAAATTCAACACTATTGCTATTCACCAATCATCATATGATGCTCATTATTAGACTACAATGTTTGTTAACAGTGTCTTTCTAATGCTTTAGCACTACATTAGATAGTTTACATGAAGCAGAAATAGAGTTTCTAATTTACAGCCTTCAAAACTCTACTAAGATTTTCGTCTAATGCAGCCCTGATTTATTCTCAATCTTGTGATCTAGTGCTATTCATCTTTTACTGCCATAACTTTGAGCTAGTGTTGCACAAGAGTTATTCAATTATTACATTAGCCTCGTACCCTGAAAAAAAGTCATTATTAATGATTATTTTACCCTTAGAAAACATAAACAGCAAGCATTTGGAAAAATATACATAAGTTCACCGACTGATGTGCAGTGTGGATCAATTTAAAATATTTTAATACTAAAAATTAAATTAGAACTATTGAAGGTCCACGGGTCTGGGATGTTCAGGTCTGCTATCAGCATATGTCACGTTTTTTTACTGGTAAGATCAGCATTCTGTCATGGTTTTTCATGGTATCCTTTGTTGAAGTCTGTAATGTCTATGTAAGGCATGTCCTTGCTTTGTAAGGTATCCACATCTAGGGGGAAGCTGTGATGAGTTTTTATTTTTGAATAGTCTTGAATCTTGAAATCAAGTTTGAAAGTGGAGAATTTCTCGCTGTTTCAAGTTTTGGTGAAGTCTGTTAGTTATTCTGTTGGGAGGCTTTTCTTTGGTTGTATGAGTTAGGTGTGAAGGAGTTAGGTGCATTTTTAGCATGTTCGGGCAGTGCTTTATGTTGTGTGCTACTGCTGGAAATTTTGCTTGCTTTGGGGATTTGTTCTTGGTGTTGTCTGTTCTGTGTCCAGCTTGCCTCTTTGGTTGGCTTTTGTTTGTATTGTTCCATCCTAGTACATCTCGTGCTTGAGTGTGGTTTTAATATAAGTTGCTCTATGACTGCTTTTGGTAATTTTTTTTACCAAATGACTGCTTTTGGTATTAATTCCTCGTTTGGTTGTAAAATTATGATATTTTATCAAGTTTGATGACGTGGTTGAATGTGCTGCTGACACATGTTTGACTGTGGTTGATGTTTTCATTATTGCTTACATTTGGAATTTTTAGGTATCGATGTCTTGATCTAAGGAGGCAGCAATTGAATTCTAACATGTTGCTGCGGCATAATGTGGTTAAACTCATACGAAGATATCTAGAAGACATACATGGTTTTGTGGAGGTACTATCCAGTAGGTTCACTTTGGTTGTTGGTATCTGGTATCATCCTGTGTTGATCTTTACCTTTTTTGTTCATAAGGTAGATTGAAACTCCAATATTGTCAAGATCCACACCAGAAGGTGCCCGGGATTATTTAGTTCCATCAAGAATCCAGGTATTTAGATTTTTTCATCTATTGTATGAGATCCTTATTTCATTTTATTTGTCTAACATTTTGTTAGTCTTTCTTTCTCTTTGTTTAGTATGGATTTTAGTTACAATAGAGCAAATAAGTCAACAGACTTCATAAATATTGGTCTCGTCAAAAGTTCAGCACATGCAATTATCTTTATCTTTTGCACAATCAGATCAATTAATTGTTTTTTCAAACGCTCAATTAGATATTGCAATGTTGAATTTAGGGGTTGATAGGATTTATGATCCCAGCTTCAAAAGATATTTACTACCTACACTCAATGGCATTAATGTAGAACATATGCAGATTTGTCTTGTGCATATGTGCACAAAGCATCGTCCTTTTATATTTATCTGTTATGTTTTGACTGTTTAGAAATGATTGCAAAGATTGTAGTATTTTTCCACAAGCAAGTTGTTTGTATTATGTCACTGACTTTTTATTTTGTTTTATTTTATTGGCATAACATCTTTTATAAGAAGAGCATTGCTAAGATGAAAAGCAATATGAATGTTTTATCTATTTTTTAAGAGATGTAATTTATTTTACGTTTTGTTGATTCTGTCACATGAATTATGAAGCGAGGAACATTCTATGCCTTGCCACAAAGCGCTCAGCTATTTAAGCAAATGCTAATGGTAGCTGGTTTTGATAAATATTATCAAGTAGCAAGGTATGGTATTCTTTTAATTTTATTTTGAGTTTATTTGTATCTTGGCTTATGTTATGGAGGATTTGTAAAAACTCTTCCCTTTTTCGTATAAACAAAGCATTTGGTTGCGTGATTTACATAAACCAAGAATACAGAATGCTTGCTTTTATAAGCTAAACCAAAATTACATCATAAAGATTGTGATGCAACTGACCATTTTTGTTTTTGGATTAAATGCAATTTACTTTTCGCAGATGTTTTCGGGATGAAGATTTAAGAGCTGACAGACAACCTGAGTTCACACAACCAGATATGGAAATGGCTTTTACTCGTTTAGAAGATATGCTGTCTCTTAATGAAGAGTTGATCAGAAAGGTTAGTTTATGTCATCTATAATTATATTCATTTTATCCACAATTTTGAAGTAATGGAAGCATATATTAAATAAAAATTTAGAATGGAGGAACAAGCTATCAACAGATGATAACTTCTTTTGGTGGTTTGAAATGTCAAATGATACTATTAAAGATTTAGAAGCTGGTATTGATATTTGCAGTCTCACTTGTATCAGGAAAAGATATATGTTGAAAGACTTAATTGATCAACCGGTCCCTTAACTAAATTGATTGTTGCAAAGTGGTCCACCATAGACCTTATTAATTTTATGCATTTTAACCATTTGATAAAAAGAGGACCGTTAGATCATTCGATATATTGTATCTTACAGTGAACCACCAACACTTAATTTTTTCCTTTTCTTCATCTTCTTCCCTCATCTCTTCATCATCTTCAACAACAACTTCATCAACCTTCATCCATAAATTCATCACTTTCAAACCCAAATCCAGAAATTCAAAAATTATAAACTCAAACACATAATCAAACCAAACTAATTAATCCCCACAAGATAAAACTCTAAAATTCCATAAACCCAAAATATAAATTCAATCCTATCAAACACGTTTTGCTTTTGCTTCTTCTTCCCTCTTCACCCTTCTTCTGCAACCCAGATCTTCCCACTTCGACTCTCTCCCCACCTCTGAAACAACCTGAGATTCCCTCGAATTTTAGCAAAATGGCAAAACCTAAATGTTAATTGAACTGCATTCAATGCTTGTCAGCTTCACATTAGTCCAAATCAGCTATGCAACTAAATATGCACAGTCAGATCAGATAGTTTCGTATGTGCAAACTCAAAAAAGCAGACAAGTTAACTCGAGATAATTAAAATTAAAACCTAAATTTCAGTAAGAGCAGATCCTTTTCAATTACTACTTTGATTTCAAATATAAGAAAAACCTAACTAATTCTATCGTTTTTAAATGCTATTATTCTCAAAATACCCTTCAATGAAATAAGTTCTCATACAAAACTAAATGAAAAGAAGTATTTTGGGAAATAAAATTAATTTTTGCTTTACATCAAGAAAATCAAATGAATTAAACCACTACTCTTAATATGTGTGGTTACTGGTTAGTTAGTTTTGCTTATAATTGAACCCAGATGGAATATCAATTAAGCAAAATGATAACAGGCTACCTAGTGTAAATCATAAATTGTGACAATAAAAAATGGCCTGTAATTAAGCTTTAGAGCTTCTGTATGATATATTTTGTAAGAATAATTCAATGACTTTACAAACTATTGTTTTTATAATTTCAATGTTTTGTTAGCAGGTACTTCTACTACTTTATTTTGTATATCATATATTCTTGTTTGTTTCCCGGTAATCCAAAAGGAATAAAAAAAGACATCCAAATTTAACTTGCAAAAAACACACTTCAAGTTCAAATACAATATTCATGTTATATTAAACAAGTGGCAGCAAGAAAAACCTTTTTGAATCCGTCTCATTTATAATTTTTTTAATTCAGTATAATTAAAGAAGATACAAACCTACATACAATAAATAACATTCTAGTAATCGGTCTGTTCTGTGTCTCTACTCCCTTTCATATCTATACAAGAAGTTTTAGCAAAACAACCCAAAGCACGTGTGATTATGCTTCACCTTTAGAATTTCAAACTTGTTGGGATAACTCCAAGAACCAACAGTCAAAACCAAGGGATAACTCCAAGCACTTAGAGTCAAAACTGATTCACTAGTCACTGCTTTTGAAATTGGAGCTTTCTAACTTTCATAATTCGCCGGTTTAAATGCAAGGGTGGTGTCATTCCTTTTTTTTGAAAGACATTTCATTATACAATGTAACTGCTATCTCTGGGTGCACTGTTTAACAAGCCAAGCCTGAAAATAAAGCAGTGTGTTACATTATCCTGTTCTAGTCCTCTGTTAATAACTTCATTGAAGAGTCTAATTGCATCTTCAAAGCTATCAATCAAAACAGTGTAAATAACAACATCTGGACTTACTTCCATTTCCTTCATGTTTCTCCAGATAGTCGAAACATCGTATGGTGCATCCTTTCCTTTTTTGTGTCAAGAAGATAAATGCCTTTTTAATTGTGTTTCAATTTCCCATCAAGTAGAACTGTGTAGGTAATTACATCAGGTTTGATCCCTCTGCTCTTCATATACTGGAAGAGGTCATGAGCCTTTTGCAAGCAATTCATTCTACAATAACTTTTTATCATGATTGTGTAAGTTACAACGTCTAGCGTAAATCCTCTCCCAAGGAAAAAATCAAACAAAGAGCGAGCACTTTCCATATTCCCTGTCTGGCACAATTCAGTTAATATTTTCGAATACAATACTTTGCTAAGTTGCTTTAAACAGGAACTTTCTTGTGCAGTATCTCCTCAGTTTGACAGCTCGTAAAAAAGTTCATATGATTTTTCAACAAGGTCAGCTTCAAAATAGCCGTTAACCATGGCAGTATAGATTTCGACACTTTCATCTTTCATATAGTTAAAATATCCCTCAGCTTCTTCAACCTTGCCTTCTGAACACAAACCTTCAATGATAATCTTATGTGTAGTAGAGTTCGACTTCACACCTTGACTATCCATATAATTCAAAAGGTCCATTGCCTCACTAACATGACGATTTCTACACAAACCGGCAGCTAGTACATTATAAGCAACAACATCAGGTTTAAAGAAACAGAAACATCTCGGACATATGTAGGTGTTATCTCTAAGACAGACATCCTAATCTCGATCCAAACTTGTAGGCCGGTGATCGATTGGGCCAAGAGTCCTCATGCCAAGCAATTCTTGTTCATCAGTAGTGCTGGAATCTACAAAACGACAGATGAAATTCCCCATTTTGCTTATAACAATTATTGTAATCTAAAGATGAAAATTGCTGGTGCAGGATGCTGGTCATGTTGGAGTTGAGAAATACGTTGAAGAAACTTTTTTCTTAAAGGAACTTTTGACAGATGGGCAAGTATTCAGGCCACAGTATATGATAGGGTCTGGAAACAACAGAGACTGTGAGGAGTGGTTCTTTGATAGTAAGTAGAAAAACTGTTTTTTTGAGAAGTTGAAAATAGGTCAAACAAGCTTCATTTTATTAAACCTTTAATCCATATGAAGCTTTTTTTTTTTTTTACAACTCACTAACATATCTCATGTTTTTGTTTAAAAAAACCATATTTCATGTTAAAGACTTACCGTCGATGCTGACTCTAGGCTGCAGGGCGCCCTGTTAGCATTGTTCATTACGATGCCGACTCATTAACATATCTCATGTTTTTGTTTAAAAAAAACATATTTCATGTTAAAGACTTACCGTCGATGCCGACTCTAGCTGTTGAGAATTCAGATGCTGCAAGTCATGGCATTTTCACTGCGTGAATAACCATGCAGTGACTCTAAATGGAATAGCTAAACTATTGTACTCAGGCTGCAGGGCGCCCTGTTAACATTGTTCATTACGATCCAAAAGCAATTAGAATTTATGCAAAGAAAAGAAAGCTTTCCCTTTCCGTAATATGGTACTAGTATCCTATCTTTCATTATACGTTACAACCTTATTGAATTGTTGAATTCATGTAAAGAAAATTTTACGAACTGCTTACAATGTTTTGCTTAACAGTAAAACACGAATCACTGCACAGATTAAGCTCATCAGTTATGTCCGAATGAACTCTGCATCATGGGCATTTGTCAAGTTTGAAATAGACAACTCTCATAGTTATTATAGCGTAACATTGTATATGAACTACGTATGATGCATCGCTTCTATGCTGAGGAACCACAAACCTACATGAAGACCTAAAATAATAGTTTGAGGAATACCTACAGATTGGGAGAGACAAGAAAACCATAAAATTGAGCTAGATGATAAGATATGAGAGGCCTCGAAAGTTCCGGTGCCTGTCTGATCCGTTCATGTCCAAAATGTAAAATGATCAGATAAGATTGTATTATTTCTTGTTACATGAGTTAAATGAGGGGTGTTAATAAAGAAAGTTACTACTTCCTTATTTTATCGTCAGCATGAACAACAAAATAACGTATGTAGCCAAAGTTTAATGAGGGGTCCTAGATATATTTTAACTATAATAACATAAGAAACAGTGATCTTTAATAAGCAGCCAAAGTTTAGCAGGTAGTTGTGGTGAGCACTAGGTATATACAAACGTCTGTGAAATCACATTGCAATATAATGACATACGAAAATATCAAGTAAACTTTGCAGAAGAAAGTATCTGAAAAGATGCAATGATTATAATATGGGCAACAATGTTTTTATCTTCACAAGATATAGAAAACAATGTTGACAAAGGTGGACGACAGTTTATGACAGATGACCAAAATTTCAACATATAAACTTGGGTTTGCGACTCATCGTCCCACCAAGGCTGATAGCACTTCACAAGCTGCCACAATTGGCACAAAATATGTCATCATTTATGACAGAAACTTAAGTCAAATTTCCTTAAAACGAATCCATGCAAAATATCATTTCAATCCCGCTCTTGATCATGTACATCAATCCAAGTGCTCACCAAACACACTACCATAGTTGATTAAAAAAATCAGAAAAACAATGGAAACAAATACAAATTAAACTAGACAGATATAGCAGCATTTACTTGTCTTGAAATTGGTTTGTGTCGTTTATAGCCTAAATCTACAATGCACAACCTCAAAAGCATGATGCATTTCTTAAGTAATAATATTAATATGCATATAGAATCAATTGCAACCATATAAGCATGGCCCATCAATCAAATTAGACTAGACAGATATGAACAAAAAACATATATCAAGGCCATGACAGTAGATTTCGAATAATCACTATTACAGCATTTAGCATTTATTTGGCTTGCAATTGATTTGTGTTGTTTAAAGCCTAAGCCTACAATGCACAACCTCAAAAGTATGATGCAGTCCTTACGTAATAATCTGCATATAGAATCAACTGCAACTATATAAGCATGACCTAGCAATCAAATGCAAATAAACAAAAGGCACCTTCAAGCTGTTAGCTGTTCACTTGCTCTATCACTTTTAGCCTGTCCGTCTGAATCAGCAGTTTCAGTTGTTTTCTCTACCAGCTCTGACTCAGTAGCAGTGGCATCAAAGCTCTCTGACTCTGTTTCCTTGATACCATGCATCATGGAAGTTAATATAATTCTAGATCCTTTTTTATTTTTAGCAGCTTCTACTGCCTCAGCCTCCTTAGCCTTAGCTTCAGCTTTTAATCTTTCCTTCTCCTCCATCAGTTTGGCCAAGTCCTCTTCTCTCCCTTCTTTTCTCAACTCTAGCTTAACAAACTCTTGGAATTCCTCATCAAAGTTGACGCTATTGTCATCCAACAACATATCAACAATCTGAAGCACATCATCCAACTTTCCTGCCTTGCTCAGCACCTTCATCATGAACTGATAACTAGCAACATCCATCTTGAGCTTCTTCACCATTAGGTCAAAGAAAGACTTGGCATCATCAACCTTCCCAACTTTAACCAACCCATCAACCAACCTATTGTAAACAGCTAAGTTAGGCCTCAAACCTGACTCCACCATTTTTTTGAAATAGCTAGCAGCGTCATCAGGTCTGTTCTCTTTGAAGCAAGTATCCATCAACAAGCCATATGTATACTCATCATGGTTCACTCCTTTGCCCTCCATTTCTCCATAAACCTCCTCAGCTTCCAAAATCATCCCATTATTACACAACTGCTCAATCAAGTTATTAAATGACAACGTGTCCGGCTTGCAACGAGACTCACCCATGCTCCTGAAAACTTCAATCGCCTCCTTAAATTTTCCCTCAGCACAATAACCATCCACCATGACATTAAAGCTTCCCAAATTAACAGCCAACTTAACAGGAGGATTATGCTCCTTGATCATCCTATCAAAAAGCTTAATTGCCTCGTCAAATTTCCCATTCTTGGCAAGTGCATCAAGCACCGAATTATAAGCAATGTCACTCATCTTATTTCCCTCTACAAAAACCTCTTGATAACACTCCATAGCTTCCTTCTCCATCCCCTTGAGAAAATAACCCTTCATCAAACACCCCAAAACAACCCCATCTTCCACAACCCCACCTAGCTTCTCTTTCAACTCTTCATAAACCCTTAAAACACCATCCCCATCAAAATTACTAGCATGACCCAACATCAAATAATGATAAACCAGAGGGTCAGGTGCAAAACCCGAAGCAACCATTTGATTCTTAATATCTATAGCACGATCAAGCCTATTGTTATCAACAAGACCCTTAGTAAGAATGCGGAAAGTGGTAAGGGAAGGGTTAACAGGAGCATTCTTGATGAACTGTTTGAAATTATCAATAGCAGTATCAGGCTTGCAGCAATCGAGATAAGTCTGAAAGATAAGATTGTGAGTAATGATATTGGGAACTATGCCAGCTTGAGTAATGAAACGGTGGAGGGATAGAAGATCAGAATAGCGGGACTGACGGAGGAGGGCGGAGAGGACAGCGTTGATAGTGAAGATGGTTGGGCGGCAATTGGAATAAATGGAGTGGCGCGTGTAGAGTGCAGCTTCATCGAGATCGTTTTTGCTGATTAAGGTTAGAATAGTGTTGTGAAGGTTGACACGGTTGCCGGTTAACGCAGAGGCATGTTCGGGGAGTTTAGGGTTACTGGGGTTGTGATAATAGGGTGGAGATTGTGATTTAAGGTTTGGATTAGGGTTAAGGGCGGAGAGAGGTTCGATGCCAAGTTGTCGGCGGCGGCGGCGGCGTTCGATGGCAGCATCTTCTGGTGAGGCGGCGAAGGAGAGAAAGCGTGGGCAGAGTCGGATTCGGATGTGGCGGTTAGGTTGTGCGACGGTTTTCAGACGGGTGAGGAATGTTGCTTTTGAGAGAGCCATGGTCGAGTGTGAGCTGCACTTCAATACTGTGTATATACACTATTGAATTTTCAAATTTTCATCATATCCACTAAATAATTCGTTTACCAAATCTCCAGAAAAAGAAAAAAAATAAATTCTACCAATAAATTTTAAATTTAATGTATTATACCAAATTTTTTATGTGCTGCTAATACATTAAAAGTCTTTTCAAATAAAGAATCAATTTTTTTATATATCATGAATATCTCAGCAAATTTTACGTATAAAATCTTATATTAATATTATATTTTAATTTTTAATTAATTTTTAAAAAGGTTTCAATTAGTTTTACTTTTTTTTTGGTGGTTAGGGTTTGAACTTCGAACGTTGCATATATTATGCATTGTCCATATCAACTCAGTTAAGTTCACAATGGCAATATCTACCAAAAAAAAATGGTTCACAATGACAATTAATTTTACTTTTGAGGAAATAAAAAGAAGGCTTCAATTAATTATTATTTTAACTTTTAGCATCATATTGTAATTCAAATGTTAACTATAAATAAAAGGAAACATTCACATACTTTAACTTTTAGCATCATATTTTAACTTTTTGGTAATCAACTATTCATATACTTTGAGCATAAACGGAAACATTTTCTTTGAAGCTAACTTTTATATTCTCCACGTTGGACAAACACCATTTCTATTATTTTATTGCATGTATTTTCATTTTTGTATGATATATATCAATCACTTTGATTTTTTTGTTTTTGTATAATATATCAACATTTTCTAATGATGTTTACATACACATTAAGTTTGTTATAATTTTATTAAGAAACAAAATCACTTTTTTTATATATAAAAATAATCACTTTTAAGAATATTGCATCTGTTAGTTATAATTAAAAAAGAAATTAAAAACAACTTCAAATGATAGAAACTATTGAGAATAACTTTTCAAAAAATATATTTTTGTTAATAGAAAGAGAAAAGAGTAGTGTTAGCAACACTCTCTTTTCAATACTCTCTTTAACACTCGCTTTTTTATTTGCTTAAATCATGGTGGTTTCATACTTTTGAAATTGATTCCATTCAAAGTAGTTTCATTCTATAACACGGTTGAAGAGATTGTTAAAAAAAAAGAGTCACTGACACTTCTGAAGAGAAAATAAGTGTCAAAAGAATAAGGTAATTTTGTAATAAAAAATATTTCTTATATAGTATATATGCAAATAATCTCGAAAGTATTAAAATTTGAAAATCATTTTTGTCTTGCAAATTTTTATTTGAAGTTAGTTTTTCAGTTTTGTTTAGAGGGGTTAAGGCGTGGGTGCCACGTTGTTGAAGAAACACGCACGCAGAAGAAAGGACCCCACTCTCAGATTCACTCTTCTTCATCGCAACGCAATCTGGCTTCCAAGGTTGAATTCAACCACCATTTTTTCCATCAATAAATCAATCATCGTTATTCTCTTACCCTAATTAACTTTACTCTTTTCCTTTTCTCAGGATCAGGATGTACAAGAGAGCAAGGAACAGCGTCCACAAACCCCTTCGCGATCTCTCCAATCGAGAGCTCGGTCACTTACCTGCCAGAGTTTTCCCTAACCGCCTCGCCGCCTCCGAGGTCACCACTTCTCTACCTATTTTCTCTATATTTTACCTTCTTTTTTTTTTTTTACTACCATAAAATCAAATAATTAGGGTTTCAAAACATATGAATGTGTTTCCTGTAATCTGATTAATTGATGTTATTACTTGTTTTAGGATCTTGTTCTTCGACTTGATGTATTCAATAAGCTCGAAAAGCACAGAGGCTGTGTCAACACTGTATGCTTCAATGCAGATGGTGACATTCTGCTTTCAGGTTCTGATGATAGGAGGATTATTCTCTGGGATTGGGAAACCGGCCGTATTAAGCTCTCCTTCCATTCCGGTCACAGTAACAATGTTTTCCAGGCTAAGTTCATGCCCCACTCTGATGATCGAAGCGTTGTCACTTGTGCTGCTGATGGCCAGGTATCCATCACTTTCACATAATCATCATTCTTATTATGTCGTCATTAGGCCGTTTTACTAAAACTAGGGTGTTTTTCAATTTTAGGTGAGACATGCTCAACTTCTCGAAGACGGACGTGTGGAAACTAAGTTATTGGGCAAACATCAAGGACGGGCTCATAAGCTGGCTATCGAGCCTGGTAGCCCTCATATATTTTACACTTGTGGTGAAGATGGATTAGTACAACATGTGAGTCATTGCATTTTTTTTCATACGAATAGTTGTTTGTTCTTTATCGATTAGTCCTCTCTCACCAACCATCTTTACAGTTTGATCTTAGAACTGGGACTGCAACAGAACTTTTCACCTGCAAGCCACTTAAGGATAGTTGGAATTACATGCCAGTCATCCATCTTAATGCAATTGCAATTGATCCAAGGAACCCAAATCTCTTTGCGGTTGCGGGGTCTGATGAGTATACACGCCTTTTTGATATCCGCAAGTATAAATGGGATGCATCCACTGATTTTGGTCAACCGACTGACTACTTTTGCCCTCCACACTTGATTGGTGATGAGAGAGTAGGAATAACAGGCCTGGCCTTTTCTGAACAAAGGGAGCTTCTTGTGTCATACAATGATGAATTTATTTACCTTTTTACACAAGATATGGGTTTGGGACTGGACCCTGTTCCAGGATCCCCTATATCTGTGGATAGTGATACAAGTGAAGCAGGAGGCAGTCATGGATCTGCGCAATCTCCATCAAACACAGATGCTGATGTTACAATCGCCCCTCAAGTTTTCAAAGGACACAGGAATTGCGAGACAGTGAAGGGTGTTAATTTCTTTGGGCCTAATTGTGAGTATGTGGTGAGTGGGTCAGACTGTGGTCGTATTTTCACATGGAAGAAGAAAGGTGGTGAGCTTATTCGTGTCATGGAAGCAGACAAGCATGTTGTGAACTGTATCGAGTCTCATCCTCATTCAACAGTTCTTGCAAGCAGCGGTATTGAGCATGACATCAAGATATGGACTCCAAAGGCCCTTGAGAAAGCTACTTTGCCCAAAAATATTGAGCAGGTATGAATCCAGTCTTCTTGAGCTAGTTAATGCATTTCAGAAATCAACCAAAAATCATATCTTATCTTATGTGGATGATGCCTTTTATGCTTTGAATTAGTTAGTGCACTTACGGCACAAGTTAAGGAAATCAATATAGAAATGGCGTGTTGGAAAGAGGTATTTAATTTGTTTAGAACTTAGAAATTGTTATCTTCAATATAAACCTTCTATGTTTATTTTCCTTAACTAGTGCCCGTAGGCCACATGTTAGCATGACACTAGTTTTATTTATATATATCTCTAACTGGGACAGTTTTCATAAAATCTTCATTTAAAAAATAAAATTAGAACCCAAATAAATAATCCGAAGATATTGTCCAAAGCTTTTTTTGGTCATCTTTCCTCTAACTACCCCTGGCTGACATTCAATCTCAACTAGTTCAAGAATATACTAGTCTGGTATCACCCACACCACAAATATTAAAAACCTCAACTCCTATCCTCTACAACAAATCTTCCCTTGACCAGACTGTGGTTATTTGATTATGTAGTCCAGGGCAAAGTTGTAGTATGCTTGCTCATTAACTGGTTCAGTTATTGCCAAAGCATATTTTTTACCTATAAAAGTAATGTTTTCTATTAGAATAATTAGGATTTGGATCCTCTCCTGCCTTTTTTGTGCAGCCTCCTCTCCTTTTCTAATCATGGTTGATTAGCTCATAAATGAACAAAAAACAGCACCAAAGAGAGAAAAATAGTGAATGAATGGCTTAGATTATGGCAGAACAAACTGCATGAGAGAAATGGTTGGAGAGGATCCAAATCCGAATAATTAATGAAGGGTGATTTATTGGAGGTCACAGCAGTTAAAGCCGAGTCATTTCTGTTATTATGTGTTGAGCATTATATGAAATCCTATGATGAAGTATTGAACACACACACACACATACATACATACATACATACATACATACATACATACTATGATGAAGTATTGAACACACACACACACATACATACATACACACACACATACATACATACATACATACATACATACATACATACATACATACACACACACATACATACATACATACATACATACATATATATACATACATACATACATATATATATATATATATTTCCCAGATCAGTTGTTTTTAGAGCTTGTGATTTTGGTTTAAAATGATCTTTTAAGGAAAATATCTGATTTTCTGGCCACAACAGTCCATACGGGGATTTCTTTAGATTAGTAGTGTTTGAATAATGGACTGGGCCTATTTGACCATGTTAAATGGGGACTAATCCAGACAGCAGCACGGTTAAGACCTAAACATAATAACAAGGCTTGAACATGCTGGCCATGGGTAGTTGGGTGGGTGTTATGAATGCAAAGCCTGATAAGTACTATGATCTCACAACTAGTTTTATGAAATAGCATTAATACTTTTTGCCCCTGATTTAAAATGCTTCTAAATTGATAAAAGAAAATTTAATATCCTCGTTTTGGAAAGTCCTTAACCAACATCATTTTAACATTGGTACTGGTCTGTTATTGTTAAATGATTTATCATATCAATTTTGATGTTTATGTTACACGAGTGAACTATTAAGCAGCAGAGGAACTAATTTCTCTGCTGTTACTTGAAAAAGGTTGTCATATTTGATGAAATTCGTTGGTTTGAGAGTGATGATGATGAGGACGACAGCGACGACCATGACAATTTTATTGATGAAATGTTTGATGATGATGATGATGATGATATGTTTGATTATGATGATGATTATGAGGATGAGGATGACGATGAATGTGTTGATGATGAAGAAGACGACGATGATATTGATGAAGGTGATGTCAATGATTGTAATGATGACAACAACAATGGTGTTGGTGATGATAATAATGATGACAATGGCAAAGATGATAATTTTTCTGGTGGTTTGTAATGATGCGAATTGATAATAATTTTGTGTGTCCGACAGAAACCCAAGGCTAGGGGCTGGATGTACCAGATAGCTTCTCAGGAAGACCTGATGTTGCAACTGTTTTCACTTCCAAGACGGAGGGCTAGGACAGAAAACACTGCAGAACACTCAACTGCAGATCAAGAACTTTTAGACTTGATACTGACATTCAATACTATTAGTGACGATTCTACCGACGATGATGGTGATGATGATGGAGATGCAACCAACCAAGATGACTTGTTCAGTTGAGTTGAGTTGTGCATGTTGACAATGTTAGCCAATTGTATATATAACATAGGTTTAAGAATAACTGTTGAGTAGAATCTTGCATACTGTCTTAACAGTACTCCGCACGTATACAACTGCCCTTAAATTTTATTTGTGGTCTTTTGGTTTTTTATGAAGTTTGATCTATAGCACACACATTATTAGTTTTTATGTTATTGTGATGTAAATTAATAATCGTCTTTTATGTGTTGTTTAAGGCTTTTAATCCTTTTTTTGGGTGTTCAATGATTGATTTTGACCTCCCTGGTACACGATTGACGATTCTGCTGTCTATACAAACATTGTTGATCAGGACTTTAGATTGAGAGTCACTACTTGCTTTAAGGGGAGGGGGTTGTTTCACTTTACTTGTTTGCTTTGTTTTTGATAAAGAAACATTTCACTTGTGAATTACTACACATCGAACACACACACACACACACACACACACACAACCAAGTAACTTGTATACATGGTTTCCAAATAGTTGATGAATTATAGATTTTCTCAAAATTGGGTTCCTATCCTATCACAACCGTATGATAAAGATTAAAGGGCATAACTATTTTTAAAATGACAATATCCTCATCACTACATGAGGAAATGTTACCGAAATTAAGGGTTGGACTGAAATTTAATGTTTGAAAGGCATTTATAATTTTTCTAAATTAAATTGAGGAGGGTTTGATTTAACTCGAGGGTCGTGATGGGTAGTGGAAGGTGATGTCTGCATTATATTATAGGGTTATTTTTCGTGTAAAAAAATATCAAAATTATTTAAATTATTTCTAGTTTATTTTTCTTGTAAAAAAAATCTAGTTTATTATTATTTTTTTGAGCAATGCTAAGGACAAACTCTCTGTCACACTCTTTTTGATACACACTCACTCATTGGTCCACATTATCAATTTCTTTTTTAACCTTCACCTGTTTACCGGTTGTTCATGTTCCCTGTATATTTTATTTTATATATATTTTTTTACTTGTTTCGAATCGTCCTCTTCATTGCACAATCTTTCAACCGCCCTTTTCCTTGGTCCTTCGTTCTAAAGAGCTTCTGCGCTGCAAACTTCATTCAATAATGATTACCCAAAATTTCCTTTTTCTTGAACAGTTAAATTTTTAAAATTGTTGATTTGTTTGACCTTTGAAACTTTGTAGCGGTTTTAAATGCATACTAGGCTTATTAATTGAAATCCATAATTGTTTGGTGGTGGTAAATAATTGATAACAGTTTCAATTTTTTTTGCACTTTCTCATACACCATTTGGTTTCGTCCCCACAAGCTAGTATTCTAACAACCATTGTTTTTCCTGGGTGAATGTCAATGGGTAAAAAAATAGAACATTTTCTGTCAGATTGAAAGAAAGGGCAATTCCATCTAAACTTTGAATTAACTAGGTGATGGGTGTGAACTGTAAATTCATATCTTCAAAACAAACAATAAATTGGCAATACATATCGATTCACTCCATGGAAGAAGAAATCTTTTTTTAACAATTGTGTCTTTTTGTTTCATCTCTTTCATAAACAGAACAGATCCAAGAAGTTTTTTTTAAGGTTGTGTTGTTGAGGTAGTAAGAATTGAAGCGATAGAGAAGAACCCTTTTGGGCTTTTGGCTCTTGCATATCGTTGTTATGTTTTTGTAAAACAGGCACAACCGGTAACTATAAATCATGTTAAAATATTAGTGACGTGGACCAATGAGTGAGAGTGTGTCAAAAAGAGTGTGCCAGAGAGTTTGTCCTCAATATTTCTAAAAGAAAAACACGTGCTGTGGTTGGTTGGTAATAAGAAAGAAAAAAAATTTCACTTCAAACAAACAAGAAAGAAAAAAAAAAAAAATTACAATGAACAGTGAAAATATGGTGGTTTTTTTTTTTTGAAACTGGAAATATGGTGGTTAGTTTTTACTCCTCGTGTTTCCTCACCTCATACCAAAAATTTACTCCCTAGTCCCTTTGTTGTTGTTATTACAAGTAAAAAAATTTACTTTTTAAATAATGTAAGTGCTCTATAATATAAATTATATATATTATTATTTTATTTATTTTTTCTAACGAAAAATAAATCATATATATTATTTATTCAATAAAACTTAATTTTTTAAGGAATTTTGTGAGTAAACTTAAAAAGTGGTTAAGAAAATAAGAGTCTTTGGATTAGGATTGAGCTTTAAAATTGGGTCACAAGAAATTGGGTGGGGCCTACAATTAATTTTTATAATAAATATTATTTGCGGTGTTTGTGTTGGGATATTTTTGAGGTGAAAAGAGGAGAGGAGGTGAGATTGAGAATGAATCGATCAATGATGGAAGGTTTGAGTTCATCTTCTGCAACAACAACTCTACCTTCTTTCTCTATCTTCCCTTCTTCAACAACAACAACAACAAGAACATCATCATCCAAGAAAACCTTCCACTTTCGTCTACCCTCTTCCAAGCGTCCGTATTCTCTTCTCTTCTCTCTCTCGATCAATTTTCTAATTCGATCATTAATTATTATTATTTTCATTCATTTCAGGTGACGATGGTAACAACGGTTCAGAATCATCATCAAACGAACTCAACTTCAACCTTTCTCCAATTCCCACTAATCGCTGTTTCTCCATTTCCCCTCTTTCCAATGTATGTAATGTTTCCCTCTAACCCTAATTTCCCTATGAAATTCAATTCTGATTATAATAATATGTGGTTGGGGTTCAGGATGCGGCGATGGGGCTGGTGTTGAGTGCAGCAACAGGTAGAGGATGGACAACAGGTTCTGGAATGGAAGGTCCCCCTGTTCCTGCTGTTGGAAAGGATGGCCAATCTGGGAATGAGAATATTTCCACTTTCCCATGGTCACTCTTCACTAAATCTCCCAGGCGAAGGATGCTCATCGCTTTTACTTGTACCATCTGTGCCCACCGAACTACTCGTGCTATTAATCCTCATGCTTACACTGATGGCACTGTTTTCGTTCAGGTAACTATGCTTTTTAAGGAAGTAGGAATATTATACTATACACCAAAATGCTGACCATATTTTTGTGTTTCCCATTGTTGGCAGTGTTGTGAATGCAATGCTTATCATAAGCTTGTGGATCACTTGAACTTGTTTCAGGAGACCAATTGCTATCTGAATTCAAGTTTTAAATATAAAGGTCCTGGATGGGATGATCTTAAGCTCAGGTTCATGGACATAGATAGCGACCAACATGAGTGAATTGCGAACATGTATTTTCTGCCTCTCATCATATAAGGAATTTTAGACTAGCTGTCTTGTATATTGTTTATGTTTTCATGCTTAATAGTAAAATGTCAGGGGATTGCTTTGTATAGTAATAAATCTATTAATATGCGCATGTATAGCTTCGCAATTTCATAATATACAATACATTACATAACTATTTCTTTTGCTTCTCTTCATCTTGTGAGATGGTTGGAATCAATTTTTGGCCTATCTCTCAAGTCTGAATGTTCCATTATAATTAAAAATATTTTTAATCAGTGCATTTTAGCCTTGTTCCGTTCCATAATTTTATTTTAAGAAAAGAACCTATTTTTTCTTAAAGAATGCTTTGATAATCAAAATCAATAATTATATTACACAGTTCAAGTTCACATTTTCTTAAAGAATGCTTGATAATAAAAATCAATAATTATGTTACACAGTTCAAGTTCACACGCTTGATTGAAATAAATCAACCATAACATAAATTATACTAAAAAAACACAGTTCTTCACTACTTTATATGTTGAAACCTGAGTGTCAAACGGATCCCCCTAGCTAGAGGAAACTCCGGAAAAATGATAACAGCTTGAAATTTAAACAACATAACACCAAGACTGTTTGAATACAATACATAATATTGGAAATTTAAAAGTTTCCAACCCAACTGATGAGATACTGTGGCTCATAAATACATACCACATTTCCTCTCTATAATTACTGGGAATTCTGTGATTTAGCAGTTGGTCACCCGGATTACTATTTTAAAAACCAACTTTAACTGAATCATGTCCCTGTTTCTCTAATTCGATATTCAGTGTTCTTGCTCTCCACGTGTCAAAGCATACATGTCTTCTGTAGAATTAGAAACTGTGCCTAAAGTATGGTTCATTCTATTATTTTGCAACTTATCTCCCATAGGCTATGTACAACAATTTTGGAGAGGCAAAATAATGAACGATAGATAATTTTTGTTGCTTCTGCACTCAAATAATAAGCAGACTTATCTCCCACCTCAGACCAAGGTTTCTGTGCAGCGGTTACCACTAACTTTGTCACCCACAATAGGAGGAGGAGCACGAATCATTAAACTAAGGAAAAATGCGGTCATCTGAAATACAATGTAAAATGTTAAACTTCATGACCAAGGAAAATTGGAAGAACTAATTGACATAAATAATGAATAATGAATTTTTTTAGCAGTCAGCAACATGCCTAGAGAAAATTCATTTATGATCATAAACCAACTCTTGTTCATACATGTAAATTTGCGGTATCATTGTCTGTGAGAGTTAGAAAAACATGCAAAACATGTTCACGATATCAATATTCTAGCCTTACTTCTACTATTAATTCAAAGGGTAGGAATCAGTTATCTTGTTATGTAATCAAAACAGCTATAACTAACCGCAACTAAGTGCTGAATCCTAAGGTGGAAAGATCGGCTTACCAGTGTTAGCCCAAGGCACATTAGGCTGAATCCAGGAAAATTAAATGGTGCATCGTCTGACAGGAATAAGGCTGCATATCATGTAGAAGCTTATTAGTTTCTGATTTCCCCCTAATTTAGTAGCACTATATGTTCTGTAGATTTTGCTCTTAATAAGAGTTTTACCTGTCAGTGGACTGAAAATTAACGGAGATATGATGTTGGCGGCAGAAGTGATTCCTGAGAGACATCCTTGAACCATTCCCTAAATCAAAAACTGAACTTCTAAGGACATGAAGATGAAGTTGTTCAAAGTTCACTCATTGCTACAGAGTAACTATAACAACAAATTCATAGTGTGATTTTTCAACATTGTAATCTGAACTTCCTGAGCCAATCTTGTATTCTCTAACATACTCTTTCAACATATTACTATCATTAGATAAAATTCAAAAATAGATCCCATTCTCTATTTGATAAGACTCACATGAATTTTACTCAGTAATAAAACCTAAATAAAAAATGAGTGTGTTTTGAGTAGATTTTGGATCCTCTCGTGTTGTAATTCAACATAGAGGATTATGTTGGTGATCCCACCATTAAAATTTACTTAAATACTTTTTATGGTAAGATCACCAACCTATTCTTCTTATATTGAATTTCAACATGAGAAGATCCAAAATCCATTCTCAGCATTTATAATAATAAAGGGAATCATTGTCTTTTTTTCTTTTTCTTTTCTTCTTCCATAAAGATACCTGTTCATTAGGTCCAACTTGTTTTGATGCAATGCTGGTTAGCTGCGGCAATGGAAATGTGAGAGATTAGAGTACAATTCAGAAGTATAACAAATATGAAAATATGATAGAGGGAGTAATAGCAGATGTTAATCAATAAGAAACTTACAGATGGGCGCACTAGAACTCCTAAAACAGAGAAACCTGCTAGAGCATAAGGAACCTGCATGGTTTTCAAAAGTCTTGAAGGAATGTTTTGCAAAATTAAATAAACTAAGCAAATGAAAAGGTTTTAAAAAATAATTACCCATGCTGACCACGATATACTGTACATCAACATCTGCATAGCATAATAGACTAATCATGAGGTGACTGAGAAAATAAAATTAAGGAGAAAACAAATTAGGATGAAAATTGCATAAACAGGATACTATACTACTATAATTTCATAGCTAAACTTTAGTTTGAATGTATTCAATTCTATATTTTTAAGTTTTTCTTTGATTTCTGTGATTGAATTTTGCTAATTGTATTAAGTTAAACAGATTCACGAAAAACTCAAGTGTTATGGTATTGAAATATAACAATAGACACTAGCATAACATGTGGTTCAATCGGATTTGGCTCGTCTAAAATGAATAGAGAATAAAATTGAAAAATTAATGGTTGACATTTTAACTTATTCATGATTTATTATAATGTACATAAATATCAACCATTAGTTTGTCTATTAACGGTTGATATTTTAAATTTAAAGGAGCGAAATACCAACCATAACCTGTGGTTCAATCAGTTCATGAATAGTATTAACATATACTATTAGCAGCATGCTTTCAAACAAGAAATCCATGTAACTGTTAGGTGTCAGGTTTGAACTTACACTTATGCAGGAAACAAAGAGCCCTGTTGCGAGCAACTTCTCCTCTCCTACAGCGGGTACTAATATGGGCATGAGAAATAGCTGGACAAAATTGCAAGTACACAACTGATTAAAATGTAAAATTTCCAATCTTCCATTGAAATATAGGGAAATTGAAAATGTTGAACAGATTAAAGAACAATCAAATTCAACAAAATGATTATACTAGGACTATGGCATACTTGCGTCAGAGTAGCTCCAATCCCGGAAATCATCATCAAATCGGCAAACTGATTTTTGTTGTATTGAAAACGTGCCTTCAAATAATACTGCATGTGGTAGGAAGTTTATTTTAATCAGTAACAGAATTTTGGTCTTTGATTATGCAGTATCCATAGACAGTTGCTTGTTGTTTGAAGTTTACCCTATGATTTTTTGCATCTAACCTAAAATCATGCTATCTTATGAATTGATTTGTATTCTGTAAGAATCTACTGCTTATTTACCATCGTTACAACCATTGAGCCACCGTCTGCAAGACTATTGAAGAGCAAAACAATTGCTGCTTGTGAGAATGTAGGGCTGCAAAAGTAAAGCTTGTAAGATCAACAACTCTATCATATTTATGCATTGTTTGGATAAATGTTTAATTAAGCGTTTATCATTTAAGTGTTTAAGTATAAGTTGTTTTCATAAGCTATCCCAGCGAGATTATGAAAGAAAATTAACTGAAAAAGGCTTATGAACACGTCAGTTGTTTCTATACGCTCTCCCAAACAGTCTACAAGGGCTTATGCTAGTAGATAAATTCAAATAAGTTAAATCCAAACAGGTCTTTGCTTAAGTTGGTAACAGGTGATGATGACAAAGAGATTTTGCCAAAAATGGATTAGTGCCTTCAATCTATACATACCAATGAAAAATACATTTATGCACTGCCTAACTTACCTACACTTAAGCAAACAAATTAAATCCCCCATTGAAGGTAGTTTCTTAAATGTTCTTTGTGGCAAATCATCCTCACACTGTTGAATGCATGGTTCCTCTGCCTCTTTTAATAATGGCTGCCTCATAGGTGTACTTTCCTTAAGGAAAATTCTCATGTACACCAATCCAATCATTGAGGAGACTGAAGCAACCTAAATAAATCCATCACAATTCAGAAAAATAAGAATAAGGGTATTATCATTAGGGTTTTAAATAAAGGGGTCTCAACATAACGATTTTTTATGTTGCCAAAACCGCAATGTGACCACAAATGAGACCGTATCAGTCATATTTGACCATGAACCTTTCCGGTATCAAAGATTGCGACTCATCTGCAATAGTTACTGCGACCACTAAAATCTGATTATGACAGATACCATAAACAGCTAGCAGCAAACTAACAAATTCAATTGTATTCTTTTTACTTTTTAAACATTGTTCAAGTATATTATATGTAGATAGCAAATTTGATTTTACTATGTAACCTGAAATGTTAAAGCTGCGGATAGGAATCTAGCAGCTAATGTTCCACCAACAAACGATGCTGATCCAACACCAGCTAGTATTCCAAATGCTGATGCTCGTTTTCCCACTGGAACCATATCGGCCTAATAATAAGTAAATCAAAATTTAAACACATGTTGTTTATTTTTTTAATCAAATGAGTAGCTGAGAAGAATTTATATATAGTTTTTAGTGACAGTTTGTGTGTAAATTAAATGTGTACTTGAATAGGTTAATGAGATTGTGAAATACCACATATGCAAGAGCTAGGCAATTGAAGCTGCCTTCGCCTGCAATGGCAGCAAGAGTTTTGACCACATAGTATGCGTAGAAGAATTTTGTTTCCCTGCTATATGCCAATATAGCTGCATATATACAAAGATTATTTAATTTAATTAGTATGTATATAATATACCTTGATATAATGACTATGGACGAAGACAATCCCATTCCTTAAATCATAAGTATAATTTGTTTCTAAGAAAAACTGTAGAGTCACTTCAAATTTTATCCTTTTTTTGTGATTACTAACAATTTTTATTCTTTACTAATAACTGTTTAACCATTGTATCATTTGTATGTTCTATAAGGTATCATACTTTGAAGTTATGCACCAGGTTAGAAATATGCTTGTAGTAACTGATAAGATTGAACACTGATGAAAACATCATGCCATTTCTTCAAGTGATTCTTTTGGGGTATTATAGTAATTATATTTTATATAATAAAGTTTAGTCTTAACTATCTTTATCCAATAACCTATTGGATACAAAATGTAGGATCTTTCTCCCAATCAAATTTTCTCCATACACAAAAGTCATGTATCGAACTGACTACTTTTTTAAGGTGTTCGAGTCTCTTACACTCGGACCAACCACAAGTTGATACCATAAATATTATAAATTGATAACCATCACAAATTATTTAAAATAAATAATAATAAAAAAATTCATCCATAATTACTTTTCTCTTCCAAATGATGTAAATTAGCTCAACCAAGAAAGTAAATTAAGGAGAAAGTAAAAGGTAATTAATTGTTGGAGCTTTATTAGGTCACAAGAAGATATTTGATGAAGGAAAACTATGAAAAACAAAAGTAGTGGCAACCCCATCATCACCAAAAGGTTCAAATGGCGTTGAGTGCCAAACAGCAAGGGTATCCATGTTACATCTTACACTCCCATGGGAGTGGAGTGTGTTTGTGTTTGCATGTAACTTTTTTTTTCTTTCTCTTGGTCCCTTACTAGTACTATGGATGAATCATTATCATTGATAATTAGGCTTCCCACTAATGTATACATCAATAGTGTATTTTCACAAAGTTTTTATCTTTGGAAAATTATTTAGCTCTTGTCAATTATGGAAAGTCGGTCCAATGTAAATGTAATGGAATAGCCTTGTGAAAACTCATTTTAAAAGACAGAAGAAATGCAATCATAAATTAATACACTAAACACACTACTAGTATGTTGTGGTGGGGTTCACAAGCCATAACAAACCAATCAATTTAAGCATGAAATGAAATAAAGAAAAAATGTATTAACAAATTAAGCTGATAAGATAGAAAACAACATGAACAAATTGTGTTTCAAATCTACTTGGTTATTAATATTCTGTATAATTAATCATAAGCTATAATAATAATACCTTGAGGAATAAGAGAGACTGTGAGAGGAAGTGTGATCAAGGCTTTCCTGCCGTACCGGTCAGACAAATTCCCAATTAAAGGTGTTGTCATCACTGACCCAATTCCTATCATCTGCCACATGCACAAAAAAATAGTTTAATTTCATCCTGAATAAGTGGAAATTCCAGGTTTATCAACTAATTAATTTGATGGACTTTATATTTTGACATATTCGTTTAACGTTTATCATCAGAAAAGCATATACTTCAAGATAAATAATTATTTATTAATACGTTTTTATTAATTAATTATTAATAGATCTTCAAAAGCCAAAAGAGTGGTGGTCATCAAAAGCCACTTTCACTACACTATGATAGCATGTGATGTGATGAATTTAACAGCACCTTTCAAGCTACTGACAATTATCATACGATGCATACGGGATAACTAAAAGCTCATCTTAGTTAACTTGCAAGTATGTTAATATATAGAATAAGAAAAAGACACATTGCTTAATTTTATCATAAAATGATTCTCAACCAATAGTAATAATAAGCTTGTAAGTGAATCTACACTCGAACGCAATAAGTGGATTGCTCACGAGATAGTAGTTTAGCTCATACTCCCTCCGGTTCAAATACAAGAAAAGATTCATTTTGTTAGGTTCATTGAATAATTAATATATTTGCTTTACAATGTAAACCAGATACATTAACTACTCATTGAACCTAAAAAATGAATCTTTTCTAATATTTGAGATCGGATGGAGCACTACCAATTAATGGTATCTCTGTATGCACTTTCATATGAGTAAGGATAAATGAAAGGATCCTAACTCCTTTCATATCTAAAAAAATAAAACCAATGGAAAATCTTCAATGGAGCTCCCGCAAGAATACATCATTGGTTTATAAAAAAATTAATTGAAGTGTTACTCTTAGTAATTAATAAAATGCCGAATCCCTCTTGATTTGCAGCACCTCAAAAAAATTATTAAATAAATTTCATTAGTGATTTTATATCATCACATTTCAATAATATTTATTTAATCATTTAGGTTCTCTCAACAATATTTAAAATGTATTAATTAAATATAGGTGGTATCTCTCTAAGATTAACTATAAGAGGAGACAGAGTATTTATACAAAAGCCTTTCTCTGAGTATGTATGTACTCTTCTCACTCATTCTCCAACCAAGTAAGGTAATTGCTCTAAGTTTAATCACCGCTAGATTCCTTTGTTCCAATCGCCTAATAAAAAAGCAGCCCCGTAATCTATTAAAATAATCAAAGCTTGTGAATATAACTTAACGATGAAGGAACTCAATTTGACATAGTAAGTGGAGATCGTAGAGCTTTTTAATAAAAAAACAACTAAATTTTAAATAAAATAACACATTACATTACTAGTATTCCTAATATTTTCAAACAAAACCAAATTGAAATTCATCGTAAAAAATAGTATAAAATATATTTTTTATGTTGATGGGTCTCTACATTATGGTTAATCAATATCATAAACATCTAAAGTTGGTTGTTAATAAAATTCAAAATTGTGGTTAAAAGCCTTTTATATTATATAGCTATTTTTTATGAAAATTATATATATAGTTAGTTTAATGATTACAATTATGCCTACACTATATATTGAGTTATTGATGAATGAAAGCTTCCCGTAGTAAGCATGAAACGTTTTGCCCCATCGATCAGAGATATCGGAACTTACTTAAATGTATTATCGTTTTTTAGGAGTATTGTGTATTGTCGTTATATATTAGAATTAGAATTAGAATAAAAAAGAAAAACAAGTGAGTGCATAATAACTCTTGTGGCGTGTGAAAGAAAAGAAAAAGAACCGTTGTTGGAGCTAGACAGTTGTTTTTATTAGAAGAGCATTGTACCCAGAAATTGATGACAACCTATGAAGCACATACTCCGACACAAATACTGAACACATGTCAACGTCAATGATAATTTAATATAATCATATGTGCCGCCGGTGTGTGACACTGGAACACACGCCTATTGAGAAGTGAAAATTGAAATTGAAAGGAAAGAAAAGAAATAGTAAGATGATAGAACTCACAGCATGTTGGAAACCAGTGAGGTAAATGGCAAGAGAGCATTCATCTTGACCAGGACAAAGTGCAGCCATGGTGACATCTGTGATTGCAGGCATAACTATAACTCCTCCAAACGCTGCTAGAAACATTGTCACAAATAGGTGACTAAGCCCTGTTAACCCTTCCATGAATTTGAATTATGTATATATCTTCCTCAATTATGAAGGAGTACAGAGAGAAGAGAAGAGAATAGAAGAGAAGAGAGGTTATAGTACTCAGAAAATGTCACTCTGTTATGCTCCATATATATTTTCTTCCGTTGCTTCTACAATGAAACTGATCCATGTGGTAACCGTGGGCCCGTACATATTTTAACCGTGTATTCACCAAAAATATTTAAATATTTATGTATGTCCTTTTTTATTTCTATTGATTATTTGTCCTATTTTGTTAAATTCTCTTTGAATTTTCAAACGCGTTAATTATTTCTGTAACAACATAAACTCAATTTTTTTTCCTACCAAAAAATTAATACCCTTACTTATTTTATATTTTTGCTACGATCGACGATAAATATTATGGTGAGAACATAATCATCTCGATCTCTTTCTTTTGAAGGGTAAACTTGTAAAATTAATAAATTATTAACAACTATTTTAATTCTTGTAAAAAAAAAAAAACTATTTTAAATCTCTTCTCCAGAAGTTCAAACCTCAATCCCTGTATAATTTATGCAATATATCTCAATCAACTAAGTTAAACTAAATTGGACAAATCTCTCAATTTTTTTAATTATCGTAATTTAGTCATTAGAGTTCTATGTTTAGAGAATAATGTAGTTTTATCTAAGATATGATTAGACATTTTGTAAAATATATTTACAAGGTTTATTTACATTTGTAAAACTCTTTATTTATTCTAGAATGAAATATCAACATAATAATGTAATTGAAAAGTTAATGTACGTGTATACATCAAACTTTTTAACTACATTTTTTCTTCTATTTATTTGGATGGTATAATGAAACAATGTCCAATCAATTTTTTTATGTAGGACTATGTCCAATCAAATTAGTTTATTATTACTTTAATTTAGCCTTTTAAAAATATTCATTTGATATTAGTTTATTATTACTTTAATTTAGCCTTTTAAAATTCTTAATATATTTCTGGATCTCCTTGCTTACGTAGTGTGAGAGTGTGTGAGTGAGGGAAGGCAATAAGAAAAAAAGAAGATTCCAATTGTCGTTTGCAACACAACCAAGGAAAGCAAAAGAAGAGAAGGAGACGTGGCTTGGAAGCTTCTTTCTCTAAGCATATTCATTTGGTTTGGATTGTGTCGTCTTTAACGAAAGCTCATCCTTATTGGATTTACCGTATTAGTAAGGTTACTTTGGCGTGCACAAATGCAAATCAATATTGGTGGTGGGGTACAAAACTATGTTTCATTCTATTGCTTTTTCAAGATCTTATCTTCCTACCGACGTCAAGTTTTGCACCCATTTTCAACACATATATATGTAGTGGACCACATCTTTTCTTTTTGATTTCTCATAAATTCTCTCTATGAAGGTTAATTCTATAAAAAAAAAAATACTATCTCCGATCATATTTATAAGCAGAAATCAAATTTTTATTTTCATTAAATAACCAATGTATTTGATCATATTTATTTATAAATGTGATTGGAAAAAGTACTGTTAAAAACTAAACATAAACACCTCTTGCAATTGATATATTATGGAATTATGATCTTTTGCCTTAAACTCAACCCCATTGAATGTAGGTAGCATCTCTATTGTTGGTTACATGTAGACAACATCTTTGTTTCTACTATCAACAAACAACTCAAATTTCTAAGTGCTAATTAAGAGCCGTACTAACTTAGATATGGATCCCGTGATGCCCCCTCCCATGCTGCCTTCTATGTTTCTCATCAATTTTTATCTCTCATCTTTATTGTTTCATTTTAAATTCCTCTTGTCTCACTCACAAAAATCACATGAGCTGCAGTCATATGGTCGTAGGTGGTCCAATTTTTACTAACTTGTATCTTAAAAACGCAACTTAAAAAGGAATTTAAAGAAAGTTTTATATTCAAAAAATAAATTTTGAAGTTTTTAATATGTTACATACATAATTCTCAAAATTATATTTTTATATTTTGTTTCTTAACGTGTAACATGAATCAACATTTTCCATTATGTACGCTCTACACTTCATTGTACTTAAAAACTCTTGAATCATATTTGTCTCGTGAAAGTGGTTAAGGGTTGAAAATTGGGAACATCTATCAATTAAATCTTGACATAGACAAATTTTTTTTGTTCATGTATGACTTTTTGTTGGATTTATATAGTGGCCTCAAAGGTATAGGAAATAAAAGGTAGAAGGGTAAATTACGACAACACAAATCCAACATGTTTGGTTTGGGTATTTTATGAGCACATTTGTTGGACGTGATTAAAGGGGTAACTCCTGCAATCCAACGGCTTTTTTTTAGCACATGTTAGCTATTGGAGTTGCTTTTGTTGGGAGCTTTTCTTTTTTTACCTTTTGTTAGGAAAAAATCACACACTGCTTAATGCTTTAGACTGGAAAGACTAAAATTAAGTATAATTAAGTGAGTATTTTATTTCTCAATATTACTTTATTTGTTTTCTTTGCTTTGAAGAGAGTTTTAGCTCAAATAATATTTGTCATAATTTATGTATTAAAGAGATTTCCCTATAAGCCAAAGGACAGCGACAGAATATTGATAAAGTGATCGATGAGTCGCTTGGAGTGAACGATAGTACTACTATTAGATTCATGATTGAAACTAGTTTTTTCATCAATTTATCCATAAATTCCTCGAGCTATAAATTTTATTTATTGAATGAAAGTTCATAATTTGAAAAATGAAACTACATATGCTTGATCTAGAGAGGAACATGTGTTACATCACAATAGTACCCGTAATAATAATAGTACGTTAAGCCTAAACCAGTAAAGAATTTGTGTGTTATGAAAATGACAAAAATGTGAAATAACATTGCAGTTTCCTACAAGAAACGATTAAATATAAGCAAAAGACAAACTTTTCAACGTTTAGGCGGATCTATATACTGAGTGATGATAAATTGAAAAATCGTGAAAATTTTGATGAATTCCTGAAAAACTTAGTATTTAAAACTGTCAACCGTGATTGCACATATTATTTTATTTTCGTTCACACACTTTGCACCTCCAATTATCTTGGTCCCAATTTAGTTTTTGAAAATATTTTCTATTTTCAATTTTTAAAATTTGTATCAATTTTACTTGTTAATAAAGAGGTAATAAACTCTTGAATTAAATAAGGGAAATATTAACTAATATCTTTAGGGTACTTGTTAAGAAGTTTAAAATGAAAACTTTATCTTAGAAAATATGCCTTCAACATATTAAAACAATACAAAAGTAACTTTTTTTACATAAATTTCATCAATAATTTTTAATTTTTAATCGTTAATAAATGCACTTATTAACATGACTCGTTAAATAATTGTGTTTATTTTTTTATAACAATGAAAATGTCAAAAAATGGTTTTCATTATTTTCATAAATAAATGGCATGTAGCTAATATTTTATCTTCTTTTCATCGCTATGAATCACTTTAAAAGTCTTTTATCCTCTTATTAGCAAGTTAAAATTAGCACATACTTAAAAAAAATAGAAAATATCACATAGTAAACTTGATCTTAATTTTTTGAGTGAAGTTCAGTTATTTGCAAAAAATATTGTCTCAATAAAATTGACTCATTTTACTTTTCAATGCAATATTAATTAATTTTTTTCAATTATAACTCTAGTTAATATTATTTTCTTCATTTCCAATTCAATATATTCTACTTTGCATTTATGACAATGAGAAATACACTAATAATTAACAATACACTCAACTATTTTTCTCTTTCTTTCACTTATAATTTTTTTTCTTAATACGTGTGAAATGAAAAAGACTCTTGCATTTGTCCTTCAAAAAAAAAAAAAAAGACTCTTGCATTTATGACAAGGAGAAATACACCAATAATTAACAATACACTAAACTATTTTTCTCTCTTTTTCACTTATACATTTTTTCTTAATACGTGTAAAATGAACAAAAGCCTCTGTTAAAATGGGATGGAGGGAGTAATTTATTTTTGCTTTCATTAAAATAGCATATCTGAATACACAACATTAACGAAATATATGAGACTATCAAATCCAAAAGATAATTGTATAAATAATTACAACTTTAAAATTCAAAATATTAAGTACTATCTAAATTTTAATTGAAAGTATTATCTACATTTAGTGGTCGACATGTTGAATAAGATAATTAGAATGGAGAAAATAGTCTAGACTCTTATAACATGATGAACATTGTTCAAATAAAGGTTTCGCTAACGAGAGTCATTAGGAAACTCTTTAAGGATTTTAAATAAAAAAATTACTTCAATGTATTTATTTAAAAAGTCAAACATTTTACGTACTATTTTAAATTCTTAAAGAGTACCTTAAGAACTTTCGATAGCATTTCCTTCTAAATAATAGTCTAGACTCTTAAAACATGACCAAGATAGTTTATATTTCGATTGGAAGGAACATATTTGAACCCGTAATCATTCATTTCTCGACGTTTAATGTGTTGTGAGTGTACTAGAATAAAAATGAAGATAACATTGAGAAATGGATATGTTTTGAAAAGAGGTACGACAACATTTTGATTCCTTAAAGCTTACTCCCTTCGGTCTTATATATAAGAAAATATTTTTTTTTTTAGGTACATTGAATAATTAATGTATCTCGTTTACAATAAAGACCAGATACATTAATTATTAAATGTATCTGAAAAAAGAATCTTTTCTTATATATAGAACCGGAGGGAGTACACTAATTTGATTCTATTTTAGAGTGTCGGTCTAAGGACATGGATTCTCGATCAGTTCCCAAAGCAATGATCGATGATCAAATTCAACACCTTATGGTGTCTTACTTTTAATAACGGCCGAAAGAAGTTAGAGTGAATCTAAACCATGAAATATGAATGAAAATTGCTGTTCACACATTTGAGAAGGCTGAAAAACACAAGTAAAATATGGAAATACCCCTCGCCAGTTAACTGTCGAATTTTATTGGAACGGTCTGCAGTTAACTACCAAGGAAAACCTCGGCAGTTAACTACCGATATTCTGTTAACAAACATAGGAGTTTCCAAAACTGCATTGTTACGTTTTTGGTTCTCCTAGGTGCGATTTTCAGCCGTTTCAAGCCATTCCAAGCCAATTTCAATCACAAAAACAAGTAAGTTTTTTGAATCCTATTGCGTTGCTGTTTTGTGGTCGAATTGTTTGTTTGTTTTTTTGTTAAATTTCGATTATATAGGTTTTATTGATTTTATGATTTTATGATATGTTAGATTTATGTTTAGGTTTTATTGTTTTGACGATTTGTTGTAGGATTGTTAAAATTGTTAGAATTGTTAGGTTTAGGTTTTATGATTTTAGGATAGTTTAGGTTAGAATTGTTGGATTTATGTTTAGGTTTTATTGTTTTGACGATTTGTTGTAGAATTGTTAGGTTTAGGTTTTATGATTTTAGGATAGTTTATGTTATAATTGTTTAGGTTTAGGTTGTTATGAATTGTTATAGAAGTTTTATTGAATTGTTAGGTTTAGGTTTTGATGAATTGTTGTAGAATTGTTTAGGTTTAGGTGTAGGTTTTGATGATAGTTTAGGTTTAGGTTTTGATTTTATGATTTGATGGCATTGTTATTTAGTTTAGGTTTTGATCGCAATTTTTTTTTTATGTAGATATGTCTCAGAATCAGAACCAGGGTAACGTTCAAGGTGATGACAAGAAGAAAGAAAAAATTTCTATGACATGGCACGGAATTGTTTGTAATGGTTCCAAAAAATAGAAGGTTCGAAGGTGCCGGTGTACAATCAGTCGAGGTTGAGGAGGAGTGGGAGGACATGCTATTTTGGTCCTCAACCAAAAGAAGGTGCCCCAGGGACCGTAGCGGGCAACCCGATTGACTTGTGTGACGAGGAAAAATGAATATAATGGCTTCTAATGCCTATTTGTTTTGGATTTTTTTTTATGTTTTTTTTTTTGTGTCGCGCGCATTTTGCTTGACATTATGGTACTTTCAATAAAATCGTGTTTTGAATAATTTCGATTAAAATCGCGTATTTCAATTAAAATCGCATATTGAATGATTTCAATTAAAAATTGCGTATTCGAATAAACACTAATTAAGTCCAACGTGAATTCGAATAAAAGTTGCGTAATAAATAAATAAATTCGAAAAGTGGTAAATTCATTACATTACATTACATTCGGAAATATACATTCCAACTACAACAATTATCTTACCTCTGAATGGGGTAAATTCAAACTTGCTAAACAGCAGGACTCCAACATCCGTCCGGCATTTCTATTGTTCTATTCAAAAGATTAAATTCTTGTTAGGATTGGTTTAAATGACGGCATTCAAGTGTCAAAATAATGAGGTCCATTCCTTTACACTTCAATACCTTCATTTAAACCAGCCTAACAAGAATTTAATCTTTTGAAAGGAACAATAGAAATGTCGGACGAATGTTTGAGTCCTGCCGTTTAACAAGTTTGAATTACCCCATTCAAAGGAAGACAATTGTTGTAGTTGGAAGGTGCATTTCCCTACCTAATCACGATCTTCTGGCGGAATCAGACTCTTGATAGTATCTTCAGTTGACCTCAGCAACGTTACCCGCATATTTATCCACTGGAACATGTTGTGCTCCCAAAACATGTTCTTCACGTTTTCGTCATTCTTTAATTCCACCCAAGTGAATGATATTCTCTCCTCGTCGAGCGTTGGACGTTTATACCGAACGCATTCCACCCTCCTTGTGTCTCTGGGGTTGACTGTTTGGTTGAATTCATTCGATTGATCCTTGAGACCTCTTGACGTTGCACCAAGGCACCGAACCTTCAACCTCTGAGGTTCTCCGCCGTTGAATTGTGCATGAACGTCGATCCACCCGGCCATTGTTTCAAATCTACACAATAAGAAATTGAAAACAATCAATGAAAAACTCATTCAAACATTTCATCAAACACTTGGAGTGTAAATTATACATAAACCTTAAAAATCATAAAAATAACCCTAAAATGTTTTACCCTAAAAAAAAACATAAAACTAATGTAAAATATAACAAAATTATTCAACTTATATCTACTCTTAAAATAAATCATATACTCTTACATGTAAATCTACTTAAAAACCAAAATAAATAAATAAATAAATATAAAACACCAAAATAAAGAATAACCCTAAAATTCTAAACTATAACATAAACATCATGCAAACATTTTAACAAAATTAATCAATTAACATCTACTCTAAAAATGAATTATAACATGTAAATCTACTCAAAAACTAAACTAATTTAAATCCACTAAAAACTAAAAAAAAAACATTTATAACAACTAAAATGTAAGTTAATAGCTTTATGATTATTTACGTGTGATTTTGTTGAATAAATTTGGTAGGATTTGGTTGGGTTTTTTTAAAGAGATTTTGAGAGATTTTAATTTTTTTTTGGTAAAATGAGAGTAATAATGGATGAGAGAGCTTCTACCAGATTTGTTGCAGAAACGCATCGGTCGTTAATTGCCGAGGTATATTTCCGTGTTTTACTCGTGTTTTCAGCATTCTCAAATGTGTGAAAAACAATTTTCAATATGAATACTAGTGCTGCGGTTAAATTTTAGTCACCAGTAGTAATTGGAATATTTTTATTTACTATACACGAGAAGAGGCTTGACCAAAAAATATATAAATTAAGTACGAGATGACATTAGAAGAAAAACGGTGTTTTTTTCTTTTTGACGAAGATGAGGGGTGAGGTGAGTAGTCTATTTGCTCGATTTAATGAAAGGTGTGGATCAACTTGGCCTCAAAAAAGGATGATTGTCTATTAATACAAACATTGATTCAACTCTAATAAAGGATGACGATGACGCTGCATTATTTGTTTCCCCTTGTGAGCTGCTATCACCATACTTTCTATTTTATTTAATTCAGTTCCTTTTTGACCCCCAAAAATAAAGATATTTGTTCGGGTTTAAAGAAGAAAGGTATCAGTTTAAAATTCCACGTTTAATTTAAGAACCCTTGTTAAGGATTCAAAAGAGAAAATTATTTTGAGTTTGATCATATTCATCTGTCGATTGAAACATGTAAGTTAGAAGGACAGTAGGATGAAGTTCTAAAAAATATATTGGAATGCATTCCTTTTTGTCACTACTCATCTTATATGAAGAAATTTGATGTGAAAATCCATACAACTGATTAGGTAGAATCCAAAATGTGTTCTCTTCGTTCTTTTGAGTTTTCGAAGAGACAGACAAATTATTAAACTAAGTATAAAACACTTGAATGCAAACATTTTCAAAAAACTATCACGAATTAAATAAAATTCTACATCATAATGATACTAACATCCTTAGGGGATAATGTAATGTAACACCTCTTTATTTATTTTTTAGATACATCTTTTTTAAGGAGAATGTAATGTAATGCTTCCCCAACTGTGTTTACTTAGTCCAGTGACTATAGCTCATGCATTTAAATGTGGAGAAATTGAGTGTCTAAGATCCAAACTCTGACTCTATATACATTATGCAATGTCCTACCAACTGAGTTAAGTTCATATGTGTTTTAATTCTAAAAACATAGAATTTTATGTTACAACATGTTAATCCTTTACCTAAATCTAAATTACTTGGAATGATTTAACCTCCACAATGCACCTTAATTTACAAACGACATGTTTTTCTTTTCTTTCAATTATATAATGGCAGTGTAGAAGAAAATTCAGTCAGAGATTTTGATGGATCCAGTAAACTGGAGTGTTTGTTTTTGTACGGTGAAGATTAAAAATTAGAAAATAAGCGTTTCCTTGTTCCTCTTGTTGAAATTGCGAGCGAGGAGGGTTCCGGCGACGTTTTGGGTGCAATCACTGTCCTAAACCTTCTAAATTCACGACTAGCTAGGGCAGCAGCTATTTCCATCGCTAAAACACCGTACGTATGCACAACATTACTTCTTCTACTTTTCCATTTCATTTTCATGCTCTTATGCTAATGCCTAATGCTATGCTTCAGGTCATTACTCATCCATCTATACAAGTAGAACTACTCCAATCTCCCCTAATTATTATTCGGTTAGTTAGTTACTTACTATACTCTCAATTTCGCTTTTTCTTATGTTTTAACACTTTCAACATAATAATGGATTCCGTGGGCGTATCTTATGTTCTGTTATAATCCAACTTGTTAATCTCTACATTCTTACTAGTTTTTTATTTTAGTGATCTGACTCCGCCTTCTAATCTACTCTCTTTACTATAAAACTGGTCTTATCTCCACATTCCTGTAATTTCTTATCCTATCATGTCTTAACATCTTCATCTACCTTACGCCTATTTTATTCACATCTTGGTTCTTTACTGCCCAACACTTTGTTCCATGCAAAATTGCCAGTTTTACGGTTGACCGATAACATTTTCCCTTCAACTTGTGCGGTACTTTCATATCACATAAAAGTCCCGAGGCTCCTCTCCATTTCAACCACCCAACTTGAATTTGATATTTACATCTGCATCATTTTGCACTATGGACCCAAGATATTTAAACTAAGCAACTTGTGGTATGATATGATCTCCAACTTTCGGTTGTAGGCTAGAAATACTTCTCCTTTTGCTAAAATTACATTCCATAGACCATGTCTTGCTTCTACTCAGGCGGAAGCCATACGTCATATATTTGTATATATAACACTATGCAGGATATCTGTGACTTTTGTTGAGAAGGACGATGAGGAAAAGCTTATAAAAGTCCCTATTGGAATGTCTATGCTAGAAGCTGCTCATGTAAACGACATTGAACTTGAAGGTGTGAACTTTTGATATTACTTATACTCTTTCAACCCTACATTGATGGTCTTGTGGATACATCTGATGTATGGTTTATATGTTTGATAGAGCACACAGATATTATCATTTCATCAATGTAACTACAATGGGATCATCTTTTTCGTTGTTGATTTTTCGTAAAATATTTCTTCATTCCTGCTACATGTTTTGTGTTGCCTTCATCATCGATCCTTTTCATGTGCCACATTTGTGTTATTTCATGTCAATTTGCATCTTCTGTTTCCTCCTACCAATGTTATTCTTCTTACGTGATATTATTGCAGGAGCATGTGAAAGCTCACTTGCGTGTTCAACTTGCCATGTTATTGTCAAGGTACAACAATGGTGATAAATATATGGAGTAAAGAGTTGTTTGAGATTAATTTTATTAGTTTCCTGAAATGTTGTTTTCAACTTACTTGCAGGATGTAGAATATTACAACAAATTACAAGATCCTACTGACGAGGAAAATGACATGTTGGATCTAGCTTTTGGGCTTTGTGAAACGTGGGTTTTCTTATGCATGGAACTTGGAGTTTAATTTTTATGTTCTACTTATGTTCCTCTCAAATTCTTCATAGACTAATTTTGAGAGTTATGCAGATCACGTCTCGGTTGCCAAGTGATCGCTACACCTGAACTTGATGGAATTCGACTAGCTCTTCCTGCAGCCACTCGCAATTTTGCTGTTGATGGTTACGTGCCGAAACCATACTAGTTATTGCTGGAATTTTTTTGGGTGTAATGCAAAGAATGCAGTTAGATAAATGAGCTTTTATTGATTTTAGGCATTTTTCAGTACTGAGTTTAGTCGTGATCGCCAAGCTCTTCTGTATGACAGATCAGAGAGATCATGGTGGAATTTCGACAATGCAAGAAAGATGAAAAGAAGGCAGGATAGAGTATTTGGACGTTCTTGTATTCAAGAATATTGATTCAAAACAACTGATAGTATTTCTTTAATATACTTGTCATGTTTTCACATGGTTTGGAGTTGAAATTTGTCTAAGAAATAAGTTTCAGGAAGCCACTGTCAGTATTCAGTGACCATTATCTTATCTGGGCAACTCTCAACCGTGTGAGCATGTCATTCCCTGTGATTTTAGCTAATGTTTTGGCATCGACGACCACTCAGATATTTGAGTTGCCTGATGTCCTTGGAAAAGGTTTGAGGAGGTCCATTCTCCACCAAGCAAAGGGCCATGGGAGTATGGATGAAAAATGCTGACTTAATGAAAGGATAAGTCACTCAAATTTTGAAGTGACAGAATAAGTAAAATGTTGAAGAATATTAACAGATGGGTGCTACTAATTGAGGGAAAAAGGAAGAGTAAGTTGGTGGCTAGTAACCGAGGGAATAGAAAAAGTACAGTAGCACTTAATAGAGTCTTGCTAAAACAATGACAAGCATTCCTCATATCTAACAACAAATTCTGACTGTCTAGTATTTTTTTTTATAGATAAAACACGATGAAATGAAATTTGTATTTATATTCATAGCTCATAGATGAAGTTTAAAATTTCTGTCTGTGTGTTTTTGTGCAGGGAATATGGTTAATTGGAAATCAAATAGTTTGTAAGTAGTAACTAGTAACTTCACCAAAAGAAAGAGTAACAAGTAACAGCATGAGTTTGGTGTGAATGAGTTGATGGGTTTCATTGATGATGAAGTGGGCTCTTGGACTCTTCAGGATTTTGCATGGGCCGTTAATATTGACTGCTTCAACTCCTGTCCCTTAAGTATGCCAACGTATGTTAATTCACGCGGGAAATTTTTCAGCGTGAGTTAACTCACGTAGACATTTTTAAGATCGGTGAATGGGAGAAAACAAAAGAAAAAAGAGAAATTTTCTCAACTCCTGACCCTCGACCTTATCCATATCCCTTGCATTGTCTTTAGCGTCAAGTCAATATCATTATCGCTAGAGAATCATCATTAAGGGTGTTCAAAACCAAACCAACACAATACAAATCCAAATTTGATTAGGATGTATTTGGGTTATTTTATGACTCGACTTTGCGGTTTTTATTTTATCAACTAAACCAAACCGAAACATAAAAGAAAATCTAATTAAGTTTATGTCACCAAACTCAATACTCATAAAAACTCAATGAAAACTTTCATAAAATGACATATTTTTTCTCTTATTAAGTTTATTCTTTGATTTTTTATTTAAAAAATGTATTTATATATGCGCTTTAATTTGATGTTACTTACACTTTTGTAGATCTTTTATGTTAGATATATATCTTAAATCATATAAACTAAATGAAAACCATTTTAGAATGATTAAATCTTAGTCTTTTGTATTTCTTTTTGAAAAAGGTTACTTTTTGGTTCAAGTTTTTAATTTAGTCTATGTTGATGTGAATATTGTGGAAGAAAATGAAATTGTAATATTGGATGAAATTTGAAACATTGCAGTAAATAAGTTGTTTTTAACTTTTTAACTTGATTGTAATGTTGAAAACAAAAGATTGTATTTACTCAAAAAAAAATTGTATTATGTCGCAAAAAACTGTAACAACTGAACCAATTCAAACCACATTGGTTTGATTTCAATTTTAAAAGTCAATCAATCGAATCAAACCACATATTTTTTTACTTTGTAGTACGGTCAAATTTTAGTCTCAAAACCGCACAGTGTCCTAAACATTGCTAGAGAAGGGTTGGCATGACATTTTCTAACACACATCAATATACTCTATTTTATTGATTAAAACTTCTACGAATCTTGTCAAATCATATAAGTCCTATAAAAATCTTGTAAACCCGTGTGAATTTTGGCTAATAAAAGAGAATAGGTTAAAAAACATGTGTGAAAAGTGAATTGTTAATATTATTCTTTATCACTGTTAACAACGGTATCTCACTCTCACACGTCAATTGGTAATTCTACGAAACATGGAATTTTATAATCCTTTGAATAAATCTAAATGACCTGGAATGATTAACCTCCACAGTGAGTTACAAAAGACATGTTTTTCTTTTCTTTCAATTAAAAAAACACTAATTTATGTACTACTACACTACAAGTCAGAGATAAAAACATTAAAAATATAAATATAAATTTTGAACAAATCCCAATGGGCTAAGCTGGTGAAAAAAGTACAAAACCTTTTGATGATGTACATAGAATGTATCTACTGGTCAAACCGAATGTTCCAAAAGTAAAACTGTCCCTCTAGTCTAACCTTATCACATTCCCAGTCCCAGTCCCACGTTGTTTGCTTGTTCATGTCATTCAACATGATCTTTATCTTCGATATCTTGATCCTCGTTGGTGTTCCTTCTTCTCCTTGTACCACTAACGAATCCAACAAAAGACCTAAAAAGTGTTCCACAGTTAAGCCACTGAAAACAAGAAGCTGAATCAGCGCCGCCACAACAAGAAAAACACTTATTATTCACAAAATCATGATCGGGTGGAGTGGACATAGGTTGAAGATAAGCCAAAGCAGCTTGTTTGAGAAGAGGATTTTTGATTGGGATATTCTCATTCCAGCTGCCATTCAGAGATGATTGTGGCAATGATATCATGTCCCTCAAACTCGTATACGACGTTGTTGGAACAATAACCTCGGCCAGCTCGGTGTTGCCTTCGTTTTCGTTTTCTTCTTTCATTGACGAATGAATCAGAAGAATTTTGGGGAATAATCTCAAATCCTTTTTTTCTAATCGAATCCTATTTTCTTTTCTTTTTGTGAATATTGTTTTTTTGAAAATATTTGTGAAGAATGGGATAGAGGTTTGGGTTTTGATGGACCCCCGCCCCCAGTGAGTGGAGTGGTTTGCGTTTGTAGTATAAATTTTAGAAGCTCTCACGTGGGTGTTTGTTTTTTCCCTTTCACAAAATTTCTTATCTTATTATGAAGTCCGGATATGATACATTTATGATGATACACGAATTTTTCCAAATTTAGGATACATTATGGCTAAGATACGTTACAATACGATATTATACGATATTTTGTGGGTGCGTATCCGCAAGTATCCGTGAAGTATCGATATCTGATACGTATCAGATACGGGTACGTCTCCGTTTTTGAGTATCCGGACTTCATAGTTTATCGTTGTTCTTTTAAATTTAATTAACTGTGTTATTATCATTTATTGTTATATTCCTTAAAAAAAATCATTTATCGTTATTAATTAGTATTATTATCAGCAATTTTTTTTTTGACAAAAATATTAGCAATCTTCTTAGTTGTCTATTATTATGAGAAAAAATAAAGGGCGTAATTTCGACTATTTCTTAGCCGTCTATTAGACAAAATAGATAGAAATAGATAGATAGTGACAGGATACTCTTAAAAAAAGATACCAGTGATATGATTTTTTTTTTAGATCAGCTGTGATGATTCTCTATGATATGATGATGATGCACCTAATATATGTAAGATAAATTTTACGGTACATTCAATAATTTGAAATATTATTGGCACACTTAATATGTAAATAAATAGTTAAACGTTTTTTATTTAAATTATTTTCTATCATATAAAATTATAATAACTAAATATTAATCATGAAAAGTGCCGGTGAAATAAAATGCATTTTTTTTTTGAATTTTTTTATTTATAATAGTGAACATTGATATTTTTTACGATAAATGTAAATTTTTTAGTATGATTGTTATAAACAATGATTTTATTTGAAAGAGTATGATTGTTAAAAACAACGATGTTAAGTTACTTTTATGAAATGACATTTCTTAAAACATAAAAGTTGATAAATATCTCTTTATTTTATAAAAATAATCCTTAATATATTGATTTAGAGTCGTTCGAAAGAACCTGAATTTAATTTTTTGTGGAACAATCTTCGACAAACTCGACTTACCTCTCGATCGAACTTCGATTCACTATGGCTCTTTTCCCCTATGAATCAGAGGATTAACACAAAAAAAGTACACCGATATACCTGAATTTATGAAATTATTAGAAGCTCCCTACATGTAAATGATAAAATTACCCTTGAAGTAAAACTATATATTGAATTTTGACTGCACCTCAAAACGATTATCTATACCTATATATAACTGCTCTTTCTGTTGGCCAAAAATACCCTTATAACAAACTTGTCTATAAGAATGTTAAATTGGTGATGTCATTGAAAATGATAAAAATTTAAATTATATTTACTATAAAAAGAGCGGATAGACAACACATAAGTATGAACGTTAGTGTTTCGCAAAGAGAATATGAAAGAGAGAATAGACAGCACAAAAGTATCTGTCTAAACGCTAGTGTTTCATAGAGAGAATATGTTAAAAATTATATTTGTTAAAAGCATTATAATAATAATTTTGATATTGTAGTAATTTATTTTCCAATAAAAAATGATTATTTATTTTAAAAAAGTAATCATTTAATTTATTAAAAAACTAATTTTTTATATTTTTAATAATAATTTAATTTCTTGGTCAAAAAATAATCATTTAATTTTATTACAATATTGTTTTGGATTATATAAAAGTAAAAAGTTTTTTTAAAAAAAATTAATTGTTAATATTTATATTAATTTACATTAATATAAAATAAATTTTGAGGTCAATATTTTTTATTTAAATATATCAATTAGATGGATCAAATGAATGTGGATAATTGATTTTCATCGCAGTGGTTAATTGTGTATATGCAAAAGCCAAACACTATTTTTTTAGTTTAAAGTGATCTCCCCCACTTTGTAATTGTATGTCTCACGAGTTCTCTTGCGAATTGTTGAAAATGATGGTGAAAACTTCACATCAATAATATGGTACCTAAAAGACACCTCTTTTTTTTTTTTTTTTTTTTTACAACTAAAAAAACATTAATTATCAATGGTGGAGGAGATGTGGAGAATGGGGTGGATGGAAGGGGGTAGGGCGTGGGAGTGGAGACGCTGTTTACTAGCCTAGGAGGAAGACAGTGTTAGGGAGTGTTCTCTTTTATTACATAACATTGTGTTGTAGGAAAATGTTGCTGATAGATGGAGGTGGTTGTTAGATCCAATTCATGGCTACTCAGTGCGGGATACATACAGGTTTATCACTCATTCAGGTGGGCAGGTGGATAGAACTCATGTGGATGATGTCTGGCATAGGCATATTCCTCTCAAAGTGTCTATATTAGCTTGGCGTCTTTTCCAAAACAGACTTCCAACGAAAGACAATTTACTAAGACGGGGAATTCTTCACTCTACGGACATCACGGCGCAGCAGTAGGGTGCGAGAGTACAGAAACAGCAACACACTTATTTCTTCAATGTGACACATCCAGAGAGCTTTGGTCTAAAGTCTGGAACTGGTTAGGTATTTCTTTGGTTAATCTTGTTCATCTTCGACATCATTTTACACAGGTTTCCACAATGGCGGGCATGCCGAGATCCTCTCATTTATTTTTTAGAACAATTTGGTTTGCTACAGTTTGGGTAATTTGGAAGGAAAGGAATTACTGTATATTCAAAAATACAGCCGCTACTTCCAGCGCTCTTATTGAAAAAATCAAGCTAAATTCGTTCTTGTGCTTGAAATCTAAGCATGCCTCCTTTTGTTATAGTTATATTGATTGGTGGAAACATCCGCTTCTGTGTATGGGTATACAGGTGTAATTTATTTTCAGTTTTTGTTGCTGTTGTTCCTTTAGAGGCAGCTTGACTGTGTAAATATTTTTCGGTGGTTCTCCTTTAGCACACCTTATGCTAGCCGAATCACTGAGGTTTTAATCATATATCATTTTGATTTGTTCAAAAAATTAATTAAGCCTTTGAGGTTGAGATGTTGGATGTTAAATTTACGGATTTTCATATGCTTTAGAGATCATTTATTGTATTTATATCAATGTAGTCTATTGATTTAATTGGAAGTTCTTGAAAAGATGATCAATATTTTTCTCAAGAATCACGTTTAGGACAAAAATGATCTATCATTAGGTCTTTACGAATAAGTGTCTTCATTGTTGGAAAACTAATTTTGAAAATATGTCAAGTCAAATGAACATATTTTCAAGAGTAGTGATATTTGAACAACTCATTTTAGACAACTTATGTGACAACTTCTTTTTTCTCTTTTTTCATTGGTCAAAAACAATGGAGAGAAAAAAAGGAAGAGATAGAATAAAAATATTATGTGAGTATGAGAGATAAAGTTGTCAAAAGGTTGTTGGTTGTACAAATATCATTTATCTATTTTCAAAGTTTTGACCAAACTTCAAAATGTGCTTGTTGTTTAGAAATTTGAGGGAATTCAAACTCTTCCCATAGACTATAAGTACTTTTAGAATATAAAATACCTTCTTGTGAAGGTCAAATCATTGTGTCCATTTGATTTGAATTTGAGAGGCCTCAAAAGGTAGAAAATCTGCATTGATCAACTTAATATGCCAAGTTCCATTATCATGTTAAATGAGTGGAGACACTTTATGAGAGGTTGAAGTTATGAGGTTTGGAGACCAAAGCCTTCTAACCTTGTTAGAGAGAGAGTGCGTTGGTAGCACATATTTTTAATATATCTAAATTATAGTTTCAAATCTATATTATATTTTTCTACTTTAAATTTAAAATAAGATAATATGTAAAATATATTTTTAATGGTTACTATATATATTTTTAAATTTAAGAGAGTATGTACCAAAAAAATTAAAGGGGTTATGAGAAGATTTTCTATTTCGGAATACTTTAATATATTTTGGTGTGAATAAAGTTGGATATTCGAACTATTACCTGTTAAATTAGAAGTGAGCTTTTATCATCTCATTCAAATGCTTCTTTTATATCTTTTGATTAAGTTTGAAAAAAGAAAATTCAATAAGGGTATGCCTATTGTCATCAATACAATTAAGTAAACATATGAGCTCCCACTAGAACTAAATGATTTTGCAAAGCGGTTAATAAGTTCTCACCAGAACGAATCGTTTAGGAGAATTTGAATTCGATTCTTGATAGAAACAATTTTTGACTAGATTTTCCTTACCTCTTCTATGAACTGGATGGTAAAAAAAATGAATGGATGCAAAAGGAAAAAAAAAGAAAGATTATTGTATTTTTAAGGGTAATTTGCTATTGCCAAACCCTGCATAATTTGCATGAGTTACCAGTTCCAAGACACTGCGGTGAACTTTGTTTGTTCTGATCTTCTTTCACTTGAAAGCAGGAAAAGCGTGCAACTTGCACACACTCTAACTTTCACATTGTGCCACGTCTTGTCTTACTTACTCAACACGTCACTATTATAACCATTTTTTTTCTTCTTCTTCTTCTTATAGGAAATTGAAATTAAAATGCACAGAATTTCTGAGAATCACAGGAAAAAAAACATGTCAACCAACATTGAGTCCAACGTTGGTGAAAATGCTACACCAGAAGAACCTTCTTCAGTTCCAAAATTAGACAACTTGAAAAAAGTTTCAATCATACCTTTAATTTTCTTAATTTTTTATGAGGTATCAGGTGGACCATTTGGTGTGGAAGACACAGTAAGAGCAGCAGGTCCATTGTTGTCTCTTGTTGGTTTCTTAGTTTTTCCACTCATTTGGAGTGTTCCTGAAGCATTAATAACTGCTGAAATGGGTACAATGTTTCCTGAAAATGGTGGTTATGTTGTTTGGGTTTCATCTGCATTAGGCCCTTTTTGGGGTTTTCAACTTGGTTGGATGAAATGGCTTAGTGGTGTAATTGACAATGCTTTATATCCGGTTTTGTTTTTAGATTATCTTAAATCAGCTATTCCAGTTATTGGTAGTGGTTTTCCAAGGATAATTGCTGTTTTAGTTTTAACTTTGATTCTTACTTATATGAATTATAGAGGATTAACAATTGTGGGTTGGGCTGCAATTTTATTGGGAATTTTTTCATTGAGTCCTTTTGTTGTTATGGGGTTAATTTCAATTCCTAGAATAAAACCAAAAAGGTGGAAGATGATGGATTTGAAGAGTGTTAAATGGGGTTTATATTTGAATACATTGTTTTGGAATTTGAACTATTGGGATTCAGTTAGTACTCTTGCAGGAGAAGTGAATAATCCTGGTAAAACTCTTCCAAAAGCACTTCTTTATGCTGTTGTTTTGGTTGTTTTGGGATATTTTTTACCTCTTTTAGTTGGAACTGGTGCTGTTGAAGTTAATAGAGAGTTATGGAGTGATGGTTACTTTTCAGAAGTTGGTAGAGTTATTGGAGGTGTTTGGTTAAGAACATGGGTTCAAGTTGCATCAGCTTTATCAAATATGGGAATGTTTGTAGCTGAGATGAGTAGTGATTCATTTCAGCTTTTAGGTATGGCTGAAAGAGGTATGCTTCCAGAATTCTTTGCTAAAAGGTCACGTTATGGAACACCTCTTATTGGTATTTTGTTCTCAGCTTCTGGTGTGGTTTTGCTTTCTTGGTTGAGTTTTCAAGAAATTGTTGCTGCTGAAAATTTCTTATACTGTTTTGGTATGCTTATGGAGTTTGTAGCATTTGTTAAGTTGAGGATAAAGTTTCCAAATCTATCTAGACCTTATAAAATACCTGTTGGGAAAATTGGAGCAGTGTTGATGTGTATAGTTCCAACAGTACTAATATTTGTGGTTTTAGCTCTTGCTACTTTGAAGGTCTTCCTCATAAGTATCTCAGCTGTTATAATTGGACTTTTATTGCAGCCTTGTTTGAAATATATGGAGAAAAAAAGATGGTTTAGGTTCTCTGTTAATCCTGATCTTCCAGATATTTATGCTGCCTAGAAAACTTGGATGTATATAATAAAACATTGCAAAAAGTGAATGCAAGCCTTTCATATACTATGCCTAATAAGAATCTGGTTAGTTTGATTATTTTCAACACATAATTAAGTACAATTATTAACATTGAACCTTCATGAAAGTACACTACATATTGTGGATGTCACTATCAGCTTTTTACAATAAGCAAATTGTGACTCTAAATCCAAAGGTTATTTTTCATTATGTCTTCTTTGTGTATAGATCCATTTTCCGGCTTAGCCTGTCTTGTTAGGCCTATGGTCTAAATAAAAAAATAAAATATCTGTGACGAGAAACCTTAAGCTCAACTACTTCATTAAAATAAGCCACAGTTGAACTATTTTTGGATTTAGTACTTTTTATATTGTTTTTAATTAATCAAGATAAGACATAAACAACTAGGATTTGGGTTCTTACCTCTGAATGATAGGACCTATAAAGGTTTTGTTTTATGACGTTTTCTTTTTTGATGATTAATTTTGTCCTTTTCTTTCCTAATTAATCATTACCATGTTCTCATGGAAAATAAAATGATTCAAATCTCTATTCTCTAGGTTATAACTAGTGATGACACATCAATAAAACCAAGTTGCAATATATTAATATGCATGATGAAAAATTCAACAACCTGTGATAAGGATTAATTCATTGAATATGTCAAAAATTCCACGTGGCAAACATCCAAAGGTAAGGATAAGGAACAATGAAATAAAGATACCATTTTCCATGTCTTGTTATAATGTCACAACACAAGAATTTCAAAGTTCTAATGCTTTTGGTAACAGTTTGGACATTCCAAAGCTTTTTGTTGCAAGGGAATCTCCGTCTTCTTACCTTTTAAATTGAAACTCAAAACACACAAGTTCCTTCCTGATCCTCAAACAGAGAAGAAAAAGAAACAAAATGAGTAGCCAGAAAATCACACAACCACAAAACCAAAAAACACTTCAAGAATTTTTTGGGGAAGAAAAGCCTCTTGTTTCAATACCATCTTCTCCTACTTCAGGAAATGAAGAAATTCTCTCTACTGTTTCTTACTGTACCTTTGTGTTCACCTTCACTGACCCTTCAGAATCCCCTGCACAAAGAGACTCCAAAAGACTTCAACTTTCAAGGCTCATTGCTATGATGAAATCCTCCAAAAAACCAGTTCATGAGAAAGTTTTAGGACCTTTAGTATCAATGATCAAAGCCAATCTTTTTAGGCCACTCCCTCCACCTACAAACCCTTCAGCTATATCAGAATTTCTTGATGAAGAAGATCCTATTTCCATATTCTCACCTTTATGGTCACATCTACAAATAGTTTATGAAATCCTTCTTAGGCTTGTTAATAGCACAGACACCAAAATACTTAGAAATTATATGGATCATTCTTTCCTCCTTAATCTATTATCGCTTTTCCAATCTGAAGATCCGAGGGAACGCGAAAGTTTGAAAAATGTATACCACAAGATATATTCTAAGTTCGTTTGCGACCGCTCTGCGATGAGGAAATTGATGACAGATGTTTTGTTGAACTATGTTTTTGAGACAGAAAAACATTATGGTATTGCAGACTTGCTTGAGATATGGGGAACTATTGTTAATGGATTTACCGTGCCACTCAAGGAAGAACACAAGTTGTTTCTTATGAGAGTGTTGATTCCTTTACATAAGACTAAAGGGATGCAAGTTTATCATAGACAACTTGCTTATTGTATATCACAGTTTGTGCAGAAGGAGCCTATGCTTGGAGGTGTTGTTGTTAGGGGAATTTTGAGGTATTGGCCTGTCAGTAACTGTCAGAAAGAAATTTTGTTGATTGGTGAGTTGGAAGATCTTGTGGAGAATTTGGATCCCGATCAATATCGAAAGTTGGCCTTGCCTATATGTACTCAGATTACAAAATGCATCAACAGTTGGAATTCTCAGGTAAGAAAATCTCTTTAGTTTCCAAAATGTATTCTCATGAAAATACGAGTTTAATTGATGTGTACTATGAGTCGCTGTAAAAAGAATTTAACCATGCATAAAATCACATCTCACTACATAGATAACTGTGGAGATATTTTATAAATTAACATAGTAAAGTGGTATAATGAGGAGATGTGATTGAATGCATGTGTAAAATCATTTCACACTGACAGTGCGTACCAATTAAATCCTGAAATCTATACAAACATTGTTTTATTGTCTTCTACTCTTCTCTAGTGTATATTTTATCGGTGGAAATTAAAAATGGTTTCAGGTAGCTGAGAGGGCACTCTATGTATGGAACAACGAGCAGTTCTACAAAATGGCAACAACAGGAACAGTCGAAGTACTTCCAGTGATAGTACAAGGTGTGGAGAAGAACCTGAAGTTGCATTGGAGCAAGAGTGTTAGGCAGCTAACAGAAAGTGTGAAGGTGGTGGTGGAAGATATTGATCCTGATCTATATGCAAAAGCTCAAATGGACATGAAAGCTAAAGAATCAGTGGCACATCAAGAAGATATGAATAGAAAAAAGAGATGGGAAAGAATTGAATTAGCAGCTTCTAAGAATCAATTTGTCAATCCACAACGATACATATGTGTTTCTCATTGAATATTAATAATTTAATGTATGCAACATATATTTCCTTCCAATCCAACCTTCTTAATCATAAGCAATGTTTAGAAGCTCTCATAGATACTTACACAAGTATTTATAACTAAGCATAAATTCAAATAAATGATAACTAAGTTTTTCCAATGTTTAGAGTGACAAATATTGACACTTAACACCATATAAATTCTACTTCTATGAACTATTTTTATAAGTGGTATACTATAAATCGATACTTAAAACCTCTGAAACTCAATTTAACAATTGAAGCAACTTTTAAAGCAGAATTTCATGGTCTTCCTTGCCTTCACATTTGAAACCACCGCTTACATAAACTTTACTCTGAACATTGTTGAACACTTATCCTCGCGTTTAAATGCATATTTTCATACTAGAAAGAAATACTCTTAAACACCGATCAAATTTGTTTTAATTAAGCATTCTCTTGAAGATGGAAGTCATCGATTAATTTAAAAGAAAATTCAACAAACTCAGAGAGAAAAGAGATGAAGTTTCTCATATATTGATGATGAAAACCACAAAATATACAAGGCAAGCTATATAGAGCTCTAGAAACCTCTGACTAACTTTGATTCTCTCTAACTAACTCCAAAGCTAGATGCTGATTCAGCATAACCAACCGTATAGGGTAAAGGGAAAGCTATGCTACACTAATGTCCACCTATCTAAGGTGTTCCTGAATCTACACAAGCTTCACTCACTGATAACTTCTTCTACAAGTAACTGTCTATGATCATCATATGTTGCATCAATTGAACTGATTTGATGTTCAGAATCATTTAACGGCATCTCACAAGCCTAAGCATGGAAGAACACCACACCTCCACTTATTTCCCATCACCTACAGACCAGAAATTTTAGTTTTGTAAATCCTGCCACAACTTCACAATGTTCTTCCACAAGCTTGAATCATAAAGTTTAGCCACGGCGTAACAACTCCTATCATTCATCTTGTACCTACCACACATCACTTCACACCAAAATTCTTGTGAATCAGATTGAAGCTTCTAACCCAACTTGAAGATGCACGCTTCATTCATGATGTCTAAACTTCTAAGATCAAGTCCCCCAGATGTTATAAGCCTAGTCACCATCTCCCAACCTAAAACGTGGTACTTCCTTTCCGTATTGGTCTCCCACAGATGAATTTCCTTTACATTCTTTGGGTACTGTCTAGACACGATTTAGGAAGTGAAGCCATCATCATAGGATATGTAGGAGTAGCCTCAATTACACTCTTAGCCAATTTAACTCACCCTGCAAATTAAAAGAAAGATGATTAGCTTTCCAAACCACAAGGTTAGAGCTAACCTGCTCAGTTACATATTGGTAATCATTTCTCCTTGGCATTCTCCCATTCATAGGCACTCCAAGATATCTTCCAAGAACATGAGTTTCTTTAAATCCATAAATTTGCGTCAACCTATCAAGTTTTCCTGTATCAATATTCTTAGAGAAAAGAATGTTAGTTTTTTCTTGACTGACTTCATGTCCCGAAATTCTAGAAAATTTCTAAAGAATGTTGATAACACAATTCATTTGAGCTTCAAACGCTTCACCAAATAAGTAGAGGCCGTTAACTTATTTTGGCAAATAAGATGTGTTTATAGTGTCTAATGTTGTTCCAATTGCAATGAAATAGTTTCTTTTTTAATGAGATAAATTTAACTAATTTTTTTAATTAAAAATTTAAATAAAATTTTAAAACAAATCAAATGAAAGGTTGAAAGAAAAAAAATACTGCATCAAAACTAAAATTTCTTTTTTTAAATACATTGAAAGAGAGAGAGAGAGAGAGAGAGAGAGAGAGAGGTACAGATTTTGTGTCAAAATAACTTTACTGTAACCTACATAAAAAACTAAAAAGGTTAGTGTCAACCCCAGCCTCCTTCTGGTTAACTAGAACCCTAACTAACATCAGTCATCCACAGAGGAATCCTAACAACCGACATGAACTTGTAGCTATTAACATCATCTCCTGATCCATCACTCCCACCAATTCACTTCACCCTCCTTCTCTTCCGTTCCATCTCGTAGAAGACTAATTGGAACGCGTGGTGGGAGGTGAAGAGGGATAAATAGTTGAAGACTTGTTTGACAAGATAAAAGAACAATATTTAGAAAATTGACAATTGTTTGTTATGAAAGAGTGTGCGAAAAAAGAAAGAAAGGAATTTGTTAGAGAAAAAGATAGTAACTAACAATTTTATTTTTTTTAAAGGAGTAACTAACAAATATTTGTTATGAGAGAAAGACAACATTAAATTTATTGGAAAGAAAAAATGTGTGCAAAAGAATAGGAATATATTGGTGAATTAAAACGAGGGTATAATAGAAAGAAAAATTGCAAAAATACACTTGTTCTTTTGGTGTTAATATTCTAAAGCAACCCCATAACAATATTAGGTACAAATTTCCTCTAAAAAAAACTTCACTGTAAACTAGTCTAACATCAACCAGCGAAGGAGAAAGACATGAAGCTGCAGCGATTGAAATCATCTCCTCCTTTTCTTCCGTTCGATCTCGTCACAGAAATCCTTTGCCGGCTCCCTGTGAAACACCTCCTTCAACTCCGTTGCGTCTGCAAGTCATGGAACTCTCTTATCTCAGATGATTCCAAATTCGCCAAAAAACAACTTCGCTTGTCAACCTCCAACCATGATCGCCTACACCTCAATATAACCGGCATGAACTCCTTAAGTGAGTTACTTCAATTTGATTTCTCAATCTCCTCTATTTTCACCTTTGCCTCCACAACTCTCCATGATCCTCCTCCATTAACTTGGCTTGCAAGCTATGATGTCATGGTTTCCACTTGTCATGGCATCCTCTGTGTTGGGATCAAGGGATCTTTACCTTTTTTGTATAACCCTTCCATTAAAAAATCCAAGACATTGCCTTCTTTCAAAACTACTACAGAAGATAGAGCTATCAAAACATTATATACCTTAGTGTATCATGGTTTCACTAATAAATATAAGATTATAGCTCTTACTCTCTATCTTAACAGCAAAAGCGAAGTTAATGTTCATACTTTGGGTACCGATTATTGGCAAAAGATCGATGACTTCCCATTTCATTGCCACCATTGTGCTGGACCGGGAATATTCGTGAGTGACACAGTTAACTGGTTGATATATGATAATTGTAGTTCTTCCCTGGTCATTGTTTCTCTTGATTTGAATAAGGAATCATATCAAAAGCTTTTGCAGCCATTAGGTACTTCCTTTAGCTTGGGAGCATTGAGGGGTTGTTTGTGCATTGTTTCTCATAGGGACAAGTTTTCTGATGTTATAATAATGAAGGAATATGGGAATGAAAATTCTTGGACCAAATTGTTACAGGTTCCTCACATGAGAGATATTGGTTTTATTGGCTATAAGAAGGCATTGTATATTTAAGAGGATAACCAAGTGCTGATGGAGTTTATAATGTCGGATAAATTCAGTTTGGTTGTCTATGATTCCATAAATAATACCTTTAAAATTCCTACAATTCAAAACATCAACCATGATAAAATAGCACGACCAGAAGTCTACATTGAGAGTTTGATATCACCTTTTATTTAGTATTTATCTGGATGTAGATGTTGTGTTATGTGACCTGCCTTAGAGACTCAACTGCGGCCTCAAGAATCACCTTTTTGATGAAATGATCTTGTTATTTATTTTATGTTAGTTCTCATTATTCTTAACTTCACTAGTTATTGTTAATTTATGGTCTACGGAATGTGATGCTTCAGAAATTTCTGTGTTAACTTATTTGTTAGTTAGTGCTGTCGGTTTTGTCATCAAGCATTACAATTTATATAGTTAACAATCATTGAATCTTCCTCCATAGATTATAAATTTCTCTTATTATTTACTCTACTATATCTTCAATTTTGTTTTTCAATATCAGTAGTTGGATTCTGCATTATGTTGTAGCGTTTGATTCACAATTAACAGTTGCTATGCAACCATTAGCCTCAAAAAAAGCTTAATTCATTATCGGATAGAGATGGAATATTTAAAGGTGGTTATAACGAAAAGTGAGGTCCTTGCATTATTAATTATAGGTACTGAGGTAGTTTTGTCTATTAATAGTCTCACATTACAACTCTTATCAGTTTGTCTCATTACATGTGATGTCTGAGTAACTTTACAAAAAGTTTTACCTAAATAACAGTAATAGTAAACATAGAAAATCAAACCAAAACATAAATCAGTTAGAATCCTAAAGAATGGCATCCCAGTAGCTCCAATATCATCGGATTATCCTCAAGAAGCTACCATACGATCTCGTAGCAGCAATATGCAAAAGTTGGAGATTCTACTTACTCATTTTAGTTACACTATTGTAGCACTACATGAATGTCTTCAGTCTGAAATTCAGGTACTAAATCAACTATTTTGGAAACAATTAAACTAAAAAAAGAGTAATGTTTATATGAGGCCTAAAATAAACTGTCCTTGCAACAAGAAAAGGGACTAAATATGTTTCTGCTAATTATTGATTTAACTTTCAGCCCCAAAAGGGCAAATAAAAAGCTATCATTCCCTCATAATCTTTAATATATAACTTAGAAATATCTTCGACGTTCGTAGTAAATAGTGGCTGAGAATGCAATGAGAGTTCTGGAAGCACAGAACTGAATAGCAGATCTTAGTTGAGTTTCAAGATACAAGCTTATATCGTGATTTTTTTTTTACAGATTAAAACAACTTACCATTATATCTAGTTATATACCAACTCAATTATTTTACCAAAATTGCTTCAACATGCTTCTATAAGGTTCATCATTGAGCTCCAAGATTATCTGTCAATCTGTTATGTTATTGATAGGCACATGGATCATTATCATTTAAAATAGAAATCATCGATTAAGATCTATGAAGGATCTGAATCATATTGATCAAGGTCATTTTGTGTAGAAATTAAACATAAAATGCAATAGGTTACATTATTAAGTTGGCTAGTTTCTTCACATTAGTATAAAATATAACTCTCTTATTTGATGCTTTGATACATGCATTTAACTTAAATAATTATTAAACATATGATTCATGAAGAAACCAAAGGTCAGTCTACGATCTATACAAAGATTCTTGCATCAAAATTGCACATGTACCAAAAAATACTTAGGATAATGGCGATTAACATAAGAAAAAAACATCAATTTTCCCTTGAAACACTCTATAATAATCTCGATGAAGCTTTACAAGACCTTGACAATGCAATGCAACCACAACTTTTAATAGGCTTAAGAAACGGTCAAGACCTTGACAATGTCCCCGTAAGCTTAGCTCAGTTGGTAGGGACATTGCATAATTTATGCAGGGGCTGGGGTTCGAACCCCAGACACCCCAGTTCTCCACATTTGAGCTCCAGCCACTAGGCTACTAAACCAAAAAAAAAAACAGTCAAAGTTGAATCCCCAAAACTCCCAGAACTCCCAACTTTTTCAAGCTTGATTAAAACTCAAGAGTCTATTATCAATTATTGAAAGTGATTATTGTTCTCCTGTTGGAAGTAAATCAAAAGGGAATTCCCGAGAACAAACAAATTATTACAAAGACACAAAGGTTTTGAGGCCACATATGAGTAAGACTATGAGTATGATCACTAGCCTTGAGTACCTTTTGTTGTGGATTAAATTGAAGAATTAGGAAAAAATGTCTCACTATATAGAGTTCAGAGATGACGATGATTAGATTGTTGTAACTTTGGAGAGTTGAAAAATGAATACAGCTGAGAATGACTTGCCTTCTTATGGAGCAGAGTAGTTGTTACCAGCAAACGTTCTTCCTCTTCTTTGATGTCTATCATCACATTTGCAGAGTTATACATATAAATATTCATATGTGTATTTAAAGGAACTTAACAAGCTAGGTATACTTCATTATCCCTAATGTCCAATGTCATATGGTCATTGTCCTACCAAAATGAAAACAAGGAAAAATCCTAAAAAAATCATTTCTAGTCCTTGTTATGTTTTTCATTTGCATTTTAGTTCCTGTCAAATTTTCCATAACATTTTTGGTCCCAAAAATGATAAAAGGAAATGTTATAATGACTAAAAAAGTGGGAATTTTTTGTAAGGATTAAAAACAATATTTCTAAGGATTGTTTACTTAATAAACAACACAAGATATAATGACAAAATATGTTTTTCTTAATAGCAAAATATGTAGTGTATTATATTGAAAAAAGAAAGCAATTAAACGCAGAGTATGAAATGATCGATCCACAGTCCCAAGAATAAGAAAAATACAATTATGAAATTCGAAATTTTGGCGTGAAATCCCTTTCATTGTTCTCTCTCCTCCGGCCGTGAGTGAGTGCCTCACTCTCTCAACTGCGCAGGTCAGTAACAAATCTCTTTTTATTATTCGTCTGATTGAATAACACAACTCTCGTCACGAATTCTCTATGGTATACATTTGCATTTCTCTGATCTATTTTCATATTCTAAATGAGAAGAAGTAGACGATGTATTCAACTCTTGTACATTTATTTGTTAGTCGCAAGTTCATTTGGAAATTGTTTGCTTGCTCATTCATTATCTCTTCAGGTTAGTCAAATATGTGTTTATGAACGACTCTTATCTGTTGTGGTCAATAATATCTTCATTTTCCCATTTCAGGTGGTTGATTCCCCGAAAACTAGCTCTAATAGCAGAAATGATAAAGCCTATTCTCCGCTTAAGCAATATCTGATGCAGTCTTATTATCAAAGATATACAAGCTTACATGATTCAGATTTTGATAATTTCATGTCAGAACAAGTCACTTGTTGGTGAAGGTTCTCATCGCCGTATGTCTACATTAATCAAATTACAAACTCAACAATTGAAGTCTTTGTCTGAACTTTTAAGCTACTCGTGTGAATTCATATTTATTGAAAGATTTCCTTCTGGAGTTTTTGCCGATCCATTTGAATTACAACATCTTGTTCAATGTGGTGGTAAATAATCTTCACCTTTTTAGATTTAAACAAAACAAAAGTGGGAAAGAAGTTTCATATTTTTACTTCAATGGACATCTCCATATTTCTTCCAATCAATAACACATTTTGTTGCAGTGTTCAATCATATAGCTGTCTTTGGTGATACAAATCTGGAGCTGCCTTCGTTCTTGTCCAATCGTTCTGCTGTTGAAATCCACTTATATGTTGATCCAAATACATTGCTACAGCCAACTGATATCAGCATAGAGTTTCCTTTGCACGCACGATATCAAGTAAGGCTGTTATAATTCAATTTATATCTCAATGCCATTTTTTGCTAAGCTTTCCCTTTACATTTTTTTGAATCTAATGTTCTGCAAAGGAAGAAGATTTATATCTTTTGAAGTCACTATCATCTACGAACGAATCACCATTTAGTCCCTAAAGTTGAAACAATTAGACAATTTGGTCTATGAAACCAACAAACATTATAAGTGACTTGTGAAATTTAAAATCTTCCTTAACATCAGTCCTTCTAGGTCGGTTAGTTTAATCTCTAAAATTGCCTCGAATAGACTAATAGGGTTGAAGATTTTTCATTTTAGAGACCATTTTGAAATTTGTTACTTTCAGAGACCAGTTTTCACGGCACTAATAATTTCAGGGACTAATTGCTTCATCTAGAGATCATGATATGATTCTCTGCAACTTGCACCGCTTAAGGCCCGTCTGTTTAAGATTCTTATTAAACTATTTTTGATGTTTTAGTTATGTACGTGTCTAAGCTTTTTTTCTTCAAATCATTTTGATATAAATAATTTATAGATCATTTTTTAGAAACTTCTAAGAAAAGTATGTTATTTTGTGTTCGTTTTGAACATAGAAGAGATTTCTATTTCTACATTCTATTTAAAATGATTTTCTTCTAACACAAACATTCAAAGTGATTTTTTAAGAACTTTAAACAAACGGGCCCTAAATTGCATTGATAATTCATTAGTGCTCTATGTTGTAATTATATACCAGGAAGAATAATAAAGTTTGTCCTAAGCAAATACTATACTAGTACTGCTATAGGTTGTCCCTTACCAGGTACACTACTGTATTACCTCACTCCCTTATGTTTCACTTTTCTTTTGCAGCCTCTGAATGAAAGTGGCTACTCAATAGTTCAATTTGGTGCACCGGATGTTACTGCGCTGCAACGCAAAGGAAAAGGTGAAAAACGGCAATTGTTTGTTCAAATTGAAAAACGATGATGCCAATATGTATGATGCTGGTCTTGTTTGGAGAATACCATCTGGAAAAGAGGCGCATTCTGAACTTGTCTCTGCCGTTACATTTCTTATAGCCTTCTTATCGACTCTTGTAATTATGGTAACATCGTTGCATTGTTGTAATAGAGTGAGCAAAGATTTGAAAGAATCCTAAAGGTTTTTATTAATGCAACTTTTGCTTTGTTGGTTATACACATTCAGTATTTGTTCTATTTATTTAAGGATATTTTCTCACTAGTCCAAAAAAAGAATTTGCTTGAATATTTTACCACATAACCACAATTCTTCCTGAATTTTTCATATGTAAATACATCATAGTTTCAAATGCAAAGGATGAAGAATGTAAAGTTCCGGTTTAGTAAAAAGATATAAAAGACAAATGAAAGAATTAATGCAACAATTTATTTAATGCAGGATATAGATCTTATTGGACCCTAACATGATGGACTTTAGAGAAGAGAATCAAAATTAATAATTCTATCGTGGGATTCAAGAACATGAGGTAAAAGAAGCGTCAAAAATGATGGGTAATGACAAGACATTAGATGGTTCGCCAAGCATTTTAACAAAAGAATGAAGCCAAAACAAATGTCAGACAGGAGGTATACAAAATCGCACCAACTATAGTACTCATTTCGGTCCAATTTATAAGAAACAATTGACTTTTTAGATTTATTGAATAATTAATATATCCGGTCTAGAATTTGACTCATTGTCTTTTGGGTAGTCGGTGTAATTACGAAATGTCATTTCAGGGGTAGCAAAATTCCGAAGGGCCTTCAAAGTAAATACCCACGTTGTGCTATCCAAGTTTTCATCAATCTCCTTTTATTTGGGTAAATCACAGATTCAGATTGCTACTTTTTTGTTTGGATGATAGACGAAAAGCTAAGAGTCATTGAAATTCACACATATAAATGAAGGAGAAATGATATTTGAACATCCATTTTGTGACAACTTTCTCTCTCATACTCACATTACTTTTTACTTTATCTCTCTATTGGTTTGGTTTTCATGCAAATACATATTTTGTCTTTGTAAATTATGGTTGTCATATAAGTTGTCAACCAAATGGATGTTCAAATAACACTCCTCTAGATGAAGGACATGGGTTGGAACCTTGCTCATATCATTCGGTCTACCAATTTTGTCTTTTTTGCCAATTTTGGAAGATTGGAGAAGTGAATGTGAAATATGTGTTCCTGGAGAAAACTTGCACACAAAAACAAGGTTTAGAGGTTAGGGGATATAAGAGATAACTTTGTTATGATTTGTTAATAGTTAGTTAAATTAGTAATCGTTGTAAGTTATCTTATCCTTTTCATATGAATTTATTTGTATAAATAGGCTCCATTATATTCTTTATAATTCAATTCATCAAATCATCAGCAATTTTATTTATTAGTTTTCTACTAATTTTAACTTCCTTATGTTTCACTCTTCTTTTGCAGCCTCTGAATGAAAGTGGCTACTCAATAGTTGAATTTGGTGCACCAGATATGTTACTGCGCTGCAACACAAAGGAAATTTTAGCGGCTAAAGAAATTATTTTACTAAACATTACCGACTTCAAATAAATTTAGATTACCCCTAAAAAAACTAAGTTTAGATTGAATAATTACTAAGAAAAAATTATTCCATAAACTTATGTATTGTGACAGTGTAAAAATTCATGTCACAAACAATAATAAATTTAAATTGTAAGCAACCGTAGATATTAGTACTACTAAGGAGCAAAGACATTGACAGCACTCTCAACACACTCGTTAAGAAAATAAGGTTAACAATGCTTTTAGCTGAAAGAAAAAAAATTGGTCAATGAAATACGCAAAGTTTAAATGTTTATTGTCTCAATCAAAAATTCAAACGATGCCCTGCCTAAGGCAACATATAGCTGAAACCGGTTTTAAAGTGTTACAAACAATGAAACAACTAATACGCGGAAACTACAAGTTGTCAGGACATAACACCCCTTCACATCTTCTCCCTCTATCTAGTGGTACAAAACTGTATAACCAAATTCACAAAACCTATAAACTCACTAAATATTGGAAAACTGTGACGATGAACTCAAATGCCGAATCAGATTCTTAGCCTGAATTAGGGCTTTTTTAACTATAAAGACAACAAAGAATCAAGCATTTCCGAAGGTTGAAACTCATTTCCCTGTACATTTCTTATAGGAAACACCGTCAAATAAGACCTTGAAGGCTTGTGGAACTGCCTGCCTGTAATCATCAAGCTAAACGAATTGTATAAATTACTGATAACCCTGACCGATAAAATTGGACCAAGACTAAGCTCCTTCTCAATACGAATCATGACTCGAATATTGCTTGACAACACACATAATGACCAAGGTCAATGCAGATACAATGCTCACTCAATCAAATTATACTTGATATTTTGAAAGCTTTTCTTTTATTGGCGGCTCCAATGCAGACATACACTGGTCCCATGCTCCATTGCGCAGCATCTATATAACAATCATGGAATATCATAAATTCTCCCCCAAGGAATCAGGGTTTAAGACAGAACAAATCACTATTTAATACCAATTTTATCATACAACGGGCCACATCTACTAAAAAGGTGAAAAGGGTTACTTCATTAATTTAGTTTCATATTCATGACAAATGAATTGAAACTATAACCTATACATAAAATTCCTAAGGAAGATGTGTTCCCAGCAGACAAGCAACACTAACCTGTTTATACCCATGCAAGACCTGGCAGACTTCATTGTGTAAATCTTCACTCCTTATTTCCTATGCATGTCAACAAAAGAGACTATATTAGGAACTAAAAATCACTTGACATTTAAAAAAAAAATGGCGGTGTTGGCAAACATACATGCCAACTTGCAATGGCTTTACACATATAAACAAGCGAACTTAGAGCTCCAGAAGGATTGGCTTTGACCTGAAAACAAACGTAAATTGTAAAGCACTGATTACATGACCAGTCTACTATGAAGTTATGTGTTAAAAGGAGAAGTATACCATAGCACATAGACCTCTAAAGGCGTCTTCTTTCTCAACATCATCTCGTATCCTGCCACCAATCATACAAGAAAATTTATAGACACAAGATATCCGGCAAAGAAAGAGATGACATCTAAAAACCAGGATCAATTTGTAAAGTGGAAATAATCAGAGATTAGTTTAATCTCCATCATATGTTTCTACGCATGACTACCAAATACAGGATCACAAGCACTAGCATTGTTCCGTTTCAAAAGTAAACCAACAAAACTTTTATGTTTTGAGACAAACAAGCTATATGTTAAGAGTCCCATTAGATGAGATGTGACCTAAAAATGAGTTTATAAGTGGGAGTCATCCCCCGCCTTACAGGCTAGTTTTGACGAGTTGAGTTAGACTCGATCCAAATTCTAAGATGGTATCGGAGTATATCCAAAATGTGTTAGGCCACCCACCATCAGGCCACTCGGGTCCAGATGTCCGCTGTTGGACATGAGGGAAGTGTGTTAAAATTTTCACATTAGATGAGATGTGGCCTGAAAATAGGTTTATAAGTGGGAGGTATCCTTCCTCGTACAAGCTGCTTTGGCTGGGTAAAAGAGATAAGGTTACCACAACCCAATTACAGTAACGACTCACACATTGAAGATTGGGTCATCGGAAAGGGGAGTTATACTCAATTTTTCACAAAATATGGTAGGAAGAGAATGTGGATTATTGAATTTTAAAACAAGAGTTTGAATTGCAGAATCTCATGCAGTAGGAATCTCGTATCCTCCCCTTACAGCCTCAGTGCTTGATCTGGCCACAATATTTTGTTTTTTGGTTCGCCAGACAATATTTGGACCAAGAAATTTTGAAGATAAAAGCTCCTGAAATGAGCAGATAACTTACATTGACAGAGCATTGCACCAAGGTTGCATGAAATGCTCCATATGTGGTGATACAAGGTCTGGACAGACCCATGCAAGCCTCCCCAGTGTTATTGCACTATTTTCTATAAGTGACTTGTTGAGTCCCTAAAACCAAAATTAACCAATAAAGATTAGCAACTGACTCCCTCCAAAACTATCAATAATACACAAAAAGATAAGATAGTGACCTCTGCATGCTGAAGAATTGGTACCAGGCATGAAATTACACTTAAAACAAATGGAGAAATTTCTTGACGAACCTGAAATTCAAAATTTATATTGTACAGTGACATGTTTCATATAAAAATGATTAAAATGTGAAGTCTTTTAGTTAATATCAGAAGCTATTCACACCAATAAATGAACATAAAAAACAAGAAAACAAACCCATCGGGGAAAGAAGAAACAGACACATTACAGCATTAATTTAGCATTCTATTTAGAAAACTTGCAATTCTGTGCAAAAAAAATCTACTCCAAATTAGGTGGCAGAGCAAAACCAAAATATGAAGGAATCCCAAGCTAAATAGTGAATCCGTGCCCAAACCCCAACAAAGAGCATATATATATTATTAAATATCTGTCAAGAACCTAATCTTAAACAATCTCAACAGTTTATTAGAGGCACATTTACTAAATAAAATAACAAATTAACAATACTCCACATAACTGAAAAAGGTATGCATGTGAATTTTCAACAGGCTTAAAAAAATGAAGTGCAGAAATTGTAGGAATCCAAAGCTAAATAGTGTATGAGCGGGTCAGAGGAAGTTTATAACTTTATATTCAAGAATACATCATGATAATCAGCCTTAATTTGTTGCAGATATACACTTAATTTTTCGGTTGTAGCCTGATTCTGATTCTAAAAACAGACAATCAGTCCTACTAAGTTGCAGTTACTCTGCTTTTACTAACAATCAGTTCAGTCTGATTTCGTTTGTAACAGTGTTCAGTTGAGGCAGTTGTCTCTACCCAACTCTACAAATAGAAAGAGTTCTTACCATAGTTCACTCGACAATGAAAACGTATAAATTTAAAGAAAATCATCTCTCATTTCGCTCTAATATATATTGCTTTCTCTGAAGCATAGATTCAGGATTGTGTTCATTTTTGGGTGGCCACATCGTCCAATTTTCCCAATATTAAGAGGATCTACACCCACCTACTTGTATGTTCAGGTGCATTCTCAGTTTCAACGCTGTTACTCGGTTTCTGCTCAATTGAATGAGAAAAAAATTATCATCTAAATTCAGCAAGTTGAAGTTGTGATCAAAAGGATGTCCTCTCAATCACTTTGTGATCAACCTCTTAATCTGGTTTTCAGTGAAGATCACAGTGGCAAAATCACTAATGACTACTTTTGCTGGGAGCGATATGACCATCTGCCCTATCCGACACTTCCCTACCATATGCCTTCATACGTGAATTTTAGCATATGAAGGTTGGTGTTTCGTGTTCAAAGTATCATTATTGTCTAACACATTATAAATCTGATATTGTCCTAATTCTTACCTGAAAATTTTGGACTACAATATGAAAAACAATGCCTATCATTAATGCCAATTAAATTCTAGTTTCCATAATTTTCTTTTGTTTTATTAGAAGACAGCATTTAAAAATAACATACCTTAACTGCTAATTCTCCAATTGCCCAGCATGCATTATTTGCCACGGAAATAGCCTGATGTACCTTAGAAATTTCCTGTACATTTATGGCATATCAACAAAAGGTTCAATAAAGTCAACTGTGTAGCTAAACTTATACCAGGCGCACACATACCAGTTGTTTGGCAGCAAGTTCAAGAATCTCAGACAAACGAGGGTGCAAATGAACCACACACACCTAGCCAAATCACCATTATTAGAATGCTATCAACTAGGATGCAATATGCACAATAACCCTGCTCCTTCCCGCCACACCCATGCAAAAAAAAAAGATCTGCCTCCAAAAGCTAACCCAATTTACTTTCAAAATATACAAGGGTCAGCCTGTGGAATAATCCCGTGTTTAATGACCATAGGCAGTGCATGCGAGGGCTTCAGTATTAAGTATGCAAATACACATTAAACTTACTCGAGCAAGGTCTCCAAGTAAGGCAAATGCACTTTGGCGAACATCGTGAGCATCATCGGTACAACATTGCAAAAGTAGGTCCCTCAAAGAACATGTTGAAACCTGCAGAGTAGTAATTGAGATAACCTCAAGAAATCATACGATCACTGGTTTAAATATCCTTAAGCAGATATCAATACGTCAAACAGCATAGGAAAGTTCAGGAAATGCAGATTAGATGTCCATTTCAAAGACTTATCAATGCACAAAAAAATATAAGGGTTTAGATGCAAGATAAAGATTAAAGGTAAAATATGCCTTTATGGATAGATAAAAATGTGACTGCAAATAGCTGCAATTACTTTGTGAAGAGATTAAAGTTTTGGAGAGCTCAATAAAAATATTATTACAGGAAAATAACATCCAAGAATAAGAAATATACTGTATCAACGAAAATGATTGTTTCATATCTCGAAAATAAAAGTTTTGGATGAGTACCAAACTCTCTATTCCACTGCCAAGACCCTCTGTTAGTCCAGAAAGCAAATCAAGAGAGCATACAATGAATTCCTTGTCATACTGAGCCCCAGCTGCAGCAGGATTGGCCTGAAATAAGACAACACACTTAATTCCTTGGAAAGTAACAGAAAATCTCAAACGCGGTTCTCCACTACTAAAAAATGAGCATGTCAGACAACATAATAGTAGCAGTAACATGATGACAAATGAAATCACAGGCAACACCTAAGAAACTATTAAAATGTTTTCCACAATGAGTAAGAATGACTAGAACCTTAGCCAATGTCTGGGTCTGAATTATATTTATGCACCTCCTAAACACAGGTTCAGCAAATTGAGTGAATCCGGTACCCAGTGCCTGTAACAAATTTCACACCAAAAATTTATATCAGGAGCAAGGAAATGCATATAATGGCACAGAGACAGTCCATCAAGCAATCCAAATAATATATAGCTTCCCAATATCCCATGCATATACAACATGAGAACAGAATTATAATCTAACTTCCAACTGCTAGCATAACCCATTAATACTCAAATGAAATATATAAATGAAACTTCCAATAGCAAAGATTTCAGTCTGAGGTTTAACAGCAAATACCCTTTTTATGGTACCAAAAACTCATGAAAGAAAGAGTGGGTTAATATACTTTTTTGCTTAGCAATAGCACTGCCTAACCAGTACCAAACGTGGCCATAAGTCCTCAAGTAAATTTAAAATAGGGATATCAGCAATGCATAATGCTAGTAATCAAGGGTGTGTCGAAAAGAGTGTGTTCTTAGCACTCCTCTTTAAGCAAATAAAATCAAAGTTTAATTTAAAAGATGTGTGGACAGGTTTCTTCTGCTTGGTGCTAATAATGCCAAAAGGATAAAGTTGCAGATTGCCCGCTCAACAATTTAATAGTTTTCAATTCATTGAAATATGTGATAACTTGGAATATATTGATCGTACAACATAGATGTAAGCATGTCAGCATACTCGAGAGTCTCACATTAGATAGAGATATGACATGAATACTGGCTGTGTGAGGGAAAACTCTCAGCCCATGACCATGCTTTTCGGGTTGAGTTAGACTGAAACTCAAGTTTTAATATGGTATCAGAGCCTATCACAGATCCGTTGTGCCACCCACGGATGTTTAATCCTAAGAACATCATACACCAGATGTCCAATCATAGGCATCAGGGGGAGGCACACTGGAAATGATATTGAACAGTGGTTATATTGTGGTGGTGGGGGAGTGTGGTCTCTCACACTGTCAGCTAGCTTTATGGGAGTTAGGCCCTGACCCAAATTCTGACATACTCATATTAAAACACGCATATAATAAATGTTGGAAGTTAAACACGCATATAATAAACTGGCATACATACGTGTGCAATAGATGTGAAGCACTCTAGAAGTGGAAAGAGATCTTTGTCTGAATTTGATAGTTGCTGCCACTTCTCAATTAACGGTGGCATGAGAATGTCAAGATAAACAGGCTGCACAGAAAATAGAACATTGATACTAAACTGTGATAAATAACTGAGGAGAAAAGAGAAAATTTTGGGATGGGGAAGAAGGTTGATTAGCATACCTGATTCAGCTCTGCCCCAACAGCTTCAGCTAGAGTTCCAATAGCATCATATACAATTCTGAGGTTTCGCCTCTGAAGTATAGTACAAAAAAACTACAATTAAAGATGTCTGACCATGCATATGATGAGAAGGACAAAATACAGTGACAATAAAGAGATAGTGCTCTTCCAAATATGATTCATTTCACATGAAAGATCAACACAGAACTGTGATAACGTCGGCAAATCACCTGATATTTCCCAAATGCAACCATCAGGTGCTTTAATATGATTTCCAAGCGCGGTGCCAGCTCTTCAGCAGCCTCCTACCGTAAGCAATTTAAATTTGAGAATTGAATATATTTAAAATAAATGAAGAAACTGAACTAATTCATGAAGGATAGATGAAAAGAAATTGTAGTCAGAACCTCTTCCAGTGTTGCAAAAGCAGAACAAGCGGCCTCCTGTACACGCTTATTATCATCCAAAATTCTTCGAAGAAGACCCATAAGAACGTTATCAAATTGTTCATAACCCTTGGGATGCCCGATACCCTAACCCACACACATCAAGATTCAAACAAAAAGACCTCTCAATGAAATTTATACACCAAATTGCACTATATCCAACTACAAATCAATCAACTCGGATATCATTTCATATGTATCATAAAATAATAAATAACATGTGCTCATGGTTTTGTCTTTTCCCAATAATTTGGACAAACTACAATATTCCAATTATTGAGCTAAGATTTGGCATAACATCTAAGAACTCCGAGTAGAAAGTGATTTTGATCATTGAACTATTTAGTTATAATTAATTATCATGTTGATTGTGCATGTCAAAATTTATTAGCATGAACATGGAGCAAGCCTTCAACCCAATGATGCATTTTGTGAATTGTTCACTCTCTGAAGTTTTTCATTGAAATAGGATTGACTTCAATTTCCACTGAATAATAAATTTGCTAAACCGAGATACTTTACATGCATACCTGAATAATAAATTTGCTAAACCGAGATACTGTCCAGCATGAAATACTTCGTATCAGGGGAAACTTATCATCAAGAAGAGGGATAAGAAATGCCACAATCTATAAAACAAGAAAAATGAATGGCTTAGTTTTCCAATTTAATTATGAAATAAGGGCTGCACAAAAGAATTTATTAAAACAAAAATTTGGCGACTACGAATTTTGCTAGATCACAAAATGTGTGAGCATGAGGATCAAATCAATTAGATAACAAAACCAGACTCAACAAAAAATATTAATGATGGTGACTGTGTGAATATAACTAACTGCTGTCGTTGTCAAGGAAATATTGTACTTTTTGCAAGGATTTGAAATTATATCATTCAAAAAGGAATGACAGTGATTGAATAATTGAGTGTGACCATGAATAAGTAAATTATCATGAAAGAAGAAACCAATGATAGCACAAAGCCCTTTATTGGGAAAGAAGTATCCTCAAAGTGATCATATATCTTAAGGAACAGCTCTATTGAAAGGCACAAATTTATCGGCAAAGACCAGTAAGACCTAAACAAGTTGTTTGAGGGAACCCCTAAAAAAAGGTGTTTGAGCGAAATGAGACAGAAATATGAATGAATAGATCTATAATAATAGATAGAGTATTGAAATAGAACATGCATAAATCTATAAACTTGTTTTATCATATACTAATAAATATAAAAACAAATTAAACTATTTTCCCATAATTAAGCCATCTGCTTTTGCATTTAAGTCATCAGAAGATAATATAAGACAATACCTCTGGCAGATGAGGATAAAGACCATTGATGCACCCCTCGCCTATGGCACCAAGTGCCAAGACGGCAGCTTCCCTTTCTTTCCAACCATCATCTCCGACGGTTGACAACTTGGCCTGATCACATTCTTAGAAATTTTAGTAGATACTCATAAAGGGAGTAACAGCGCGTGGAGAAAATGGTGTCATACTAAAGTATGTAAACATAAGTAACTCGTGAAAAGCACAAATCAATATGACATTCACAATGGCAGTAGACAGCAACAAAAACTTCTGTGGCAATTTAGGTGTTCTATACATACAGTTATGTATAACACATTATTTACATGTAACCAATCTAACTTTGAATTGATAGAGCACCAGTTCAACAACTTCATTCCAACAAGGGGCTTTAAATCACCTCAACAATAGGCATCAGAGTAGGAAGAATCTCATCTCCAAAGACGTTTGAGAGAATATCAAGAGCAGCTGCACTACATTTCCGTAAATTCCATGTGTTGACAACATCGTCATCATCCTGTTAATACAGAAAATAAAATGGAAGTCCAGATCAGCAAACCATTATTTTTCTAGTTATTTCATCTCATAAAAGCAATGCAAACTATAATAAGTAGAGACAAAATGACTGATCAAATGACTATAATTCACAATCAACAGAGCAGATACAACATACATCATCTTCTGCATCATCTGATCCATGAAATCTTGATACATGAAATCGAGGTTTAAGATCCTGTGGAAAAACAACTAAAATTAGAAACATGTCAAACTAAAGAAATCCAGTAACTCAACCAAAATCAAGCAGACCTGATCTCGATCAGGTTGAGAACCCTCTTCCTGAAAAGGGAAAAAAAAGAAATAAGCCTAGGTAATCAAGAAAACAAGAGTTAATTTAAAGGCATCTCAAAATAAATCAATCGAAAGCAAACCTCGGCTTCAATAAGCGATTCATCATCATCTGCATAAGCCATGTTTGACAACAATATCTGCAAAGATGCAACATATAAATTTAAAATTTTAAACCTCACAACATAAAACAATTATAAAAAGAAATGTGTATAATTAAGCTTACTGGAATGAGACGGGGCAAGAATTCTCTCAAGTTTTCTGGTGGCATTTGAGCATCACAATATGCAGACCTGCAATAGCAATTATCAAAAAGAAAACGATACAGAAGCTTGCAGGTTTTAAGATACAGCATCACCATTTATAGAAACATCAAAGTCTCATTTGCATTAGCTTGCTGATAACAGAAACAGGAGATTGACTACTCATATGTAAACAAATCATATAGAAACCAAAAAAAAAAAAAAACTTTTAAAATCAGATACCATTGTGAGATATACTTCCCATATTGTTATAGATTATAGCCACCCAACGAAACTCTACCCCTTTCCCCATAAAACAGACAATTATAATTAAGTTTACTCCTTTCCTTGTGAATGATTACAATATATAGAAGCTATACTATGAACAACATCTTTTAGCTGTATATTTAGAAAGTAAAATCCCAACTGAATAGTACCAAAATTCACAGGATTCGAGAGCCACTTCTTCATCTGCGTCCTTGTTGACTTGCAACATATACTCTATCACATTCCTTAGATGTGGCTGCAGTATGGTTAACAATTGATCAGAAAAGAGGGAGCTGATAATAAAGGATTTATTTTTAAATAAAAGCTAATGACCACCAGACTTGGTGCTTGCTCGTCTGAGTAGGTCAAATCTTTTAATTGTATTTATACAAAATAAACAAAAGATAAGAATGAAAGACACAACAACATATTCAGATTTTACTGCTTCCAAATGAAATGCATTATAATTTTCCAGCTTCCTAGTTTTCTACTTACTCAAACAAGTAAACACTTATGTGAAGTGTAATGTGATGGAATGAATGAAGTGTAACAACCAGCTCAATATGCAATATTCCCCACAAACAGCATATTCAATTAACTTTAAAAACAGAAATTAATAGAATAAGAAGTCCAAACCTCCAAGATAGATGGACGGACTTCAATCAGCTGAACAAATGCTGCGCAAACCTGGCAGTCAATGGAAATCAGAATGGTCTCAGTTGATTCCAAATTAATAAGAAATAGAAATAGATGACTTGAGGAAATAGAAGTGTATCAATTCCAAATTAATTCTTATGAATGATGAAACCTATCAAAAATTAGGTTTCGCCAAACATCAACAGGATCTGGTCTTGATCCAAGTCGTAAATATAATGCATACATAAAATATAGAATATGCCGCAAGTTCATGGAAGGAGGAAAAGATCAAAGAATCAGGCTACTATCCATCCAAACCAACAAAAATAAGGTGGATTTGAAAAGAGAGCATCAAGTAATTCAGAAATTTGCAATATTGGAAAATAATTTTATTTTAGTTAACATTAAATACATTCACACAATAAGGCATTAAGAACTCACCAACTTCCGCACTTCTGCAGTAGGGTCATTTGCAAGAATAAACAGACCTTGAAGATATTGATCCATAGATACATATAAGGCCTAAACAGAATGAATTGAACTACTATTATCAAATTCTGAACTTCAATGTTATACTTCATAACCAGAAAACAGAGATGGTAAAGTCCCGTGATGTACTTACAGAAGGCATCAACATAATGTATTGATTAACAGAACCCAACGATAGCTTTCTTAATGAGGCGTGAGGTGATTGGAAAAACTGAAAGGTAAAAACAGGAACAGTTGGAAGATATACACACACACACACAAAGAAATTAAAAAATTAAAAAAATTAAAAATAAAACACTGATGTTACCCTAAATAATCTGGGAAGAAATATATTGATGGGCCGCTCTGCTAAGCCTGGTACATCGGTGTCAAGAATTTGGGGAACATCTTCACAAATCTGCATGAGCAGTAAAATATTAAGTGTTTGAAGGTGTTTATAGAAACAAATAATATGGAATCTGAAGTATCATCTGCTGATACTGGAATTGAAATATTTCCAAACACTTAAAAAACCAGTGCATGCAGCCTCTCTATCCATTTCAACTGTATATGTTATATTCGACTTTACTGAATTAGAGATCAAATATCAAGAACTTTAACTGCAGAAAAATTTCAACGAAGCATAAGATCTTCCATTCTGAAGCTACCTAGCTTTCGCCTCATTTCGGTTCTTTGGAATCAAGTGATGAGGAAGGGAAACAATCAATAATAGGGAACTAGAAGGAACTATAAGTCACCTTTTTTGTTTTTTGCTTAATATTATACTTTTGGTCTGTTTAGTTTCATTGAAGTTCACTTACGATCCCCTTAGTTCTAATTACAACAGTATCCTCCTTGCAGTTTCTAAAACCAATACAATTCAAGTCCTCTATCAGATTGACATCATAGCACAGTTTTTTGCAAAAGAGATATTGTTCTGCATAATTTCCAAGTCAGCAGAATTATAAGAAAGCAGTATCACATTAAATTTTATGCCATACAACCATAAATTGACAAAAAGGGAGCCTTTGCACATCAATAGTTGCTTTTAAGTAGTGTTACATCAGAAATTGACTGGAGAATACTATGGGCCTTTTCCCATGGTTAAGTAAGGCATTAATTTGCTTTTCAGCTTCAGCTTCCTGAACACACTATAACTCGTCCTGTTTTTCATGTATCCTAGCTAAAGAAAGCAGAAGGAAAACATCCTGTTTAGCGAGTCCATCTACCAGAGTTGTAGATTGAGGCAGAGGAAGTGGTGCCCAACCAGCTATGTAAGAAAAGGGATATTAATTGAGGGACAGACCAGATCGATCAAGTAAATATCAAGGGCAAGAATAAGCCTACAGACGAAGCCACATCTAGAATCTCCAAATTAGCTCAACTTTGAGGACAAGGTTGACGTATCCAAGAGAAATATTGTTACAAATGGAAAGGGTCTACAATTGAAATTTTATTCTAGAAGATAAATTAATTAGGACACAAGGAGGAATCTGGATGTACCGGTTAAGTGAGTTTGACTGTTATGACTGTTGGGAAGAGGATAGTTAATGACATCAAAAGAGAATTGTGTTTTACGATTGTAAGGGAATTCTTCTCTTGGCAGAGAATGCATTGATCCCTTTTTTATGCATTCTTTTCAATTCTTTCTTTTCTCCCTCTCTACTCCTGAAAACCTAATAGAAGCTCACATGGCGTATCTAGACACTTCCATGCACCCATAGACGCACCAAATATTTGGAAATTGCTATGTCATATATCTAAATCTTATTGATGTGTGCTTATTTTACTATGACAGTAAATCATTAAATGTGTACCATCATCCTATGACCATTCAATGTATGTGGGCAGAACATGTAGCATTGCTTTATAACACAACCCCCCTCTCATCTCTCTATAACAGTTCTGATTTCTGAGTACCACTGCATAATGGATGTACTCTATTTTTTATGTAGGCACAAACTAATTTAACTACATCTATAATTTAAACATACTATACTGACTTTAAATTAAAATGAAGAACATACCTTGGATAATGCATCCATTGCACCTTCCATGTGATTTAAATCACTACTGTCCAAGCAACTTACAAGGGCTTGCAATAATTCGGGCCACTGTGAAACTCCTCCAGTTTGAACAACAACGCTGATAATAGTTCCAGTCGTAGACCTTATGTGTTTATCTGCTGCACCGAGACAAGGCAGCAACTCTGATTTCACGTATTGTTGGTATTCAGGCTGCATTAAATTGTATACATTCCTCAGGTTATTCTTCAGATATAAACCTGCAGCCTGTCGAACCTCCACAGATATTCCCTGTCCAAAAGAAAATTGCCAAAGCAGCATAGTGTCAGGGATTCCATGACTCCGTTGGTTAAAACACTCACATAACACTGTAACAGCAACATAACACTTGAAATACTTATGTAATTAAAACGTTAAATCAAACTCACAAGTCTCAAACAAAACAAGAACAAGAATTGCTTTATGTAGGTCCACCATTGTGACCATAATTGTAGAATCGTTTCAAAGAAAAGTAGATTATACATGATTCCACCAAAATATGATTTTGTGTATACTTGTAATCATTGAGGGCAAGTATAAACGCAAAATTGTAAGATTTTAAGATAAAAATCGGGATTTTATTGTAAACTAGCATTTAAGAGTTTATTGACTGGACCGTGTTTTACATCTCAAAATGTATCATTACCAGTTTTATCAATTGCAGTTCACGAAAAAATAACAGTTTATTCAAATTCCACTACGATACAGAATAATCTGAAATAAATGTTATTTGACAATACTTTGTACTAAATAACATACACAACATTAGCAATTAGTTCAAATTCTATTACGCAATAATCACTATTTGACAACTCTGATCATTGCAACTTGCAGGCAATACCATCCAGGTTAAACTATATCATTCATTTCAATAATTGAATCAAATTAATGAACTAAACTAGCAGAAGAAAAAAAAATTAAAAAATGAAGAGAGAATCAAAAACAGTGAATAAAACCGTTTAAACGACGCAACCTTATTGAAGCAACAATTGAAACATCATCTTCATCCCTGAACTAGATTTCATTGAGTTGATAACAATTAAACAGCTAAATCTACGAATTGAAGTAGAAAAACGCAAGATTAAGCAAAATTAGGAAACAAAAAATGAAGAATGAGATACCTGAGCACGGGTGAAGATGAAGATGAGGTAATTGTTGAAGTCAGGAAGATTGGAATATTGTTGAATTTGGTTCCAAATCTGAGACTTATCAGCGGAAGAAGATGAATGAGAAATTTGTTGCTCCAATAAGATGCAGATCTCTTTGAAGCCTTGCTCTTGTGGTTGCCACGATGGTGTTACCGCCGCCGCCATCGTTGCCGGAATCCGCCGTGCACGAATTAAGGTTTTAGAGAGAGAGAGAGAGAGAAGATGAAGAAAGAAACGCAACGCGAGAGAAGAGACACAAAAAGAGTGAAAATACAAATAACTTTTTAATTGTGCCAGCAAATAAACACAACAATCACACTAGTACTAAGGCTACTTCACTCTCACTTATCCAAGGTAACAAACAATGTTGTTATGTTCACGCCTTAGGTTAGGTCTATGTTTTTTTTAGGTTACCCCTTCCTGCTTTTGCTTGGTTGGCATGTTCCCCATAATTACATTTTTATCTTATACAATTTACTTGTTTTAATAAGATTTTTTAAGAATGAAATTTGTTTTGCAAATCATCTCCAATCGAGACAAATTTTGCATTTCTATCGTTAGAGTTAAATGTCTCTTTCTTTGGTTTGAAATAATAATAATCTTATTTGTATTATTATTAATGATAGTTGCACAATTTGTTGAAATTAAGGCACCGTCATTTGAACCTCTTCAAAATCAAAATTAAAAAAATGAACCAGACCCTTATTGCACCATCTGTAATGAACCGAATCAAATACACACACATACTAATGACGTTTGGTTATGTTCTTAAGCTGGGGCCTACGCCACAAAAACTTGGTCTCATAATGTTTTTAGCAACAAAAAATAATCAAATGGAATGTTAAAATATCTTTGGAAACTAATAATTAATCATTAAGAAGCGATTCTTGTTATCACTGATAAAGATCCAAAACACTTCTTTTTATGGAAAATGCTTTCCACGTTAATAGACTTTTAACGGGTAGCTATACGTTTGTCAGCTTTGCTTCATCAAGACTTTAGACAGTGCATGTTTCTGGGTACATGCCAACATAAACCTCCGGAAATTAAGACCTAGCCACGCTCAAGAGATGTCATATTCTCTTAGATACATAGGTTAGGTAGAATGAAGTGTTAGTTGCAACTATCCTACACTTTGATTAGCACTACTATCCTGATTTGTAAGGTTAGTTTGGTGTTACTCCCTCCGTCCCGCAGCAATAGATGACTCATTTAAAAATGTGTAATTTTGACATAACTTACTTTGACCATATTTTTCTACTAATATACAAAGATAAATAATATCATATGAGATGTCGTTAGATTTGTCTCGATGAGTATTTTCAAAATATCAAATTTTCATAATTTTTTTCTAATTTATTATTCAAGATATTTAAGCACAAAATTATACATTGTCATGCGTAATGAAGTCAACTATGTCAAGTATTAAAGGGACGGAGGGAGTACTATCTTTCACTCTCTTGAGTATTATTTGGTTTATGTGCCCAATAAGTTACTAATAGTGATAATAATGCAGAGGTATAGCACACAAATCAATAAGCATACAACAGTACTAGTTAGTGGAACAATCATTGAACATGATAGAACCTATTCTACAGCTTGGACGCACGTTCTAAAGCTATAACCCTTTATTGTACTTGCAAACACAAAGGGCTATGAGAACCATTTTTTGTCCAATTCCCAGCCTGCCTGCTTGCTATGGACCATTAGGTTGGGACTAAGCTTTGCTGGACCCCAAATTCCCTAAAAGGTTAATCTCAGAATTCTGGACTTAATCTGAGTGAGCTAAGTTAAACTCCCGTTTTAGTGCTGTATACAGATAGCAGAAGGAATTCCAAACTGACCCAGAACACATGGCTTGTTTATTGACATCAAGATTCAAGTTTTTATGTAACCAAGGGACCATAGGTCTCTGACTTTCCAGCAGCTAGCATTTGGTCTCTCTTTTATGCAGCCCAGAAACATTTGTCATGGACCCAAAGGCTGCACTAAAACCACACACCTCCTTCAACTTCCAGTTTTTGGTTTTCATCAAAAGGAGGCTTCCTTGAATTGAATCTTATCACCACAGGTTGTAGACTCCTGAGAATCAACCAAGCACAACAAACCAGTCAATGATTTGTAATTAAAATATATAATGTTTGTCAAACCCCCTTTTCTTTTATTTATGCCTAACAAATGCTATTAAAAAGGCAAAAACACAATCTGTTATAAAAAACCTAATCCTCACAATCTCGGCCATTTACCTTCATAGTTAAAAATACGAGATTCAGATGTTGAAGTTAGCAATCCAAACCAGGAAAAACACTTGTCAAACATAGAATGCAAAATAATAATAATACCCCAACAACAATAGCAGCCACAAGTTATATTTTATATGACAAAATACAATACAAACCATAGGCTCTGTAGTATACTAATCCTCGTATAGTAAAACTCGTTACAAAGACTCAGGCTGATAAATAACCGATTATGTATCATTGATGACAACAACAGTAGTTCCAGTACCTAAGAATGAGAATCGGCGAATCGGCATTCCAAATTAGTCCATTCTGGTGTTTGACATCTTTTACCATCATCTTTGCTTTGCTGCCGCCTGCATTAGAAACAAGTCAAGAAAACAGGTAAGATATAAACGACAGAGGTCATATAAATTATAAAGTATTACTGTTATACGGCAATGGAACACACAGGTTGTACAGAGAAGAGAGGACCAGTTTTTTTGTTCATCAAAATTGGTTCCTAATATAACCCTAAGATAATGTCTGATAAACAGATAACTAGAATAGAACAAAACCGAAAATGTTGTGTAACCCAGCAACAAATATATAGCAACAAATCCGAAAATGGTGTGTCCAGTTTATTTGTTGATGAGGCTCAATTTCGTCATCTTCACTAGAGTTTGTTATTGAATAGCATTGATACAAGAATAAATATTTATTTATAAATACCAGAAAACTATCAATTGCAAGAGCTGATGAAGTTGTCTTGTTATCCTTACAGAATTCCCCCTCAATTTGGTTGCTATATAATTGATGTTGGGCTATATGGATTAATATTTATCACAGTTATTATTATACTTAAATAATTAAAAAACAAAAACACTCAAATTCCATTGGCTTCAACTACAGTAACCAAAATACGAAACTGAAATCCAAAGGCAGTATAAACCGTTAAATACCAAGTGTATGGACAACAATACAAAACTCACACTCTGACGTGTAGATTTAAACAATGTTGTTAAATAGTGGTTTTGCAGGTGGCTTCTAGGGTGAAGTATAAACAATGTTGTTAAATTGTTTTGCGATATGCTATTAAATGCAAAATGTTGTCAAATGGTGATAGTTACTATAGCAGCGCTATAGCACTTTTACATAGCAGAATTGAATCAACCTGCTATTTTCCTCAAACTTTGATTGACAACATTTGATTTTAAAAAGTATATCAAAACCTAATGATTCGCATTCACTACTTAACACATGACCAATAACACAAGTTAAATCCAGATGTTATCTGACATAAATGATGTAAGAAAGCTGGTATCATACTGAACTTTAATGCGATAATTCATTAACTCAATAGAAGGAAAGAAATTAAAACAGGAAAAGTGTACACAGGCAAATGGCATACCTTTTGCAGTTTCATAAGAACAGAATCCTCAAAAGCTTGGTAACCAGCCCCAACTAGTTTACTCGGAGCTTCAGGCTCGACAGACTTTGAAGCACCCCAAGAATCTGCTGGCATTGTAGGTTTAAGAGGTAAAACCAACAACGGATTAGCAAGATCACCGATCACATTTCCAATTGTAGCAACCTGAAGAAGAAGAAGAAAAAAACACAATCACAACAACAACAAAACCTTAAACCCTCAGAACATAGCAACATAAATTGATCAAAAACAATGAACCTCATTCGAAACAAACTCCAACTAAATTACATCACTAGTCAGCAAAAACAACCCAGCACCACTAGAAACTCCAACAAAACTTAAAATTTCCAAAAGCCAAAACCCTTTTAAATGATTACTCATTCTCTAAACCTAATAATTCAACAATTCAAAATTTAAAAATAAATAAACAAATAAGAAACTTACAGCTCCTTGTTTAGTAGCCATGACAACAAGAGCAGAACCCTTTTTCTTACTCCCTTTGATGACGACATCTTCAACTTCACCGAATTTCGAAAACAATTCCCTCAATTTATCCGCCGAATAATCTTCACCAACTTTTTCCCACGAAACCTTCAAAATCTTTTCTTGATCAACTCCACCACCACCAGAAGAAGCAGCGCTTTCTTTCTTCACACCCAAATCAGTTCCCGCTTTCTTCGCATGCATAGCACGAATCCTAGCAATCTCATCTTTCAACTTCTTCGCAATCCTATCCTCCTCTTCCCTCCCCCTCGACGCAGAATCAGGTACAAAAGCTTCACGCTCTCTCTTTTCAAGATCGGAAACCATTTTACGGCGTTTTCCATCGCGCTGAGATTCACGGCGTTGATTTTCTCGCTTGACACGAAGAAGATCGTCGAATAATTTTCGAGCTTTGTCATCTTTGAGGATATCGTAGGAAGTTCGAAGTTGTTGGAAATTGGCGGCGGCGTTGGGGTCATCGGGGCGTTTGTCAGGATGGAGTTCTAGGGCTTTGGATTTGTAAGCTTTGTTGATATCTTTTTGGGTTAGGTTTGAACCTTCTTCGCCGGAAGGTAACCCTAGCACCGTGTAGTGGTCGATGTTTGTGTCCATAGTTTACGGTGTGTTTGTTTACCGTGAGAGAGAGAGAGAGAGAGAGAGAGAGAGAGAAGGA
>Ga0228711_1000025_pt1 | contig 102907 bp, 48 predicted proteins | sample MedpolnodulmetaG_2_FD_177996 | JGI IMG/M metagenome (GOLD analysis project Ga0228711, IMG submission 177996) | Root nodule microbial communities from Medicago polymorpha collected in Santa Monica, California, United States - brown nodules | ecosystem: Host-associated > Plants > Roots > Nodule...
ATATACATGTTACTTTGTATATATCTAAAAATTAAATTAAATTTTTAGTAAAAGAAATTTATTTAATTTCGACATACTTCATATTTTTATAATTAAAAGTTAGTCAAATTCTTTCTCTAAAAAAAAAGATTAGTCAAATTATTCTTTAAAAAAAAAGTTAGTCAAATTCTGTAAAAAAAAGTTAGTCAACCTATATTTGTTGACATATGATTTAGGCAAATTAATTAACAACATATGATTTTTTGTTGGTAAAAAAATAAGATAAAATTAAAGTGACTGAAATACTCATGTATTCTGATCTACAACGTTGATACTTAAATTATTGATTGAATAACCCGATCTTTCAATAGGAACCAATGAACACCGCTATAAGGCAATAAATCAAGCAACGTCACACAAGACGAAGAACAACAGAGTAACGCACGCAAACGATAAATCAAACACAAAGGATGAAATTGAAAACAAACTCACAACATCCAAGTTAATAACATTCGACGACAAAATGCTACAAATAATACGATAAAATTAAAATGACCGGAATACTCATGTCTTTGAATCTCCAACATTGACACTCAAATTATTGATTGAATAACCGATATTTCAATAGGAACGAAATAAACATCGCAACATGGCGAGAAATCAAACAATGTCGCATGGGACACGAACAAAGCAACGCCGCACTCAGACGACGGAATCACGAATAAAAAACCAAGATCTATGCTAAAATATATTTTTAAGAAATTGACGATTATAATTGATTGATAATGTAAAAATATTTACATCCACAATGTCTAATTATCTTTTTTCTTTTTAACAAATTTTATTAGCAAATTTTACTTTTTTGAATAATTTATATATTTGAACTATAATATAGTCCAAATGCAACAATTATTTAATGAATGTGAAAATGGGATATTTGCTTATAAACAAGTACATGGTATAATAGTCGGAAAATATAAAGATTAGGATTAAAAATATGATTAATTATTTTTTCTAGGGGTAAAAATACGATTAGTATTAAATTATGATTATGATGATGAACATATTAGAGTCACGTTGGTTGGTTATTGTCCCCTTATAAAAAGAGCAAAGACACAGAAACACAAACCTTGATAACATTAATTTACGTGAACTCAATCATTCTCTACCTTACCTAGTCATCATCATAACATAACTTTGTTGTGTTTTCTTTCTCTCTTTCTCATCAATCTCGCCGAATACCGACCCAACCAAGAAAGAAGAACCTCTCTCAATCAATCATGGTTGAAACCAGACGTGGTTCTTCTTCCTCCAAACGCCCTCTATCTTCTTCTCCTCCTCCTTCCAATACCAAACGATCCAAGGTAATAATATGCTTTCTCTCTCTCTCTCACTCTCCAAATTCAATTCAATTCAATTCTTGATTATCAATTCAATTTTATCTGATTATCATTATAGGTTTCTCAAGATGCTTCATCAACCACTTTGCCTTCAATTCCGGTCAAAGAATCTGCACAAAGAAACGAATCTGGTAAACCTGATAATAATATTCAACAACCATCTGATCTACCAGAAACTGCTTCTTTCAACGTTCTTGATGGTGGTAATAATGAGAAATCTCATTCTAACCCAATCCAACCTAACCCTTTGTCTCCTCAGTCTCCAGGTTTTTTAAAAGATGATTTTTTTTTTTTTTTTACTGTACTTGTCTCTGTTTTATGCATGCATGTGTTTTTTAATTTCTGAGATTTATGAATTTTGTTGATTGGATTAGGTGAATCTGCTGAGAAACCAAAAGTGGCTGCCCCGGTGGTTTCTTCTCGGCGAAAACCACGTTCTGTGGCGAAATTGATAGCTAAGCCTGCTGCTTGGGGAAAGCTTATATCTCAAAGCACTCAGGTTTAGTTTTGCCTTAGTGTTTTGTTTGTTTTTGTTTTTTGAGTAAGTAATATGTTTCACATTTGGTGATAGAGAACTCATTGTCCCAGTTTGATTATTAGATTTTGATTAGGATTGATTATGTGGTTGATGGATATGAGTTTAATTAAACTTTTTACACAGTCAACAAATCACAACCATTCCTACGTGTGACTTTAAAAGTAGTTATGATTAAAGTCAAACGACTTTTATGATATGATGGTTATTATGATTGAATTGTTTTTCACACTATCAACGAATCACAACCAGTCATATATGTGAATTTAAAAGTAGTTATGATTAAAGCCAAACGATTTTTTACGATAGGATGTCTATGATTGAATTGATGGTGTAAAAACCTTTTACATTATGATTAAAGTTAAACGATTTTTATGATATGACAGTGTAAAAAGTAAAAACCTTTACATTGACAGTGTATATGAATTAAATTCAATATGTTATGCCTGGACTCTGAAATTCTTCAAGCCGACTAGAATTTCTTTAATGCATCCTCTTGTTGCATTGTTAGAGTGTAAGATAATTACGTGACCTTTAGTACACTAGTGACTACATTACATTGACTGACACCCCTCTTTTAAAAATTACAATTGTCTCCCTTGTTTTGAAATTTGAATGGTGTAGGAAAGTAAGAGAGTTAGGTTTAATTTCCGAAACAAAGAAGACTGTCAGGTTAAAGAAAATGGCTAATATCCTAAACAAAGGGCGTTGTTGGGTGTGACATTCGCCTCAGGGGAGGTTGATGTAAGACCCCCTAGGTTTGGAGATTGTTCAGGTCTCCTACTTTTTTGGGTAGAAAAATGGGATCTAATTAGTTGGGTTAGTCATATTTGTTTGGACTAGCTTAATATTTCATTGTTTTAAAAAATTATACATGTAGGAGAAGCATACTGCGTGAGCTGATATACAGAAATATGTAATGTAGCAGGAAGTCTTGATATTCTCCTATTATTTTAGGTTAGATTTTGTAACTTGGGCAAAATTGAATTTCTTATTGTGCATTTCCAACAATAGAAAATATTGCTCTATGCTATATCTCACACATAGGAATTACTGCCATATTAGTGCATCATCTACCATGTGCTGGCCTCGGAGCATTTGTTGTTGCTTGTTATCTTTGATCTTTTTTGTAATTTTTTTTATAGTAGACTGCAGTAGTATTCGCATATCCAAACATCCACGTAAGAATTTCTTATTTGTCATGATAGCTTAAGATAAGGAGAACAGTGAGCCGATTTATGCTTCTGTCTTCTCATGAACTCTTGCATTTCTTATTGTAATGTTGTAGGTTTGGAATTAATCTTTTTGTTATTCCTGCTTGTCCAGAATCCTCACTTGTCCTTAAGTGATCCAATCTTCACTGTTGGACAAGGTCGTCAGAGTAATTTGGTGCTTAAAGATCCTACCATTGGTAATGTTCTGTGCAAGTTAAGCCACATAGAGGTAAAATTTCCTCTTTTATCTTTGAAACTTTAACACAACACAATATTACAATAAGAAACCATCTGCTTCATAATGAATCATGACAAAACTCATTCTTAGACATCAAATAAATGTATTTTGGATGTTTGATGGAAAGCATGATAAAAAAGAAGGAATCCTTGTTCTGTTATGGTAGATGATAAATTGTAGAAAATTACTGTTACACTTCTCCGTTTCCTAGTTAACTGACCAAAGCTGTCATTTGAGCTCTGTGCAGCAGCAACAGGGAGGTTCATCAGTTGCCCTACTGGAAATCACAGGGGGTAAAGGTGTTGTGCAAGTCAACGGCAAGACTTACCGAAGGAATCACAAAATGATTTTAAATGGAGGTGATGAGGTGATATTTGGTGCTTCTGGAAAGCATGCTTATGTATCCTTCACATAAGAATTTATCATTTCTCTCTTTTAGTTCGTCCTTTCTCTGAATGCATCTGTCATCTGTTTTAAAAGGAAAACACGTAGTCACGAGTTCTATGTATTTACATTAGGAATTGCTGCATCTTTTCGTTCTTAAATTTCTTTTATTGATATTTTATGGGTTCCTTAGCACGAAACCCAGATCTTTCAGCAGCTCAAAAGTAACAATGTTTCTACTGCTGGTACACCTTCTGTGAGTATTTTAGAAGCCCAGAGTGCTGCATTGAATGGGATGCAAGTTGAAGCTAGATCTGGAGATCCTTCGGCTGTTACAGGTGCATCAATATTGGCCTCTCTATCTAATATTCGCAAAGATTTATCTCTCATTTCACCTCCAGCTAAAACATGCAAGAAACAAAGTGCTGATATTTCATCACTACCTTCTGGCCATGGGGATAATGCTCCGGACAATGAAATGAAAGATACCACCAATAATGATGAATCAGCTGGAGTTTTTTCTTCTGGTAAAGATGTTCCTTCATCCTCCACCACGGTTAATGAAAACCCTAGCCTTGACACCATGGATGTTGATACCAACGCGGACACAGATGTTGGGAAGATGACCGCTGGCAATTACGAATTGAGGCCGTTGCTGTGTATGCTTACCGGCTCAGGAACTGAATTTGATTTAAGTGGCAGCATTCATAAGATGCTAGAAGATCAAAGGGAATCAAGAGAACTTGATACACCAACAATATTAGCATCCACCAGGCGACAAGCATTTAGGGACAGTTTAGAACAGAGAATTCTCAAAGCTGATGATATTGATGTCTCTTTTGAAACTTTCCCATATTACCTAAGGTGCAAAAAGTTGCTTCTTGTTATTGACTAATCTTTTATTTGGTTTTCTTATACTACCTCTGGTCCTATTTATAAGAGACGATTAGGTTAATCTTTTCAATCCTAAATATAACACATAAAACACTTTTTCAAGTATGCTAACAATTGGAATTTCTTTTATACGCCTATTTTATTGTGATATTTATTTTACTAGAAATCTATCTTCCTTGTGCAAGTGGGTTTCATTTGACGAGGATTAAGAGTATTTTTGAAAAAAAGTGAGCACTAGCTCCTTGGAATGTGCTTCCATGGTTTGTCATTGTCTTTTTTTTCTTTACAAGTTGAACCGGAGAGAGTATATGCCACCTTAACTTATAGTGCCACTAGCGTGGTCAAAGTTAGATGCACACTACTTAGTTACAGCTACCTTAATATTCCTTGTTGCTCCATTGTTGGGTTTAATGGCGCGTAGTTACTGCTTTGAGATAGATAACATATAACTTATGGTACTTGGTTGTGATGTGTGGCATTATTACAGTGATACAACAAAGAACGTGTTGGTAGCTTCTACATATATTCATTTGAAGTGCAATGGTATCGGAAAATATGCTTCAGATTTCTCATCATTGTGCCCACGGATATTGTTATCTGGTCCTTCAGGTAATTTGTTCGTTCTCATTTATGCTTCTATTTGGCCTTTCTATACCGTAGTAGTGATAGAGCTCCATATGGTTCTTGCGTAGGTTCGGAAATATATCAGGAGACTTTGTCCAAGGCACTTGCAAAGCATTTTGGTGCCAGTTTACTGATTGTGGATTCACTTTCGCTGCCCGGGGTATGCTTCTAAGATAAACTTCATTTGTTAAAAGTTTTGTAAGATTATATCTTTCTAGTTTAAGAATTTATGACTCTTTTTCGCTTCATTTTGTTTTTGGTGTGACTTGCTTCTGTTTCGTGCAAAATCATTTATTACTATACACCCATAATTGTTGTTGATGTGTAATTTGTTTTCAGGGAACACCATCAAAGGATGTTGATTCTGCCAAAGAAAGTTCAAAGCCTGAACGGCCAGCTGTTTTGTCCAAGAGAAGTGGCCAGGCTTCTATTTTACATCATAAGAAACCCACTTCTAGTGTTGATGCTGAAATTATTGGTGGATCTACATTAAGTTCGCAAGCTATGCTGAAGCAAGAGGTTTCTACTGCATCATCAAAAGGCACTGCTCTTAAAAAAGGTATGTTGTTGTGTCCTAATATAACAGCATCTATATGCGAGTTTACTTCCCATTGTTTGTTCTAATATTGATGTCAGTTGACATTTTGAATGATTTAATTATCTGATGTTCATGTAATTTGCAGGTGACCGGGTAAAATTTGTCGGTAACTTTCCACCTACTGTTTCGTCACTGCAAAATTATGCTTCAAGTTCAAGGTAATTTGTGGTATTGAAGAATTATAGTTTACAATATTTTTTAAGGTTTATAATTAGTAGAGAGTAAAGACTGATATGATCTTGTAGGGTTTTTCTAGTCCTGCTGAGAAGATTATGCATGAAAATTCTTCTATTATGTCTTGAAAAAGTATTGTGAATCTTTTACGACGAATAATAAATTTTAGTGTCTGAATCATTATCAACTTTTAGAGGTTGGGTATGTTTGCTCTATGCAAGCAGTTCTCTTTTCGCTTCTAATAAAAAACTACCACACCATTTTCAGTGTTTCCCGAAGCAACATTCTTGTGTAGTTTTATAAACATGATGCAAAAAAACAAGGTGGTAGTTTTTTAAATAAAAACCGGAACATAAGATTTTATATCACATCCTTTAGTGTAACCTTTTGTCCTTCTGTGGCAACATAAGATTTTTTTTTTTATCAATCTGGCAGGGGACCAAGCTATGGCTTCCGGGGCAAAGTTGTACTTGCTTTTGAAGACAACGAGTCTTCAAAAATTGGGGTCAGGTTTGATAAATCAATTCCAGATGGCAATGATCTTGGAGGCCATATCGAAGATGACCATGGTTTCTTTTGTTCCGGTATTCTCATTTTTATTGAATTTCTGTTTCCTCAGCTGCATATTAGCATATTGTGTGCTATAACTTTGGCATGTTTAATTGATTGATGGCTTATACTGCAGCAAACCATTTACAACGGATAGAGAGTGCAGGAGGGGATGACGACAAAGTTGCAATTAATGAAATCTTTGAGGTTGTCCTAGTTTTGAACATGTACAAATTTGTCTCTATCCCCAACACAATGTGTTTAATACTCTTTTCTGCCATTGTGTACATAGGTTGCTTCTAATCAAAGTAAAAGTGGTGCACTTGTGTTGTTCATTAAAGATATAGAGAAGGCAATGGCTGGGAACACAGATGTTTTGAAAAGTAAATTTGAAACCCTGCCACAGAATATTGTGGTAATCGGCTCAAATACTCAGCTGGACAGTCGTAAGGAGAAGGTACCATTTTATTTTGTATTAAAAAAATGCTAGCATTGTAGTTCTAATCTCGTGATTATAAGATTGTATTCTGTATCTGATAACCGTCTCTTTGTGCTTCTAGACCCATCCTGGGGGCCTTCTGTTTACAAAGTTTGGGAGCAATCAGACCGCTCTACTTGATCTTGCTTTTCCGGTATTATAATCTTAACCATTTGCACTTCTCTTCAAGCTTTGATTTGTAGCATGATGTATTTCTAGAATTCTAGCAATGAAGTTTCAGGGACTGTCTGTTGTCTTTTAACTTTTTTATGTTTTTAAGACAGACTTCTGAATATTTTTAAATGCTGAATATCATTATTATATATACAATGTAATTTGATTGTTTCTTGTTCCTTCAGGAATTAACTATCAATCTACTTCAATTTGGTCTTTTTGTTTAGGATAACTTTAGTAAACTACATGATAGAAGCAAAGAAAGCTCCAAATTAACGAAGCAGCTCAACCGCCTTTTCCCAAACAAAGTGACAATACAAGGGCCTCAGGTATAAATTATAACGTTAGATTAATTTATTTTGCAATTCACCGTTTCTAATTATAATTCATAATATATGCGTTGTACTTTCAAATTTGTTAGGATGAAGCTTTACTTCCGGACTGGAAGCAGCAGTTAGATCGTGACATTGAAACTATGAAAGCACATTCCAATATTGTCTTGCTTCGTTCGGTGAGTCTCTTTTGTTCCTTTTCACTTCTATTTTTTAAGTGTGTGTTAATTCCTTTTTCCCTTCTATTTTTTTATATTTTCTTTTTGAAAACTCTTTCACTTCTATTATTCTATGCTCTTTGTTGCAGAACTTATTTTATGTGTGTTTTCAATATTTGTGCTTGTTCTTGGCTGATATAAGTTAGTGCGTGTCTTTGAATTATGTGGCATCTCATGCATTTGCTTTGTGAAAATTTTCCCATGGGGTGCGTTTGTTCTGCTAAAAAACAGGGGACTGGACAACTTTTTTTGTACCCTGTTTGATTTAAAAAATGTGACAAAATAAGAGTAAGGGACAGACAAAAACAGAAATATATCATCTCTCTCTCCAGTACAGTCCTGTCTTGTACAGTTCTGTCTAATACTTACTGTTTTGCGAATTAAACACACCTAATGTCTTTTTACATGTTCATTGGAACTTTCTTCTAGTTCTATCCTAGCCATCCATATCAGTTGTTTGCTTGGTATGCATTGATATTCATTTTTGGAACAATATGCAGAACCCCGCTTGGTGTGTCTCAACTCTCTAGTTCTTGTCTATTCTACATTGATTTTTTTAATCTTGCTTTTTGTCAATTTTCTGATGATATATTTTTAATGGTTCAGGTCCTCAAAAGAACAGGATGGGATTGCTGTGACCTTGAGACAATTTGCATCAAAGATCAAACCCTAACTACTGAAAGTAAGGTTTTTTTAGCAATTATATCTATTTGTATGATTGATATTTGGTGCAATAGTACTGATAATATCTTGTCAACTCCTTTTACTAGATGTGGAGAAGATCATTGGCTGGGCCGTAAGTTATCATTTTATGCAATCACATGAAGCTTCTACCGAAGAAGGAAAGCCCGCGATATCTGCAGAAAGGTTTTTCTCATCATTTTTGGATATTTTCATAATGTCAACCCTAATAGATTGAGCAAAAAAATAAAACCAACTTTTCTAACTTCCCATTTTTATTTTTAACATTGTTTTACGTTTCACTATGCAGCATTAAGTATGGGTTTGACATTTTTCAAAGCATCCAAAATGAGAACAAGAACGTAAAGAAGTCACTGAAGGTAATTAATACCTTTTCCCACCTTATTTTGTGGAGTGCATTCTGCGGTTCTGGTTTCTTTACAATTTCATGATATGAACCATGGAATAAATACCTGTATTTTTTGAATCGTTTCTCCAGGATGTGGTTACTGAGAATGAATTTGAGAAAAAGTTGCTTGGTGATGTTATTCCGCCAACTGAAATTGGGGTCACATTTGAAGATATTGGAGCTTTAGAAAATGTGAAGGATACCTTGAAGGAATTGGTCATGCTTCCTCTTAAAAGGCCTGAACTGTTTTGTAAAGGACAACTAACTAAGGTGGAAATAATTGTTACTTTCAATGACCTGTGAAACACAATATTTAGTAAATGATGCAATCATGCAATGTGTGTAGACCTAGCACCTTATTGTGTATTTTATTTGGATGTAGCCTTGCAAGGGAATATTGCTTTTCGGTCCCCCTGGCACGGGAAAAACAATGCTTGCAAAGGCTGTAGCAACTGAAGCTGGAGCAAATTTCATCAACATTTCAATGTCCAGCATTACTTCCAAGGTATCGATGCTGCACATTGAATTTTTTCTGTTGCCGGTTTCCTAGTATATTTTAGCCACATGATAATATTTACTTTTGTTGCAGTGGTTTGGTGAAGGAGAAAAATATGTCAAAGCAGTCTTCTCCCTAGCCAGCAAAATTGCTCCAAGTGTTATATTTGTTGATGAGGTTAGTATAATGTATCATTTATTTCTTTTTAGTTTCTTTTCCTTTGCTTTAAATATTTTCCTTTTAATTCCTTTACATTTTGACCATTTTATTTGAATATGGATGTTCATTTTTGCCCGTCAGTCTACTTTCCACCATTTAAAAGGTGGCTTTATTGCTATGTAACTAGCGATTATCACCATGGCATGTGGCATGTTAGCATGACATGTTGCCTGTCTGCTTTCATCATTGTGCCTTTAAAAACGGTAGTTTGTCCTACAATATATCTTGGTACATAGACCGATTATAAATTCAACTTTGCTTGTTGCCTGTGTTAAATAACAAGTGTAAGTTGTCATGCCTGGTGGTTTTGGAAACGCTATACCATTAGCATTAAATTTTGCACTTCACTTTTTTTGTCGTACCAAAACTCTATTGTTAAAACAAAATAGATTGTTTCACTACTGGGTCCAAAATTTTCAAGCCATTTCATTTAGAGAGGAAATTAAGAGTGTCACTTTGGGTAATCTTTGGCAGGTTGATAGTATGTTAGGGAGACGTGAAAACCCTGGTGAGCATGAGGCCATGCGTAAAATGAAGAATGAGTTTATGGTCAATTGGGATGGTCTGCGTACCAAAGAAAAAGAGCGTATACTTGTTCTTGCTGCTACAAACAGGCCTTTTGATCTTGATGAGGCTGTCATTAGGAGGCTTCCAAGGAGGTAAACATACTCTATATTTGATGGAAACTTTTATTTCATTTCATGTTTTACAAATGAGGTGTATTCTAATTCAGTCTTTTGCAAAAAAAATATTCCAGATTGATGGTTGATTTGCCAGATGCTCCGAATAGAGGAAAAATTTTGAGAGTCATTTTAGCGAAAGAAGATTTGGCAGCCGATGTTGACTTGGATGCAATAGCAAATATGACGGATGGATACTCAGGAAGTGACCTAAAGGTGGTTGTTGTATATATCTTTGAAGATTTTAACTTGGTTGGTTGCTAGAGAAGAGTGAATCTGATTCAATGTAAAATATTTTTACTGTGATTGCAGAATTTGTGTGTCACAGCAGCTCACTGCCCAATAAGGGAGATCTTGGAGAAGGAAAAGAAGGTTAGCGTGTATTGATTGTACACACACACATATTAATATTTATATATTTTTTAAACGCACTTGGGTTGGCCCAGTGGCGTTGGCTTGGGACCTTGGAGTGTGCTCCTCTCAAGGTCTCAGGTTTGATTCTCCTCGGTGCCGATTTCGGTGGGCTAGTCCGTGCGGAGCTTTGCTCTGGATTTAAATGGGCCCCCCACAAGTGGACGGTGGGATTGGACTCCTCGGATTAATTAGTCCTTGGGCTGGATACCGAGTTTTCAAGACAAATTTTTTTTATATATATTTATTGGTGTATTGGTGGAAAGTCTTGTACAAAATTCTTTTTTTTATATATATTTATTGCATAACTGTTCAAGGCTTGGTTTAAAGCTTCCTTACATTGAAATGAAATGTCTTTCAGGATAAAAGCTTAGCATTGGCTGAGAACAAACCTGAACCTGAATTGTGTAGCAGTGCAGACATTCGTCCCTTAAAGATGGAGGATTTTAGATATGCACATGAACAGGTATGATAATTTGATTTTTCCACGTTTTTTCTTTTGAATGTGCTCACTTAAAGATGCGTGGGGGGTTGGCCAAAATAATGCTTTGTTCTTTGTATTCTGTCAACAAAAGCTTAAAAAAACCTATTGAGAATGTATACATGAAAGTGTCACATACATTTTCCTCCAATTTGTTTAAAAACATGCTAAGGTCACTTATGAGGTTGCTAGCTTACAAGAAATTGAAGTTTGTGTGGTCTGGCTGTACGGTGAGATCTTTAGGTTATGGAGTAGTCATGTTGGGGAGTTGCTTCATAAGTCGCATGATCGGCTAATTGAACTTTAAACATAACCGTATGTGTGTAACGTAGGCAAGATATGTTGAACTTTAAACATAACCATATGTGTGTAACATATGCAGGATGTTAGGCAATCGAAGTGTAATATCAAATTACTATTGAATTGTAAAATGTGAGTAGTATGGTGCTAGGGAAGCTAATCCAAAATGATGTGCCTGATTAGTTAATATGTTTTGAGGCTATTATTTAAGAGACTAAAGTCAAGGAACGATAAGCTGCATTTGTATCGTAGGGACTAAAGTTGTTGCATGAGTGTCTTATTATGTGGCGTTGAAATGCAAAGATAATCATTTAATGTTTTGTTATGCAGGTGTGTGCAAGTGTGTCGTCGGAGTCGACAAATATGAATGAGCTACAACAATGGAATGATCTCTATGGAGAAGGTGGATCGAGAAAAATGAAATCTTTAAGCTACTTCATGTAGAGCTTTCTGTAGAGCATTTCTTGCTTAGGCTATTATTCTTCTGTCACCTCAAAATGTGTAACAAGGTCAGCCACGTGGAAATTCCATAAGTGGCACTTTCTCTTTTGTATCATAGCATAAATTTTCCATTTTTCTTTCTCCAACCCTCACCTTCTTCGGATTTTCTCTTTCCATATTTTTTTTTCATACTTAGAAGAAATGACAATTTCACTGGGGGGGATAAAAGCTTATTTTAGGCCCCCAGATGATCCAACACTTCCCCCTATTCTCCCCCCTTTTTTCTGATTGTACATACCTAGTTCTTTTTACAATAAAAATAAAATCATTTTTATTTCTGTTAATTTCATAAATTGATTGTATGACATTGTATTTGTGATTTGTGGTAACAACCTCTACATGCAGTAATTTGTGTGCATAATAATATATATGCACGTTATGTCTAGTGTCATATGGAAAATGAGACGCTTGAATCATTGTTGATGCGTTCCAGTATGGAAATTCCATAATGGAAGGTAAAGGTAAATCAATTTGTTAATGTTAGGATTAGTTAATCCAATTTTCATGTTACGGCTCAAAGACTGGCGATTGTATATGCAGTGAGCTTAATTTGTCTGAAATTTGGAACCATTGCCTGCACACGTTTTTGTATGGGCAAAATAGTTATTTTTTGTCTCGTGTATTAGTAGCCACAATAGTCCTTCAATGTAGTGAAATTCTAAAACAGATCTTGATTGTACAATTTATTAGTCAAAATAGTCTCTAATGCTAAGATGTCCTGTTAATGCTCCGTCAAAATAGTCCCTAATACGTGTTTAGGCTATGCCATGTAGAACATGTTTCAGTTTCTAAAATCTAAAAACTATCAGGATACTAGAAGAAGCGCGAAGCGCAAAAAACATAAAATGTTTGAATAAATGAGAACTAACATGATATATTCGAGCGACTAAACACGAAATAAACATGATAAAATGTAGAAGATTCATATTTTTGTGAATATTTTAGATTATGAAAATGCATCGGAGTTAATATCGACCGATATTAACATATATTGATTGTAAGAAAATAGGTGTAAAAGGCCTAGTTAGTGTCAAGTGTTAAAAGCATCCTTATATATTATACAATGTTTCTACTAATTGAGAGTTAAATTCACGGACTGGTTGGTTGCAATTTAAATTGATTAATTAATTAAATTAATAGTAGATTCACGTCGGTTGACTTGATGAAAGTACAAGTTGCACTCATTCTCTCACTCACTTACTGCCTGTTTGGCTGCATGCATTCCTCTTGTACTCTCTCTCCCTGTTTGGTTGGCTGCATGCATTCACTTTAGTTCCTTTCACACACAACACGAAAACAGCCAAACACAACATACATACATTGCACACTTGCAGGAGCAACTAAACCACTTGTTCTTACTACTTGTAGGTACCCCTCATTTCTTATTACTATTATTAGGAAAATGCAAAAGCATTGTCCTTCTTTCCTTTTCCCAATCTATACCTCACCTTTTCCCAATCTCATGTGGTTCCTCTCGTACCATCATTTAATATATAAATAAATTTATTAGCTTTAGCTACGGTACACAATTATCAAAATCATCTACCAAAATCGGTTTTATGTCTACATTCAATAAATAGGGAAAACCCAACCTGATTCAGACAAAAAAATTTCGGTTCACAAGAGAACATTTAACTAATCCGTAGTTTTTTAAATTGGAGACAAATTCATCGTCGTATTACAATAAGTTGAAGGCTAATTTGTTTAGGGTCGGTCTTAAATTTTTTGATGTCATTGGTTAACTATAACAATGTCGTCCTCTTAATCATGTTAGAATTTTATGCTTGTGTATAATGGTGGAGCTTGTACCAAAGACAAGACAAAAAATTTATCTTGTAAATTAAAAAAAAAGCATATATACTATTAGAGTATAGTAACATATGTATAATTGGATTCTGTAAAAAAAAAAGTACAATTGGATCTACAACCGGTCAAAATAAATAAAGACACATCAATGTGTAACATACAAATAAATCTACCACATCTTAACAAATGCATGCTTAATTAATTAAATAAAATATTTTTTAAACCAAATTAAAGAAATGATAAAAAACACAATACATCATTAATTTTATCTCACACAATTGTTTATAATCTTATTTATAAATATTTAGAGGTACATTAATGTACACGAAGACATTGTATGGGGTCCTGTCTCCTAGCTGTGCTCAAAGCTACCGCTGAATTTGTTCTATGTATAAAAATATCAAGAATTAATTTAGATATTCTTGAAATAAATTAAGCCAAAAAAAAAAATCATGAATGATCAAATTGGGTCTTTCATTTTTTATACTATCTTATCATTTCAACCTTTTTTCATATTTAATGAAGATTTTTTAAGGGATCTTTCAACGAAGATATCACTCATTTTTTATAACTTCATTTTAAAATCGATATTGTCACATAAAAGTAGAGATCCCCCGTCAAATAATATAAAACTGATTTACACATTCGATACATGACAATTAAACTCTATTACTATTATTATTGATATTTTATAGGATATTATTTTTTATACACTAACATTATTAAATATTTTGACATACCATCAAATCAAATCATATTATGACGCTACTTTATATGGTCATCGATAAAATATCTTGAAGCCATGTAAAATTACAATGAAAAACAAAACTCTACATCCATCTCTTAAAAATGTCTCACTTGCAACATTTTCTCATCTCAAGATATTTGTCACATTAAAATACCAATAGATCATTAATTAATTTTTTTCCTCACTGAGATATCTTTATTTGATTCTTCAAAAAATTATTTGTTTAATATCAACCTAATTAATCTTCCCCTCTCTCTTTTGTGAGCCGTCATCTAAAACTCTAATTTCTTCTTCTTCATCCACCAAAGAGGGGTGGTTTATGGTTAATTTTTGACCCCAAATCACCCCGCTACATCGTTTTTCTCCTTCCATTTTGTTTAAATAAGTGATTTTCACATTGAATTAGGTTTTTCTTTCGTGATTTCGTCGTTTTAGTGCGACGTTGTTTTGTTTGTCGTCTTGTGCGACGTTTGTCTTTTCCCTCTTGTTCAGGTGTTTATTCATATCAGATTGTCAGATCAGCTTCGATCCAGTGCAGATCCAACCAATAACTTTGACGTCATCAATGTTGCAGATTCGGAGGCATGACTATTTCGGAGATTTTAATATAGTCATATTTGTAGGCTTATGTACTTTGCCGTTTTATGCTATTAACATGGATGTTGTGAGTTTGTTCACATGTTCATCCTTTTTGTTTTTAGCGGATTTGTATTGCATCGATGTACTCTATCAATTTGAATGAATGAATGTCGTTTGTTTTGTGTAAAAAAAAAATATCAACCTAATTAGTCTTTTTTTTTCTTTTTCAAGTAGTCTAGTGGCTAGAATTCACATTTTTCCAAGGTGAATAAGTGGGGTGTCCGGAGTTCGAACCTCGACCCAGCATATAATACTGCATGTCCCTACCAACTGAGCTATGCTCACGAGGACAACCTAATTAGTCTTCTAGTATAATTAAAGAAATATTTTATTAAATAAAATTCATCTAATCATTAAAGAATCACACACTACATAAACACAACACTTTTTATGAGTTGGAATCTTCTCCATTAGTCAAATAAAATGAAAATAAATGGAAAATACCTTGACTCATTTCTATGAGTTTGGATTTGCTTCATTTATATATCTTTTATTTAAGGGTTAATTAAGTTTTTAGTCCCTATAAATATTCACAGTTTTGTTTTTAGTCCCTACATAATAAAATCACACTTTTTAGTTCTTGTGACATTTTACTTAAGTATTTTAGGGGCCAAAAATGTTGATGAAAATTTTTGACAGGGACTACAAATGCAGATGGAAAATTTTTATAGGGACTAAAAATGTTGATGAAAAATTTTATAGGGACTAAAAACTGTGATTTTATTTTGTAGGAACTAAAAACAAAATTCTGAATATTTATAGGGACCATTTACTTAATTAACCCTTTATTTAATGTCAATTTATAAAAGAGGTATACATATGATACACCTTCTGATCACCGTTAGTATAAACAAAAATTAACATTTTAAATTTATTTATTAAATAAAGAATATATACATTATTAATTGAACAAATATAAAATATAAATTTTTGCTTATAATTGTGATCGTGTTAATTTTTAGAAGCATACTCCACCGATGTTTATCTTGTATCTATCCCTTTCATGAATAAATCATCGGTTACATATAAATGGAGTAGATTTGGAGTTATTTTTTATAAGATGAGATAGAGAGAGTAAGTGATAAGATGTGATTAGCTAAATATACAACTACAAATACAACATTAAACACATGTCATATTATTCTTTCATTTTTACCCCATTCTGCCATTGCCATATAAAAGCAGCGACACACAACACAAACGTGACCAGTTTCAATAATTTTTGGTCTGTCTGCTCTCAAACACATTTCTCATCTCAATCTCTGTAACTCTTTTTCCTCAAAACCCATCATCATGGTTGAAACTAGAAGCAGTTCCTCTTCTTCCAAACGTCCTCTCTCTTCTCCTTCATCATCTCCTTCCAACACAAAAAAACGATCCAAGGTTCTTATGCAAACCAAAACCAAATTCTCTTATTCCTCTCAAATGGGTTTGTAATTTTTTTTTTATCTTAATTCTTAGATTTTTGTTTGTGATGAAACAGGTCTCAAATAATGTTTCATCCAAGGTTAATCCCTCACCGTTGGTCAACGAATCTGCTGAACGAGAGAAAAGACCATCTGATCTGTCAGAAATGGCTGTTGATGGTAACAATGACAAGTCTTCTTCTCTTCCAAACGAAGACGAAGCTTTGGTGTCTCCTCCTCAGTGTACAGGTATCAAAGTTATAAACTTTTTATCATTTCTTTGATGGGTTTCTTGTAATTTGTATAATCCAAGCAAGCAAGTATGTGTGGTTTTTTTGATTTGTGAGATTTATGGATTTTGTGTTGGAATCAGGTCAAATTGCTGAGAAATCAAAGGTGTTACCTCCGTTATCTCGGTCGAAGAAACGCTGCACAAAATCTAATTCTAAGTCAGCTTGGGGGAAGCTCATTTCTCAATCTTCTGAGGTTTACTTCTAATCTTAGTTAAGCTGTTGTTTTTTTTGCAATTTGCATGGTTGTTTCTTTGTCTTATTAAGGAGGGAGTGGATGCAATACAAGTTCTGAAACTACTGATTTTGACAAATCAGAAACCATTTTATTGACTAGTTTTGGTTTATAGATTTATAATATTTTCTGAATTCGGGGTTCTGAGTTTGTCTATTATGGCAGAGATTTTCTATATGCATCATGTTGCGCATTGTACAATGTTGGTTATTTTACAGCCTCAACTTAGTTTATAATTTGTATATTTTGGACTATCCATGTTAGCAAAAGTTACACACACCAAAGATAGAATACGTGAACACTACATAACGACAAAATGCAGAATTTATGAGGTTTAACATTAATTAATTGTCTGCGACTCTACGTCTATCGAAAAATGCATTTTATGAAAGTATCACTATGTCAAACAAGATTAAAGGTTTTGTGAAAACGTACAAACTTATTCCAATTAACATATCTAATCTATTCACCCACAAGAAACACTCTACACTATACAACTGATCGTTCGCATTTTCTTGGGGATTCACTTCGCTTGGACATGGGATGCCTTCATTCTTCATAAAACTCCCTTGATGTAGTGGTGATGAGTGGCTTCTTACTAAAATGAATAAGTGTATATTATAAATTATTCCTCACATTTTCAAGTTCTATCAAACTTAAGGTCTCTTTATTCTAACGATGCAATGGAACCTTTTTTTATGTTCAGCTCCACTCTGTCCCACTCCATTCCCTTTCATATCACCAATTCAAATTTACCCTAGGAGTCAACATTGAATTCCAAGAGAGTTTCACTTTAATTTTGGGCAACTCCAATAATTCTCCTTTCTAATTATTGTATTTGGAAATTTCAACTACTACGCAACAATTTCTCATTCAACTAAATTTTTTAAACTTTTATGTCATTGTGCGACTTAACCTTCTTTTCTCTTTTGCTACACAACTGCTCACACTTTTCACGACTTATCTTTTGATGTATCAAACACCTTTCCTTGTACTCCTTGCACCTTCACCTCAAAATAGAAAAGTTGTATCCTTGTAAAGGCATCTTTTCCAAAGAGATGATATTAACAATGTTATAAGTTAGAAGCCTTACTATGGAAAGCTTGAATCGCACCATTACGAAGCTTCATTCTCACTTTCCCAATGCTTTCAATCTTCATTTTCTCCTCCTATCCTAGGTGTCACACCACTAGGTTTCTAGGTGTCAAATATCACACAATCTCGTCAAATATGCATCGAGTCAACTGAATCCATCACCCATTTTGACTTAATGAAATTCTCATTTGTTGCTAAGCACACATCATCATCTTCAATGGTGCTATTAGCTACATTGGTTTGGAGTTTTCACAATTCTTTTTTCATTTCTTTTAATCTCTCTAAGTGTACCCTCATTTGTGTACACCTTGGTTGATGTGGCCCTTGTCACAATAGTAACACTTCACATTACTATCATCTCAGAATTTTTTGTTGGTGTGCATTACCATCAAGAAAAGGCAATGCTTTGTACTATATCATACATAGAAATTAATTACTATTTCAGATTATAGGATGTGTCATCATCTATTTGTAGACGATTTAGTGATACTTGCTTTTTTGGGGGATTGGGGGTTAATGTTGTAGCTTTTGGAAATTTCAATATTCTTATTGTGCACTGCCAACAAGAGAAGATAATGCTCTGTACAATATCATACATAGAAGTCGCATTAGATCTTGAATCTTGATTAATCTGAGTTAGCCAGATGAATCCGTTTAAGAGGGAAAGGATCTCCTAACACCCTATTCCCCAAGGGGGGTTAATGTTGAATACAATATTTTATTTAAGGTGAATATGTTGTTAATCTCGGATAGTGACGCAGAGTATCAATCCCTAATATGTGATAATGGTATAGCATGCAGCAGGATGACCACTATCTTAATGTTTTCTTATCTTTATTAAATAATCAATTGTATGGAAGTTCTATTTATTTTCATCTTCATAGTTAACAAATAAGGAAAAAGAGGTCATCGAGGCAAAGACCCAAAGAGGGAAACAATTCTTCATTCAAGAGACTTAGGCCCATCATTGGATTTTCCAAAAAGCCCATTGTGCCAAACCCTAAAAAAGCGCATTATAGCTAAAGCCTAAAACTAATGTCCTGTGTGTACAGCCTCTTATTCATACTACTGCAACCTACTTGCGGCCGTTGTACATCTCCATATCTAAAGAACACATAAGCCTGCTTGCCGGAAACACCAAAGACAACTTAATCACCTCCACTTAAAATAAGGCGGGATTTCTTCCCTTACGTCTTTCCGTTAACTTTAACAGCACCTTTACTCCCCTATAAATCCCAGCAATGCAACCGATGAACCTCCATGTTGCGCAGAATTACACATAACAATGGTGGTAGAGGATGGATGACCAGTTTCTCAGCAGAAAAAACTCCATCCTGTTCGTTATTAACGATGTTGTGCTTATCATCCCCATTGCCGCCAGGTAGTGATGAAACATTCTGCTGCATGTTCTTGCCAGTGTTAGCGGAAGGTGGAATGATAGATAAAATCTTCGAAGTTTAGAAAAAGAGGCCAATATTGAATCTTCAGCAATAGCCGGCAGGTTTCCAGATCTAGCGTCATTCTTCGATTTTTTTTTTCCCTTCGAAGTAAAGTATAACATTGATGTTAGTCATGACTCATGAGAGTCAAATTTGCATTTAATTCAACGAATCATCAATTTATTGTGAGTGTGAAACGGGGAGAGTTTTTATCTAATTTATGGTTCTGCTTTTCATTTAATCTTCCATTTTTTCAGATTACACACTTATAGGTTTGGAATTAATCTTTTTATTGTTCATGCTTTTCCAGAATCCTCACCTGCCCATGTGCGATCCTATTTACACTGTTGGCCAATGTCGTCAATGTAATTTATGGCTGAAAGATCCCTCTGTTAGTAATGTTTTGTGCAAATTGAGCCATATAGAGGTAGAGTTTCCTCCTTTATCTTTTTAAACTTAAAACAACCTACTGAAGAGATAAGATCTTTACAACTTTGTTATGACAAATAAGTAATTTCTCAAACAAATTCAGATCTATTATAGATGTTGCCAAAGATATCACTGAAATGAATTTTATTTCTTTTATGGTAGATGCTACTAAAATTGTTCCATCATAAGAAAATTACTGTTAACCTTTTCTAAGTTTAATAGATTAGTAACCACAGTTGTTTGTAATTCTGCACAGCATGGAGGTTCATCTGTTGCATTGCTGGAAATCATAGGGAGTTGTGGTGCTGTGAAAGTTAACGGAAAGATGTGTGGGAAGAAATCCCGTCATATTTTAAGTGGAGGTGATGAAGTTGTCTTTGGTGTTTCCGGCAAGCAGGCTTATGTATCCTTTAGATATGATTCCCTAGCAAGAATTTATCTTTTTGTTTCTTCTTGCTCCTTTCTTTATTTTTTCTTTTGCATGTTTTTGCGTTCACCTTTGCAAAAATACATGTTAGTCACGTTTTCTATGTATTTATATTACAAATCCTGTGTTTTTTCATTCTTAAATTTCTTCCATTGATATCTAATGGGTTCCTTAGCATGGATTTAGATCTTTCAGCAGCTCAATAATAATATCACTACTGCCAATATACCTTCTCCTGTGACCATTTTAGAAGCCCAGGGTGCTTCAATAACTGGAACGCAACTTGATGCAAGATCTGGAGACCTGTCGTCTGTTGCTGGAGCTTCAATATTGGCCTCTTTTTCTGAACTTCATGAAGATTTATCCATGATTTCACCTGCTTCTAACACTAGCAAGAACATGCAGCAGAAGACTGATGTTTCATCACTACCTGCCGGCAATGGGGATGATAATGCAAACATTGACATGAAGCACAGCGCCATTAATGACGAACCAGATAGAGTTTTTTCTGCAGAGGAAACTGGTCTTCCATCCTCTACCACCGTTAATGAAGATCCAAATGTTGATGCTGTAGAAGTCAATGCCGGTGTGGATGCAGATGTTGGGAAGATGACTGCTGCTTCCTGCAAATTGAGACCATTATTGCACAAGCTTTCTGGATCATGTCCTGAATTTGATTTGAGTGGCAACATTGCCAAGATATTGGAAGAACGTAAGGAATTAAAGGAACTCCTTAAAGATGTTGATAACCCAGCAATATTGACATCGCCCAAGCAACAAGCTTTAAAGGATAGCTTACAGATGAGAATTCTCAATGCCGAGAATATTGATGTTTCATTTGAAAGTTTCCCATATTATCTAAGGTGCAAATACTTGCTTCTTGTTAATAATACTTTTTTCTGATTTGAAATCCTGTTGTATGCTACCTTAATTATACATATCTATTGTGTGGTCACAGTTAGATGTAAGCTACAAACCTTGATATTCTTTGTTGCTATGATGCTTGGTAGGATGAAATGTAGTTACTGCCTTGAGATAGATAAAAGATAATTTATTCTACTGGTTATAATGATTTGCTTTATTACAGTGATACAACAAAGAATGTTTTGATTACTTCTGCATACATTCATTTGAAGTGCAATGGCTCTGGAAAATATGTTTCAGAACTTCCTTCGTTGTCCCCACGGATATTGTTATCTGGTCCGGCAGGTAGCCCCATCATTCTTATTTGTGTGATTCACTAATTTATTTATTTTTTTTCCTAAGTTAGGAGTGCTGTCATTCTATTCTTTTGTAGGCTCTGAAATATATCAGGAGACTCTGTCAAAGGCACTTGCAAAGCATTTTGGAGCGTGGCTACTAATTGTGGATTCTCTTTCACCTCCTGGTGTATGTTTTCTAAGATTTCCTTCTGTTGTTATGTTTATGGAGTTTTTGTAGGATTATTATTCCATACTAGTCTAATTTTATATAATTCATTTCATTCATTGACCATGGTCTTTATTGGCTTTCTCATCTGTTTGGTTCTGTTGGGATTGTTTCATACCAAAATCAGCCATATTGTAGACACAATTGAATTGATTGTGCAATTGAATTTTCAGCGAACACCATTGAAGGAAGTTGATTCTACTAAAGAAATTCCAATTCCAAGGACTGAAAGAACATCTATGTTTACCAAGAGAAGTACTCCGGCTGCTACAATACATATACAGCATAAGAAACCAGCTTCTAGTGTTGATGCCCAAATTATAAGTGGATCCACATCTAGTTCACAGGCTGTACTGAAGCAAGAAGTTTCTACGGCATCATCAAAAGGCAGTACTTTTAAAACAGGTATGCTGTTGTGTTCTTAAAATATAAGCACCTAGTTGGAAATTTAGTTTCTATTATCTTATTTTTTATATATGTTAGATGACATTCTGCTGACCTGACGCCTTCAATAATATGACGCTTACATCATTTGCAGGTGATCGGGTAAAATATGTTGGCGACTTCCCTTCTGCTGCCTCATCACCACAAGTTTTTCCTTCAAGGTAAGTTTGTATGGAAAAATTATACTTCGTAACATTTTTACGGTTAATGGGTAGAAGTGCTTGACCTGATTGTAGAGAGATGATGATATTTTTGTAGTTTAATAGCATTGTAATGCATCGGAAAAATTTCATAAATAGTAGGTCCCTCATTTGCAGATGTTACAGCTTTTGAAAATTTTCACTTTGGAGTCGTTGCACTTTGTTCAGCTCAGAATCCTAGGATGTTGTCATTAACTTATGGGTCTTGTTAACGAGTGCCCCCGGGGCACTCTTTAAGAATTCCTAATGAAGAAATTATTCTTTAAAAAAATTAAAGACTTCAATTTCCAATGCAATAAATACACAAACTTTCATAAAATCTTGCCACTTTTGGTGCTTAAAGTGTGCCCCAGAGGCACTCATTAACAGTTCCCTTAACTTACTATGTGGATTTTTTCCAACTAATTTATTTGAAGCTGAAAATGTGTCTAAATTAAGCTCCAGGTTTACTTAAGTTAAAATTCCTGCTTTGGCTTCTCTCTCGACTCTCGTGTATTCCTCATGGATGTTTCTAGATGGTTTCAATTTAGTTATGCAGATTTTGGTGTTTATTTATTTATGTTTTTCACTTTCACATTTTTTAATTTCTATGTTGGTGGATATTATATTTGACTGCTGGGTTTTTTTTTTGTGTCTATTTTCTCTTATTAAATATTCCCTTTTACCTTTGAATTAGTTTATTTTTTGTTCGTGTTGGAAATTAGTGTTTCTTTTTTCTGTCTGTTATATTGAGCAGGGGACCAAGTTATGGCTGCCGGGGCAAAGTTCTCCTTGCTTTTGAAAATAACGGGTCTTCAAAAATTGGGGTTAGATTTGAGAAATCAATTCCAGATGGAAATGATCTTGGAGGCCTCTGCGAAGATGACCGTGGGTTCTTTTGTTCCGGTAATTCACAGTATTTGATTGATTTGCTGTTCCATTTGCCACTTATTTGTATATTGTATGCTATAATTTTGCCATCCATTAAAAATTTAAATGATTTCTCTGCAGCCAATCATTTGGTACTTGTAGATGGTTGTGGAGGGGATGACTCTGGAAAAATTGCTATTAATGAAATCTTTGAGGTACCCCCAGTGTTATACTTGTCCAAAAGTTGTTTCAATTCATTCCTGAAGTAGTATACATAACACCCTTTTTTGCTATTGTGAACATAGATTGCCTCCAGTCTGAGTAAAAGTGGAGCACTAGTGTTGTTGATTAAAGATATAGAGAAGGGTGTGGCTGGGAACTCAGAAGTTTTGAAAAGTAAATTTGCAAGCTTGCCACAGAATGTTGTAGTATTTGGTTCACATATCCACCCGGACAATCGTAAAGAGAAGGTACTGTTTTATTATTATATTTGTTAGGAAGCATTTGAGAGTGATGATATTATGATTAGAGGTAAGTTTTTGCTGCTGCATCTGATGACTGCATATTTATACTTCCAGACCCAACCTGGCAGCCTTCTGTTTACAAAATTTGGAGGCAATCAAACAGCACTACTTGATCTTGCTTTTCCGGTATAATAATCATAGAAATTGCTCCTACTACTTTGATTGGTGTATTTCTAGGCATTGCACCCTCCTTTTTTATGGCTTTTGAAATGGATGGCTTTTTGAATATTGGTTAATATCAACATACAATGTTGTAGATGGGTATTTTCTGGTTCTTTCATGAATTAATCATCAACCTATACTATAATTTCGTTTGTTTAGGATAACTTTACGAGGCTGCATGATAGGAGCAAAGAAACCCCCAAAGTAATGAAGCAACTCAACAGGCTTTTCCCAAACAAAGTTACAATACAGCTGCCTCAGGTATCTTGGATTAATTTTACTGCACAATTTATGATCTTGCTGTGCACGTACAGTTCTTTTATCTGTTTTATTTGCAACTTTGTACAGGATGAGGCTTTACTTTCTGATTGGAAACAGCACCTAGAACGTGACGTAGAAACTATGAAAGCTCAGTCCAACGTTGTCAGCATTCGCTTGGTGAGTCTTACTGTACCTCCTGATAATATTTTTTGTTTCTTGTACTCTTTTATCATTCTATGCTTTCTCCTGTTGCTATTGTGTTGTTGATTCTTGTGCTTGTTCTTGGATGAGAATGAGATTAGCTATTGGGAGATTATTTATTGGGTGCCTTTGGAACGTGTCGTGTCACATTCATTTGCTTTATGAAATTTCCTCTTGTAGGTTTAACAATTCTGAATGTCATTTTAAACATCATATCGATGGATAAGTTTCCATTTTTTTTATGGCTATTTATCTTGGTCTTCCATATTCGTTTATGTTTAGTTTGCATTTTTCCTTATAGGGCTAAGGGTATTGATTAATGGCTTATCATTTAAGAGTTTATGCACAAGTTGTTTCTAAGTCGAAGAGGAAATGAGGGTAAATTATCCATAAGCTATTTCTATATGCTATACCAAGGCGAGGAGCTTACAAATATAAGCTCAGAACAACTTATAGACATGTCTCAACCTATCACTAGAAGTTCTTCCAAACACTTACACAAGTACTAATTAAGTTCTTCCCAACACCCTTGAGTCCTACAATTACTTTCAGTAAAATGATCCACTTGATGTTGGATTTTCAAATAATACGAAGACCTCGAATAAAACATACCTATAACTTAGCTTTTGCTTCACTCAAAATTGATAATTATTTTATTGTCTTGCCAATTGTCAAGCTTCTAATGAGGTTCTTCTAATGATTCAGGTCCTCAACAAGTTTGGACTGGATTGCCCTGAACTTGAGACTCTTTCCATCAAAGATCAAACTCTGACAACTGAAAGTCAGTTTTTACTATTTAAATGTTTGGAGTTACATTTCCTTCTGAATATGAAATATTCAGGTTTGGTACCACATTACTGATAATATGTTGTCAACTCTGTTTACTAGATGTGGAGAAGATTATTGGCTGGGCCATAAGTTACCATTTTATGCATTCATCTGAAGCTTCTACCGAAGAATCAAAGCCTGTGATATCTGCAGAGAGGTTGTTCCCTCATCTTTGTTCGTTTTCATATGTCAACCCAATAATTTGAGCAAAAACAATAAATTGAAGTTTTCTAAGTTTATTTATTATTTGTTTTTTAAGACCATTTTACTTTACAATTGTGCAGCATTCAGTATGGGTTTAACATTCTACAGGGTATTCAAAATGAGAACAAGAGCTCAAAAAAATCATTAAAGGTAATTTAAATTAGACAACCACAATTTTATACTTTTTTCATCCCTATTTTGCGGAGTACATAATTTTGTAGTACTGGTTTACATCCGGTTCTTTTTCATTTTCACGGTTTGAATTATGGGATTAATACCCATATCTATTGAACTGTTTATCCAGGACGTAGTTACTGAAAATGAATTTGAGAAAAAACTGCTTGGTGATGTTATTCCACCAACTGATATTGGGGTCTCATTTGATGATATTGGAGCTTTAGAAAATGTAAAGGACACCTTAAAGGAATTGGTCATGCTTCCTCTTCAAAGGCCTGAATTATTTTGCAAAGGACAACTAACTAAGGTGGAAATTTTTTCATTCTAGTTACTAATAATGGTTAATTTATATGCTTCAAATGATTTGTGGAGCATATTAAGTCGATCACACCATGTTTGTACCTCATTGCAATTACTTTTATTATAGCCTTGCAAGGGAATATTGCTTTTTGGCCCCCCTGGCACGGGAAAAACAATGCTTGCAAAGGCTGTAGCAACCGAAGCTGGAGCAAATTTCATTAACATCTCCATGTCTAGCATTACTTCGAAGGTATTAATGTTGTAACTTGAAACACTTTCACTGTACCATTGGTATTCTCTTATACTTCAATGACATAAAGCTATAATTTTGTTTGTTGCAGTGGTTTGGTGAAGGAGAAAAATATGTCAAAGCAGTTTTTTCTCTGGCCAGCAAAATTGCTCCAAGCGTTATTTTTGTTGATGAGGTTGGTTTAACTTGTCATTTATATATGTGATGTTTTCCATCCTTTTTCTTAAACATTTGAGTGCTAGGAACACTCTTTAACACTCACTCTTTTGTTGGGTGAAATCAAAGTGTGTGACCCACATTGGTTTAACCCAATAAGAGAGTGAGTGTTAGAGAATGCTAGAAATTAGCACTACTCTAAACATTTTTGTTTCCTTATGTTTTGACCATTTTTCCTAAATGAATGTTCATCTTGTTAGTTCTATCTTTTTTAATCATTTTTACCATTTAGAGGGTAGTGTATGCTTATATAACTAGTGGTTATCCACATGGCATACTTATGTCACGTATGTGGCATGGAAACATACAACAGCTGAGGAGGCTTAGTTACATGATTTTCACAATTTCCCTTTATTTGATCACCTTGTTTGTGCCTTTAAAAAGGGTAGATTACCATACACTTTCTTACTACAAAATTCAATTGCGAGTTCCTGATCAAGAACGCACAGCCGGGAATCTTAGTGGTGTTAGTTAACAAGTGTAACTTCTTGAAGTTCATAATTTTTAAAAAGCATTTTACCAAAATCTAATCAAATTCAACTGTTCTTCGCATGATGTATTGACTGTTGTAAACTTGTAATGGGCTGTTGGGCTGAATTCAAAAAAGAGTTTCCACTTTTCTCATCTACCTTACATAAAAGATCCGTTCTGGGTTAAGAGAATCCAAATAGATTGTATTTTAGTCCAAAGGGTCAATGGTTTTCAAGCCATTGCCGGATTGATTTCACATGATATTTATGCTCGCCAGTTCATGGGGGGAAAAAGTAGGTATATTTATGGGGTGTACATAAGATTTAGTGATTTACATTGTGATGGGGACAATTATAGTAGGCTTCAAAGTCCTAAGTCGTCATTGGGGGTCAAAAGAAAGACTAAGTTGCTTGGGAGTTGTGAAGCTGCAGGATAGTGGCAGTTGTACGTCCTATAGTGTTTGTGAAGGCACTGATACAGTGGGTTGAAGAACCAGGGGTTGTGAATTGTAGTGAACTCCAAACTAATTCAAACCAAAAGTTCTAAAGTTTAGCATATTCCTTTACTGAACACCTCAGTCATATAGTTTTTGTGATCATTTACTACGAAGGCAATTCTTTAAATCTGCCTCAGATTTCCAATTTCTTATGGTTGCTGCTGCTTTATTATTAGTTTCAGCTAATTGTGTTTTATTTTTGTGGTATTTGTGGCAGGTTGATAGTATGTTGGGGAGACGTGAAAATCCTGGTGAGCACGAGGCTATGCGTAAAATGAAGAATGAGTTTATGGTTAATTGGGATGGTCTGCGTACAAAAGATAGAGAGCGTGTACTTGTTCTTGCTGCCACGAACAGGCCTTTTGATCTTGATGAGGCTGTTATTAGGAGGCTTCCGCGAAGGTAAACATGTTATGTTTGATTTTGATTTCATGTATTATATATTTTGTAGATGAGATTTATTCCAACTCATGGTCTTCCCTATTTTTTTTTGTTGTAGATTGATGGTTAATTTGCCAGATGCAGCAAACAGAGAAAAAATTATGAGGGTCATTTTAGCAAAAGAAGAATTAGCGCCTGATGTTAATTTAGAAGCATTAGCAAATATGACTGATGGATACTCCGGAAGTGACCTAAAGGTTGTGTTTCAGTACATCTTAATCATCCACTCTTGCTTGCTTGAGAATGTTGCACATAATTCTAGGTAAAATATTCTCATTGTTATATTTTGATTGCAGAATCTGTGTGTCACTGCAGCGCACTGTCCAATAAGGGAGATCTTGGAGAAGGAAAAGAAGGTTAGTTCATATATAATTTCCTTGGTTGAAGTCTCCATGATTTCTCATCATTGTTTTGTCTTGGCTGCTCTCAAGGATTGCATTAAGTTTCATTTCACTTTGTAATTTTCGCCTCTTTTTAAATCTGTAGAAATAATATGCGCTTGCAGTTGAAAATCTGTCAATTGAGTGCTGATTGAATCATTATGTAGATGCAATGGAAGTTTTAATGTTACATCTCTAAATTACAAATTACCTAATTCTTTTGAGTAATTTTTTCTGCCTAGAGAATTTATTTTGGTGGGGAGGGGGTACTAAAGAGTCTTTAGTATCCCCTCTATGGCTCAGGGTAGCCCCCTTCTAGTGTGGTGCCCAAGGGACCCCTCCAGAGGGTTCAAGGAGGGATTGAGGGACATGAGTGGGAAAGGATGTTCCATCAGGGGTGTTGAACCCTTTATCGGGAGCTTGCTTGCGAATTTCCCAACCGAGTTATCTAGGCTTGTGGGTTACCTTGGAGTTTTTAAAGTAGTCACAACTCCTAGAACCACTTAAAGTGGTATTTATCTTAGCGCAAATTTGTCCTATCTCTGTTTATGAAGTTTATTTTGTTGGCTGTTTATTTGCTTGGCCAATTCTGCATTCCACTTTCGTTTGAGTAAATGAGGATCTTTTTGGTTCCCTTACTTGCCTTAAAAAGTAAGATATCACCAAGTCTCTCTTGCTTTTCTAATTTTCTTTTCACCTGAGTTCTAATAAGAGGAGAAGTGAGAAGCGGTCTAATCATCAGAGTCTGAAATGTGAAAAGTATATATAATAGAGAAGTGATTGAGAAAATTTCAATCTTGCATTACAATTATCACAAGAAAAGTTATAAACTAAGTTTTACAGTCCCTGAGCTCATCTGAAGGTCAACTTCTGATGTGCCACTTTATTGTAGAATGTGTTCTGTGATTCTTTGCTGCCTCTGTGCTCTATCACTGGTTTTTCAGCGGGAATGGTTGAAATTCTAATGCATGAATTATTTAACTTTACTGTTGAAGATGTAATGTACAAGTTCTCCCTTTTAGTATAGCAAATGTTTACCCAATTACCATTGATAGTTGTCTGAAATGTAGTTTAGGGCCCAGTGATCTCTTCCTCACAACTTTTACATGCAATGTCTTTCAGGAGAGAACCTCGGCATTGGCTGAGAACAAACCTTTACCTGGATTGTGTAGCAGTGCCGACATTCGTCCCTTAAAGATGGAAGATTTTAAATATGCACACGAGCAGGTATGTTCGTTTTTCTTTCTTTTAAGACTTTTCTATTTACAGTCTTCCTTTTGGAGTAAATTGTGAGTCATGGCAAAACATTATGATTGTTTCTTTGCGACTTGATGGTTGTGTAACGTTTCATGTATGTAAACAGGTGTGTGCAAGCGTGTCCTCAGATTCAACAAATATGACCGAACTACTCCAATGGAATGACCTCTATGGAGAAGGTGGATCGAGAAAAAAGACATCTTTGAGCTATTTCATGTAAACATATTGTTGTAGAATTTATTGCTTAGGCTATTATTCTATCGCCTAAACTGTGTCACAAAGAATGTGAAATTCCATCATCGGCCCTTCCTTTATTGTATATTACCATAGGTTTTCCCTTTTTCCTTCCCCCTACCATCATCTTTCTCTCTTCTACCTCCGAAAAAGTTTCTTAGCAAATATGAGATATAGGTTATTTTTAGTGACCCTGCTGATCCAACTCTACTCCCCGTCATTGAGGGGTGCCCTATGCTGGGATTTTCTCCTTGTAAATACTAAATCAGTATATTCCCAGTTTTTTTATATAGAAAATAAGAGTTCTTTTTTTTTTTTGACGAAAAATAATATATTTATTATTCTGCTAATTTCATAAATTTATTATTTTATGGTGTTGTATTTGTGATTTGCATTGTAATGTAACCCCTCCCCTGCATGTATTTCCATATGGAAAACCAGACACCATAATTATGGTTGATGACTTGATGTAGTGCTTACTGCAAATCCATTATAGAAAGTGAATAATCTTACTAGCCATTGTTCAATTTAATTTAATATTCTGGCCACAATTACATTATGTATATGCAATTGTGAAGTTTATGATCTTTCTAAAATTGTAACTAGGTTTTCAAATTCACCCTGGCTTAGGATATGGATAATATTGTGCATGAAACATGGTCCTGCTTTGCCTGGATAGTGAATCATGTGCATACGTGACTACTGAACTGAAAATGAAAGTTGAGTAATAATTGCAGTTAGTTATAAATGTATTCGTAATATTCGTGGATTATTTCTTGCAGTGTGACAAAATTATAGATTAGCTTTTGTTTCAGTCATGATGTTGGATTAATGAGTAGGTCAAATCAGAATTTAGTGTACTAGTATAAAAACTTGTTGAATCAGTATTGAAGTTTTTGCTCCTACCATGTTAATCACTTATTAGACCACGCAAACTACTAGTATATGCTAGAGATTTTGCCTTGCTAAATAGTCATAAGCTCAAACGTAAGTATGCGAAAAAATGTTATATCAAGTTTAGGTATGTGAGTATGTCGGTATCAAACAAATCTATATGTCATGCTAACATATCATGTGTATTCTACTGCTAATGTTAGTAGTTTGACATTGATTAATGATTATAAGTCAAGTCAAACTAATCTTGTAACCCTATTATAACCACAATTAAGATACAATTCAAACAAATATATATGATATCTACAAATTAGTCCATATGTCTCATAATGATCAACATATTTAACCATTTTCCCTACGAAACATATTTAACCATTAGTTTAAGAAAAATGTACAAAAAGCAAGAGAGAGATTTGTAATTTTATTTTAGGCTTAGTTAATGCTTTGGTCTTAACTTATTTTTGGATTTCAATTTGGTCCCCTAACTTTAAACTGTCTCAAATTGGACCCCTAAGTATACCTCTGTTTACTCAAGTGGTCCCTTCTGTTAGTTTTTGCCAAAAAACGTTAACTTTGTCCATGGTGGCATTCCACGTGGGCATAGCGTTACAATTCTCCGGAGTTAGAGAGAGAATGAAGAAAACGTAGAGAGAGAAGGAGAAGAAAACCTAGAGAGAGAAGTTGAAGATTGAATCTGAAGATTGAAGAAAATCTGAAAACGAAGTGGATTTTTGAACTCGAATCGACTTTCCAGGTTTGTTTCCTCGTCTTATTCGCGAATCAAATAGTAAAAAAATGCTTTTTTTTCTGATTAGGGTTTCGAAACTCTCTAGGGTTTTGAAAATTTCAATGAATTTTTTACTTTTAAAGGTTAATTTCATCTTCTTCTTCGCGAATCTCAACTTAAAACATGTTTGTATGTCTGATTAGGGTTTCGAAAATTATTTAGGGTTTTCAAAAATTTCAATGAAAAAGGGTTAGAAATGGGTTCTGTTTGCATGAATTTGGTTTATATATTGTTTATTCCTTCTTAAAAGTTGAATTTTGTCTGTTGTGTTGGAGTTGTATATGTTAGATTAGGGTTTTATACTGTTGTGTTGTGAGTGGCACTGCCTTTTTCGAATATTGTGTATAAATTTGATTAGGTTTTTTTTTCCTTTCTTATATTAAAGGTAAAAAACAAATGGACCAAATCTTTGAGTGTGTGGTACATCATGCTGTGGACTTTAGTTGCTTTATGGACCCTGATTATGTAGGACCAGTAGAAACACTAGATTGTGACCCAGACTTTTTCTCCTACTTTGCTTTGTTATCAACCTTAAAAAGTTGTGGTTATGTTAGTCTTAAGTCTCCGTGGTATCATGACCCTAATATGGAAGATGGGTTTATTCCTTTGAATAGTGATAGTGGTTGTAGAAGGATGCAAAGTATTGCCCTTGAATATGATAGGGTCCATTTGTATGTTGTCCATCCTATGTCACAACCTGATATTGTAGCCCTTGACCCATTGTTAGAATATCCTTGTATTGCCCCACCTATCCCACATGTTGTTAATGAGACAAATGTAGGTCCCAATGGTGAAGGTAAAGATGCTGATAGTGGTCCCAAATCTGATGTGAATGGAAATGGGCCTGAGTTGGACTTAAATGACCTAGGCCCAATGATTGAGGAGGATGATTTGTTTGGTGAGCATGAGAATGGGCCTGGATTGGATGAAGGTGGACACAATGGTTTAGGAGAGGATGAGTATAGGCTAGGCAATGAAGAGGGTGATATGAATGTGGGTTCTGATAGGGAAGATAGTGCCTTGAATGTAGATTTTGATGACTCAGATGTTGAGGTGTGTATGGCAGGTAATTTAGACAGTGAGGTAGGTGAGAATGAAGTTAATGACATAACTGGTGGTATAAATGCTAATGTGACTGCTGAAACTGTGAATGCTGAAACTGTTTTTGGTGAGGGATCTGGTGTAAGAGAGAATGAAGCCACTGTGAATGAAGTGTTCAAAGTGAAACTATTGTTTGTGAGGGATCTGGTGTAAGAGAGAATGAAGCTATTGTAAATGAAGCAAGTGTTCAAAGTGAAGCTGTTGTTGGTGAGGGATCTAGTACTGCTAATAAGGGGGAAAAGAAGAAGGGAGGATCTGGTAAGAGGAGAGGAAGAGGAAGGCCTAAGAAAAGAAAACAAATGAAGAGCCTGTATTTGAAGATGACATAATTGAGAGTATTAGGAGATCTGTTAACAATGAAGGAGAAGTAGGTCAATCAAGTGTTGTGGGGGATATGGGATTAAGTGATGTGGAAGAGTTTAACTCTGATGAGCTGGATAATGGGTCTGATAGTGATGAAGATGGTGTAGAGAACCCTAAATTCCCAACTTTCAAGATGCCAGTCAGTATGAAAGACTATAAATGGGAGGTAGGTACTTTATTTATGACAAAGGTTGCTTTTCAAGACGTTGTTAGAAGTTTTGCTGTTGAGAATTGTAAGGATTTGACGTTCCTTGAAAGTGATAAGAAGAGAATTAGGGTTGTTTGCAAGGGTGAAGGTTGTGAATGGAAGATGTATTGTGCACATATTCCAGGTGAGGAAACATGGCAGTTGAGGAAAGTTACAACTGATGATCATACATGTGGCACATAATTTAGAGTGAAGATGATGAACTCTAAATGGCTAGGTTCTAAACTACGCACAAAAGTAAGAGAGGACAGGGACATAAAGGTTACAGCTATTATGCAGAGGGCACAACTGAAGTGGGGCATGGGTGTCAACAGAAGCAAAACTTATAGGGAAAAGAATTATGCAGTAGAATTTGTTGAAGGTAGCTTTAGAGATCAATATAGAAGGTTACATGATTATGGTGGTGAATTACTTAGATCCAATCCACATTCATATGTAACCATTACTAGTACCCCTTATATAGGGACTGAGGCTGACCTTGAAAATCCTGAAGCCATAGTTTGTCCTCACATTCAGAGAATGTATGTGTGTTTTAAGGGGTGTAGGGATAGTTTCTTCAACTGCAGACCTATTATTGGTCTTGATGGGTGTTTCCTTAAGACCCCTTATGGTGGAATGCTATTGGCTGCAATTGGAATGGATCCTAATGACCAAATACTTCCAATTGCATATGATGTTGTGGAAGTAGAGACCAAGGAATCATGGATGTGGTTTCTGGAGCTTCTCATAACTGATTTGGGTGGCACAAAACTTTGCAAAACTTACACTATAATTAGTGACCAGTAAAAGGTAAAACAACTATTTCATTCTCTTTAATATGTATTAAAAGCTAAGTTATTAATTGGATATGCCTTAATTTTAATTGTTGTGTTTTTTTCATGTGTTATGTTGAACATGGACTTTTGCCAGCAATTGATACCTTGCCTCCTGAAGTTGAGCAGAGGTTTTGTGTCAGACACCTCTACAACAACTTTAGGAAGAAATTTCCTGGCAAAAAATTGAAAGAATTGATGTGGAGGGCTGCAAAATCAACATACATAAATGCTTTTGAGAGGGAGATAATGGCAATCAAAGCAGTTAGTGAGGAAGCATTTAATTATCTGTGTGAGATTGAACCAAGGCATTGGACTAAGGCAATGTTTAAAGGTGATTCAAAGTGTGACACACTAGCCAACAACATATCAGAATCATTTAATTCTGTAATTGTTGTTCCAAGGTCCAAGCCTGTTGTTTCAATGTTGGAGGATATCAGGGTTTATGTGATAGAGAGGTGGCAGAAGAATAGGAAGAAAATTGCTAAGTATGCTGATGGTGAGGTACTGCCAAATATAAAAAAAAAAAAATTGAAAAGGAATCTTCTTATGCAAATAACTGGATAGTAAGGTATGATTCACTTCTTTTATTTATGTTCATCTGCTAAATTATAGAGACTTTGCAATTTTAATTTAGTAATGTACTTAATCTTAATGTAGGCAAGCTGATGATCATGATTTCCAAGTTATACATATTTCAAACACTGGAGACAAATATGCTGTAAACTTGTTGGACAAAGTATGTGACTGCAGGAAATGGCATTTGACAGGACTTCCATGTTGCCATGTCATTGCTTGCATGAAACACAAAAATTACAGGATAGCTGACTATGTGCCATCAATATTAAAAAAGGAGCAGTATGTTGCATGTTATTCTAGCATGATTTATCCTGTCAATGGCCAAGACTTATGGATGAGGACAGAATGCACTGATCTTCAACCACCACCTGTCAAAAGGCAACCTGGTAGACCTAAAAAGAAGAGGAGATTGAATGCAAGTGAGCTGATAAGAGACAACTCACAAATGAAGAGAGCTACGTGTGGAATTAAGTGTAGTAGGTGCAAGCAAACTGGACACAACAAGTCAACATGCCCACTACCTCCACCACCAACAACTCAACCTGCACCATCTTCTCAGGCCCAAGCATCTTCTCAACCTGCACCATCTTCTCATGCACAAGCATCTTCTCAGGCAGCACCAACTTCTCAGGCAACACCTCAACCATCAAAGACTCAAGCATCTCAGCAACCAATTCAGAAGAAAAAGAGATCACCTAGAAAAAGAAAGAATGTGGACCAAGTTGCTGCAACTCAACCAACCCAAGCAAAAAAGAAAGGAAAGAGGGTGCCAAAGAAGAAGGCAGTATCTGCATCCCAGCCGTAGTAATTTAGTTCTGAATGTAATATGTGTTATTAAGCACTTTTGAATATCTTTTGGAATGTAATGTGTGCTATTAAGCACTTTTGACTGTTACGCACAAGTTCTGAAGTAATTTAGTTTTGAACATCTGATGTAATATGTGCTTGTTGACTGTTAAGCACAAGTTCAATTTCTTTTTGGTTAGCAATGTGTATGCACTTGTTGACTGTTAAGCACTTAGTGCTATAACATTGCTACTGGCATTTGATGTATTATGTGCTATAATGCACTTTTGAATTTATGGAATCATGTGCTATTATGCACTTTTATAATCCAGATTTTGATAATGGTTATATGCAATTCAACATATATGTAGCAGCTTATAGCATTATGCACTTTTATAACACAGTCCCTGTTATAGCATTATTGAATCTTAAAAGTTTCCTGTCAACATATAATGCTTAAACTGAACATCAACAAACCACAATTCATTCAAACTTTTGCATTCATTCATCATACTCAAAACATTACAGTCACTAAACACATTACATTCATTCATTCATAATCAACTTAAACATTACATTCATTCATAACAAAACCTAAACTTACATTCATGACAATCACATTACATTGTTCCTATTTCAAATAAAATCCATTCAAAACGGATGTGCTTTTGCAAGCTAACATTGTTCCTAAGACCAACACAATCCCAAAGCATACAAATCCAAAAATTAACGTCGTTATCAACCACTGCCTTGTTCTTGATAAGTCACTCTTCAACTTGTTTTTTTTTCTTTCTGTTTTTCAATCTTCAACTTCTGTTTTTCAATCTTCAAATCCCTTTCATCCATAACATCATCTTCATCAACTAACTTAAAGTAACTGCATCCTTTGTCACTGAAATTTGTATAGTTTCTACAACCCCAGAATTTCTTTCCACAATTTGGATTCAATGCATCAGTTACAGTTCGAATTACAACATTTTCTCCACACCTACAATTTGGTATTGACCTTCTCCTCAAACTAGGCCCAACCGAACTAGATGCATACGATGAATCATGAACCCATTGAGTTTTTGTAGTGTGGTTCGACATTTTTGGCTGGAATCTGGACAATGATGAAGAAAGAGAATGGTGGGAGAAGGAGGAAGGATGTCACGATGGAGAAGAAGATTGGGTGAGGAAGTAGAAAAAAAAACCCTAATTTTCTCATTTCTTTACCCTTTTATACTGCTTACATGGTTTTCCATCTAATCAAATGATAGACCCACGTGGAATGCCACCATGGACAAAGTTAACGTTTTTTGACAAAAACTAACAGAAGGGACCACTTGAGTAAACAGAGGTATACTTAGGGGACCAATTTGAGACAGTTTAAAGTTGGGGGACCAAATTAAAATCCAAAAATAAGTTAAGGAACCAAAGCATTAATTAAACCTTTATTTTATTTATAAAAAAAACTAGAATTGTATTTTTAACTACATTATCTTTATTTATTTTTTGACAAATCTACATTATCTTTATTTATCATTACTATAAATACACACATGCAAAAGACACCCTTAAAAAATGCAAAAAAATAAAATAATTAATGTCACCTTAAAAATTGAAAGTGTCAAATATTTTGAGACCATTTTCTTTCTCTTCACAAACATGTCAATTATTGTATGATAGAGTAGGAAGGAGTATTATTTAAATACTTATATCAATTAAGTAATTTAAAAATAAAAATAAATAGTTCTAATGTCCATAATTTTATATTTAAATTTATTTTTCTTGTGCCATCACATCATCATCTAAATATATTTCTTTTTTTCAGGTAGCCTAATGGTTAGAATTCACCTTTTCAGAGTGAATAAGTGGGATGTCCGAGGTTCGAACCTCAACCCCTGTAGATAACAATGCAACTGAGCTATACTCACGGTACATCTATATAAATAATTTTACTTTGATCAAATTAAACGCTAATTTTTCCCCTCAAAAAATAAAACTATTTTTTTTTTACCTAGACCGTGTTTGGAAGAAAAAGCCCAAACGTTATTCTTTCTTCACATTCATCAGAGTTTCGTTCCCGCTTCAATTTTGGCGGCAAAATTCCACAGATTTCCTTCCCAATTTTCGCTAGCTCAGTTAATTGAGTTTTGCGAGAAGCAACAATGCCGATAGAATCGCAAATAATCAAACCAATCGCAAAGGGAATCGTTCACAGAATCTGTTCCGGTCAAGTCATCCTCGACCTCTCCTCCGCCGTTAAAGAACTTGTCGAAAACAGCTTAGATGCCGGCGCCACCAGCATCGAAATCTCTCTTAAAGACTTCGGCGAAGAATGGTTTCAAGTCATCGATAACGGTTGCGGCATTTCCCCAAACAGCTTCAAGGTATTACACTATCACCTTAAAACAAATTAGTATTAGGGTTTTGAGCTTGTTTAATTTCTTGTTTGAAATGATTGCAGGTGCTTGCACTTAAGCATCATACTTCGAAACTATCGGAGTTTCATGATCTTCAGTCTCTGACTACTTTTGGATTTAGAGGAGAGGCGTTGAGTTCTCTTTGTGCTTTGGGGAATTTGACTATTGAAACGAGAACCGTGAATGAACCGGTTGCGACGCATTTAACGTTTAATCATTCCGGTGTTCTTGTGGCGGAAAAGAAAATTGCGCGACAGATTGGAACGACTGTGACGGTTAAGAAGTTGTTCTCGAGTCTTCCTGTAAGAAGCAAAGAGTTTAAGCGAAATATACGTAAGGAATATGGAAAGTTGGTTTCTCTCTTGAATGTGAGTGATTGCGTGTTTAGTTATTCTTTGATGTTCTATGTTTTCATAGTCGTGAATGTTTTCCATTTGAGTAAATACCTAAATTGATACTTGAAACTGTAAGATTTTATCAATATAGTGCTTCATATAAATTACAAATTTTAGAGATGCATTGGTAACCTATAATGACATTAGGTTGGTAATATCAGGAATCAATTTAAAACTAAGTGCAAAATGTCAGAGATGCATTGGTAACCTATAAATACAAATCGGCAAAGTTGATTAACATTATGCAATTTCGGCGATCATTTAGAATATTGATAACGTGGGGGGACATGTTGCTATTACAGTCCTATAATTTTATGGACTAATATCCAATTACTCTTTCTATTCCTATTGGAATTTATTTTTGGTTTATTTTTCTGCTGAATTCTTGCATTTCATATTCCTGTTTCACTGAGTTTGTTAATAAGTATGATGTATTCTTTCTGTTGAGTGCTCTTCAGGCATATGCCCTTATAGCAAAAGGCGTTCGATTTGGCTGCACGAACACGACTGGCAAAAATGTAAAGTCTGTGGTACTTAAAACCCAAGGAAATGATTCTCTAAAAGATAACATCATAACAGTGCTTGGTATGAACACTTTCAACTGCTTGGAGCCCATGGCATTATGTATATCTGAGAGCTGCAAAGTTGATGGTTTTCTTTCCAAGCCTGGACTGGGTAACGGAAGGAATTTGGGAGATAGACAGTATTTTTTTGTAAACGGTAGACCAGTGGATATGCCAAAAATCGGAAAACTTGTGAATGAGTTATATAGAAGTGCAAACTCTAAACAATATCCCATTGCAATCATGAATTTTACAGTTCCAACGAAAGCATATGATGTCAATGTGACTCCTGATAAGAGGAAAATATTTTTTTCTGAAGAAACTTCCTTATTGCAAGCCCTTAGAGAGGGCTTACAACAAATTTATTCTCCTGATAATGCCTCTTATGCTGTCAATGAATTTATGCGGCCTGCCGCAAAAGAAGACTGTTTTGAGTTGCGTTCCTCTCAGAAGAAGTCTCCTATCGTAACGAAACCAGCGTCCCTGAATGCGGCGACTCCTCAGGAAGAGCATTATACTGAGTTTAATACTGCTAGTATTTCTCGGGATAAGAATAATTCTGACCGCAACAGTGGTAGTATATCTCTCAATGAGCATAAGGAGAAACACACTACTGATTCTAATAATGCTTCTGAATCTGATGATGGCGAACTATTCTCACATGTTGAAGAAGGGTTGATTCGTGAGAGTGGTGGGGGTTTAATGGGCAAGGAGTTCACACTCAGAGCGCACAAAACTTTAAAGGGTGACAAGAGTGGAAGACAGCTGGCATCTACTCATATTGCTTTGCGCAATCAAGCTACCCTGGTCTCAAGGACAATTGAAAGTGGGGGCTCTTCTGATAAATATTCATCTGATTCATCAAGACATGTTCAGTCAACCCTTAACAATTTTGTTGCTGTAAGTAAAAGAAAACGTGATGACATCATTACAGCCTTGTCTGAAGTGCCTGTCCTTAGAAATCAAGCTCCACAATGTAAATTGAAGACTGTAAATACTGAAACCAATGACCTGATAACAAGATCATATCTTCATTTGGACCAAATTAATGAAACTTCTAAGCCAAGTGAGATTGAAAATTTGCAGCAACGTAATCCCGATGGCATCAACCACAGCAGTGTAAATTCACTGTCTTTTAGAGAAGACTCTACTGACAGAGAACCTAACATGGTACGTCGGTTTGCAGTCAAGGATTCCAAAGATTGGTTTCAATCGCTAAATTTCATATATCTACACTTACAGTTCTCTTAAGCATAGTTTTGCATGCTATTGTACTATGTTTTGATTTATAGAATTATTTGACACTCGTTCATTAAAAATGACATTTTTTGAAATTTGTGTTTACGATCATTTAAGTTGAAGTTCCTTAGTGGCTAACCCGTTACTAAATCAGAAAATGATATTAATGTCTTTAGCTTGTATTCATTGAGAAGTAAAAGTAAAAATTGCCACTTTGTCTTTGTTTCATACTTGCATATGATGTTTTGCAGAAACCACATCAAGAGAATAAAACACATCTAGCTGATACAGCATCAGTTACACCATCTAGCAACAATCTGATAAATACTACAGAGCATGTTTTAGATTCTCCCAAGTCCTCTGATCAGAAGATATTCTCCAACATGCAATTTTCTTTTCAAGACCTTAAGAGTAGGAGAGAGAAGAGACTTTCTTTGGTACAATCCAGCAAATACAGATATGGAAAAGCTAATGGCAAAAGGTTTATATTTCAGTACTCTCCTTATAAAGTAGGAAAACCATATATATGCTTACTCTTTCTCATAAATTTTTTAGTCACTATACGGCTGCAACTCTGGAGCTTTCACAGCCAGACATTGAACAGCAGAAAGAAAGGGTTTTGGCAGCAGCAGCCACTGAACTCGAAAGATTGTTCAAGAAGGAATACTTCAGCAGAATGAAGGTTGTTAGTATGATTCATATTTTTTTTTTATTAAATTGGATGTTGTTGAGCTGATTGGTTGTCCAGATGTCAATACTCAATGCTATTTTAGTAAGTGGGGAAAGTGCAACCAAGTTGTTAGGTTTTTCTAAGTTTTTTTGTCCACCATAAAGCCAAATCAATGTTTTTGGAATACAAAATCCGCATATCTAATCCATCATACTAAAATCATATTTAAATCCTTAGCTGCTCAATTATACCTACAATTTCAGATTAAATATATCATGTATTCAAAGGCTTATTACTTTGATATTATGTTTTAACAGGTGATTGGGCAATTCAATCTTGGATTTATCATTGGTAAATTGGATCAAGATTTATTCATTGTGGATCAGGTAACTTCCACTATGTTTTTGGAACTACAGATTCTGCAGTTTCTTCCACCATCCTGTAGAATGATTAATCGATATAAATGCATTCTTTTGCTTTATTTTGTATTTATTTTAAAAAAAAATGATTTGTGATGGAGAATAATCTATTTTCAGCATGCTGCTGACGAGAAATACAATTTTGAGTGTCTGTCCCAATCAACCATATTGAACCAACAACCTCTGCTTAGGTGAGAACTTATTCTCTTACGATCATTATACATAAGTATTCCTTTTTTCCCCTCTGAACTTGTGGGAACTGTCAATAATCACATGGTAAAGCTGCAAAAGGAAATTACTTATTCTGCTGCAAAGTTTTGGTGTAGATAAATGACTTGTTGAGTTCAAAGTTACAAAGGATGTTTAGAGTATAAGTTTTGATTGTAAAAGCACAAGCGTAATTTTCTCCTCTCTTTATTTGTTCATGATCTTAATTTTACTGATAAAAATTGCATATGTAGGCCAATAAGATTGGAGTTATCCCCTGAGGAAGAAATAGTTGCTTCGATTCACATGGACATAATCAGGTATAACTAGAGCCATATTTATCAAGTGGTGATATATTGATTCTCCATATTGTGTTATTGTCAGAAACTAGATTTCATCAACAGGATTCTAATATCAATCCTGCATCATTAATCAGACTGTTTGTGTTTCTTGTTTACTATAGCCAGTATCGGAAATGATGCTGCACCATGATCTCTGTATTCACTTTCTCATTTAACTAGTATGATTGTCATAGTGAGTTGCCACTTGCCACAGATGATCAGCCTTAGAAAATGAACATATTGATTATCTTTTTGTGTATTTAAGGATCTCTTGAAGTAATAATTAGTGTCACCCTAATGCACCTGTCATGAATTTCTCTACTACGCAAAACTTGACATGGCCGACTTGACAGCTGTGTCAATTCAATGGCTGACCTGTGCTGCCTTAATTGATAATGAATAAATAATTTTAATAATAATTCAATGATTTATTGATATTGAAAAAAAACATGCATACATATGTTGGATTTATTATATGTTTGAAATCATTACTTGGATCCTTAATCACGTGAAGATGCAGATATAAGATTTTTTATATTTAAACCACCAAATAACTGGTTGAATTTGATTTCATATGATGTTTTTGGAAAGTATGATGTTCGATAATCTTAAGATGCATTTGTGACGTGCTTACTGCTGAGAAAAGAGAATACATCTATTAAAAAGTTCAAGTTGACAAAGCTTGAGTGATAGGCATGTAGAAACAAAAACCAAAGCTGTGAAGTTTGAACTTGAGAGCCCTCAAATTGTTCAACTAGTTGTTTCCTGTAAGCTAATGTCTTCAACAATGGTTGTGTGTTGTGTCTGCTATAAATACCACATGCACATTAGAAATTAAAACATTTGCATAATTTATGAAAGGTTGTTGGAAACGCCATTATATTTGATTCAGTCACTCTCACAGTAAGATACTTTTTTTTCCCTTTCCGTGTGGGTTATCTTTAAAATTGAGTTCAGTGTTCTAGATCCAATATTTTATGCTTTAGTTGCGTTCTTTTTTGCATCTTTATGGCTGTAGTTAGTAACATGAATTTGCATTATATCCATTTCAGGAAGAATGGATTTACTTTGGAAGAGGATCTAAATTCACCACCTGGATGCCGTTATAAATTAAAGTCTGTCCCCTACAGTAAAAACACCATGTTTGGAGTCGAAGGTAGAACCTTTGAATTTTATGGATTCTATCTGTGATTAATTTAATGATTCTGTTGGTTTATATAGTCATGATTGACCAAGGGAAAACATATTGTGTGCATTGGATATGTGATTCTCTGCGCATGATACTCTTTTTAGTTTTCAATTTTTGCATTCATTTCGGAAGATGATTCAGGCCAAGCTGGAAAGTCTATTGACTTACACGGCTTTGGTTGATTTCAAATGTCATTTGATATTTGATTTGATATGTGATTCTTTTGTGCATTGGATACATGCTTTTCTGTGCATGATACTCTTTTTAGTTTTCAATTTTTGCATTTATTTCGGAAGATGGTTCAGGCCAGGCTGGAAGTATAGCTGACTTACACGGCTTTGGTTGATTTCAGATGCCATTCACATAACCTAGTATCAAGATGATGGTAGAAAATGGTACACTGAAATATTGGAAATTCTGTATTAGAAACAGAGGACCAGTGATGTTACAAGAAACACACCAGAAACGAAATAAGAAATGAGAAAATGTTTCAAATAAACCCTTGGTTCTAAGCTTGGATCTAAAGATTGGCATATACATATTTGAATCTTGTGAATGGCAAGGGAACTTTTTTGCTTAAACATTCTTTTGATATTTCTCTTAATCACTGTGAATCACTTGCGCATAGAATGGTTATTGAAATGAAGTTTATTATTAAGAAATAAAAATTGCATTGAGTGATTGATGAGAAGCATTTTTCTCCCAACAGATGTTAAGGACCTGATTTCAACTCTATCTGATGGTGATGGTCATGGAGAATGTTCCATAATTGGTAGTTATAGACAGGATTCCTCAGATTCAGTCTGCCCTCCAAGAGTTCGTGCAATGTTGGCATCTCGAGCATGTCGATCATCAATTATGATTGGTGATGCACTTGGAAGAAATGAAATGCAGAAGGTAGTAAAACACATTACATTTAGCATCGCCCCTCACCGTATTTTATTTTATAGCACGTGCACACCTTTACAAGTATCTGGTTCAATTGAACACTAAATGTAAGGAAATTGAATTTTAGACTGAGTTTTTTAGTTTACTCTAATTGTTTCAGATACTTGAGCATTTGGCGGAGCTGAAATCCCCGTGGAATTGTCCTCATGGCAGGCCGACCATGCGGCATTTAGTTGACTTGGCGAAAATTCATAAGAGGTCAGAATTAACAATGCAGGAGTAATTAATTATGGACTTTTACTCCAAAAGTTATTTTTAGATTGTAAGTTAAGGGATCATCATGTAAATTATTTTGTACAAATCCAATGTACATAACATTTGCTCTCAAACTTCACATTTAATGGAGGGATGTCTTGAGTGTCTTTGTATAGGCATGCCTGATGTGCTGGACTAATGGTCTCTACAGAATTCTAGGGGCGCTGATTCATTCTTGCTGTTTCATTATTGACTCTTTGTTTTTGTTTTCATCTGGCCTTGCTCCGATCGTACCCATTTTTTTATTTTATCTTTCGCCTGTCTAATTACTTTTTTGTTTATGACTACTGCTATTTTATAAATAATTGCCGTAAAGAAAATCAGTGGGTTAGTTTTATGCTTTTGTGGGCATGCATATCATACGTTGGCTTTTCATTACAGGTTGGTGTTCCTTTATTCCACCATATTTCTTAAAACACAATAATTTCAATAAAGTTTGTGTTGAACAAGACATGGCTTTTGATAAAACAATATGACGTTGTTTAATTCTTGTAGCCGACTCTACTTAGTGGGACAAGACTTGGTTGTTGTGTGTTGAACAAGTAAGGTAGGATTATGTCGCATGTTCATTGCAATAAAGTTGGGTAGATAAATGTGATAAAGGAATATGACGAACAAACCAATTTGTTATGAATATAAAATGAAACATAAGTAATATATTTTGAGAAAAGAATAGCAACTGTAGGAAGAAATTAAGAGAAGAGATTTGTGTTGGATGGTATCACATTTCACAGTGGAGGATTTGATAAAAATGAAGAGTATTTCCTCAACTTGAATGTAAATATAGTTAACCTAATATATGAAACTGAAAAATGTACTAGAGGAGTATTTTGAAGATCTAGAAAAATTCTTCAAATTTTTTTCATCCCTTTAAAATACTCTCAAAATTTTAAAAATATTAAATCATAAATATTTCTTTTTATTTTCTACAAAAACACTATCAAATAGGATGAAAATTTCTCTATTTTTCCCTCTCCTCCCGTCCTCCAAATTCCCTCATTGCTCGCCTCCAAACTTTAAAAAGAGCCTTTAGTATTTAAAATATGAGATCAATTTTAATTTAGACTTAATTGCAGTTTTGGTCCCTGCTAAAACAAAGTTTGTTTAATTATCTTTAAACTCTTATAAGTTTTTGAACAATTTTTTTAAGACAAGTGTAGAACAGTATGAAAGGTTCATTTACTAAAATTTAATTTTTTTTAACATGAAACGGATTAAATAGGAATTTTTTAAAACGACAAAAGTTAAAGATAAAAGTAATAAACTCTGGACGTAGTAAATTAAGAGTTTAGTAATGTTCTCAACACGTTTACAAAAAATTGTTCAAAAACTTAAGAATTTAAGCATAAATTAAACAAATTTGTTTTGTTTAACGCTTCTAGAAAATATGTTTTGTTTATTTTAGAGATGAAAATATGCTCTGCTTATTTGTTTTCTCCTTTTGTTACATCTTATTTAGTATTAATTTTTTTTAGCTTATTTGTTTTCTCTTTTTGTTACAATCTTATTTAGTTTTTTCTTTTGGTACAAAGCTTCTTTTTTTTTAAATTTGAAAAGGAAGGATTTGTTATTTTATACCTGCTAGCTAGCGCGGGAGTGTAAAGTAAAATAAAATAAAAGAAGCTATATCTCTCCACAAATCACAAATACAGAAACCCTAAGTCTTAGTATCGGGACACGTCTTCGATCCGAAGTGTCGGTGTCTTAGAGTTTTTGCTTTATTTTACCTTGCTTATATATACATAAATATAAATATAATACAACTTGTGTTACCTTGTAACTTGAGTTTCTTTTTTTCGTTGTTGTAACAGTTGGTTGAATTGAAAAATGGGGAGACTTATAACGGCCATTTGGTAATTTGTGATACATGGATGAACATCCATCTTCGAGAAGTCATATGTACCTCTAAAGTAATGTTTTTTTGACAGCCCTTCTTGCTTTCGATCATATTATCGATATTTATTTATGATAATGTCATTTGTTGTTTGTTATAACGTATGGTGTTTGATTGAATTTGGCAATGTAGGATGGAGATAGATTTTGGTATATCCCTAAATGCTACGTTCGTGGGAATACTATTAAGTATCTTCGACTTCCACCAAGTTTGGGACGAGGAAGAGCAAGAGGTAGGGAGGAGGCCGAGGAAGGGTTGGCCGAGGTGGAAACAGAGGTAAATCATCCCTTATATATCATTCCAAAATGCAAGTATTGCACCTGTACCATGTGTTCATTTGTTTCCAATTTGCTTGGAAGAGGTTAATGCTGTTATGCTTTTATTTTCACCTAGGTTATCTCCTGTTGCGTAAATAAAATCAATTTAATTATTAAATGATTATTCAAGTTTGCACTTGTTCGCAGCTCAGGTTATATCAAACATAAGTAATAAATTATGAAATTAAATTGCCAATATACTATAGTTCATGTTGTAATAGCATAGATGTTTTGAGTGAATCATATGAATAATCTAATATTTGTTCTTCTTGTGGTAGGTGCAGGACGAGGTAGATGCTGATTTGAACAACTGATATGGAACTACATCAAATGGGCCAGTTGCTGCTTTTAGAGGCATTAGTGCAATTTAGGTTTCCAACTATTTTGCTTATACAGTCACCAAAATGGTGATATTATAGACCTCATCAAAGTTTTTTTGCTACATCATTTTCTAATGTCTTAACTATCTGTGTTCCTTTTTCTCATTGAAAAGCAATGGCGGGAATACATGTTCTTTTGTTTAATAGTAGTAAATACCCTGCAATCTTCATGTGTTTAAAATTGTTGTCATGTGACACATGTTGAATTTTAATTTTTTTTTTCTTTTTTTGAATGGCAAATGTTAGTTGTATGTTACTCTTTTTTGGAATTAGAAATTTTGTTCAGATAGTCGCTTTGTAAATTGTCATTTGTTTTAAATAAAAATTGTTAGCTAATTGTTTTATTTGTTGGAAGATGAAAGGAAATTGAGATTAAAAATATTTTCTTCAAGTTTATTTATCTTATACAATTTAAGGATTTGAATGGAGAAAAATAGATAGATTATGATTATACGGACCAAAACATTCTCAAATCCATTCTGACATGTACACTTTGCAGTTTCAAATATATAAGTAAAAAATTCTATGTATTTGGTTGTGTCTATTGCTAACGCAGGAGCAAGGTTCTTTATTTGTTTTTTATTGAAGCCTTCTTCATTTCAATTCTCACTTTTGGGGTTTTTTTTCCAGCAAATCCAAGTTCTATTAATCAAATTTTTGTTGCCTTGTTTTTCTTTAACGTTCTTTCAAAGTATGATAGTAAATAAATTTTAGTTTCCTTCTTCCTGTACAGTGAGCAAAAGGATAGAAAGTAATTATTATTGCTTTTCTCTCTATAACCAATCCAAATGGAAACCAATTTTAGGGTCTATTTGATTGTAATCTTCTCTATAACCAATCCAAATGGAAACCAATTTTAGGGTCTCTATCCAGCAAAGAAAAAACTTGTTCTGTAAATTGTTTTTGAAACATTATTTTGTAAAATTTATTTATCCATATTTCTACACGTGCGGAAAAAAAATGCATTACATTTATTTTGAGAAGATGATCTATATATATATAAAAATAAAAATAAAAAGGTTCTAGAAGCATAGAATATCCGGCAGCCCTAAATCGTGTCTCGCAGGTCCCTTATTACACAGTCATTAGTTTATCAGCAAATTTCTTTGATGAAATTAGTTTGATGGAGACTTTATCTTAACTCTAAACATAATTGAGACTTGTGAAATAGGTAAAAGTGATCTAACTAATATCTCTTCTTAAAAAAGAAGTACATCTCTTCTCAAAATGAAGCACATTATCCTAGTTTTGGTAAGCAACCTTAAGGGGTTTTCTTTGGGAGCAAATAAGAAGTCCAAAAATATAGAAATCCAGATACCATCTTTCCTTCAATAAATAAAAATCTCAATTGTACATTATCGTACTTCAACTTGAAGGAGCTTTCGCTACCTCATAACAAGCTAATGTTTAGGGACACAACGATAGTGATATTAATATCATAAACACCTACACCAAACGATACTACAGTCAGACTGAAACTTCAGTGCACATCTAAAAGCATTTTCCTGAGTATAAACTGCAATGATATTATGTGCTTGGAGCAGCTTCCTGGACGGTGCTCTTGCCAGCTTGGTCCCCAACCGTGGAACCTCCCTCATTATCATTACCCTCTTGTTTTTCAGGCTTTGACGCTTCTTGCACTGCACAATTAGCAAACAGACATACTTAATTAAGCCAACAATATGAAAATTAAGTTCCATAGGTCTACAACTTGAGGCACTATAAACAACAGTAGAAATGTCAATTCTAAATTTTGGATAGAGTTTAAACTTTAAACTGTACAGTAAAATTCTGTACTGTTACTTAGTCATGCATTGCTGCAACCTGCAAGTCTGCAACATTATGAGTGACTTTTGAGATGAGTCGTAAGAGTCACTTAAACAGTAATACATGGTGAAGGGACCGTTTGTTTAAGATTAAAGAAATTACGATACAACATTGTAGATATTTTTTTCAGTAGAAACTATGATCAAGGTCAGATTTGGTGGGCTAGTTTAAAGCTATTCTATCACTCGGGAATCCAGAATGGTGCAACTGGGGATAACACGGTAGCCATCCAGGTGGGGTAAGATATGATATCAAGCACCCTCATGCAGGTAATCAAACCTGCGTAGGCTACTAGTTCACTAGAAAAACACTGAATTATTGAGCATATGTTTCTCTTTTCAAAAGAATTACAATTATAAGTATTGAATAACTTAATCAGTTTCACTGGTTAGTTCAATTGTTTACAAATTACATGCTACTCTCTAAGCCACTAGAAAAGCCACAAACTCTATCCTAAAACATAGTTGCCCTACAGTCAATTTCAACTTTCTAAATGTCTACTAAAAACCATCTCATCAACTGAAATGAAATATTTAATTTTCCAACAAGAATAAATTAATACAGCCTACAGACACCCCCCTAAAAGTAAACCATTAGATATAATGTCAGCCAGACACGAAAGATGAACAGGAAACTACCATCAACCAATGCAAGATGAAAGTTTTCCCAAGAGGATCTTAAATAGCAGTAAACCACCCAATGTAATCTACAAATGCAAGAAGTACATGCCACAACATATGCAAGTACCATCAACCATGCTTTATAATAGTCAAGTACTTAAGACAGAGTAATTGTCAAAAGAATTAACACAATATGTGCAGCAGACTTACCTTCATCATCACCGTCATCAAAATCCGCACCCACTGCATCATCACCCTCAAATTGCTGCAGCACAAAAATTAATTAGGACAAACAACATTAATAAGAGAAGGAGTTGAAACTGAGAATTAAACGAAAAACATTACATACCGAGAAATCCATCCCTCCCAAGTCCAGGTCACCGAGACCTAATAAACAGACAATCAGTTGATACGTAAAATAAAAATACCCTTTATAACTTGGAAAAACTAAGTAGCACAGTATTGTTAAAACATGTACGTACCCGCATCTTCATCTTCATCCACCCATTTATCCCAATCAACTTTCACATAATGTGGAGGCTTCCCTTCTGCTTTCAGTAACCTTTTCCACCATTCATCCTCTGCCTTTTGCACTAAACAGAATATGCCTCTCACTCCTACATTAATTTTGCTCTCCTGAAACAATAGCAGAGATTGATAAATAAACACATTGAGAAAATAAAAAACATTACAGAGCAAATGAAGCATAACAGAAACTGTTACTAAGTGAAAAACATTAAATCGTTAACAAGAAAATTAGTTACGAAGACTATTGAAATTAGAATGAATATGAAGCTAAGGACTGTTTAACAATGCCCATAAGTGCATGCATGTATAAGACAATGCCATTATTTAACTCATTGGAAAGGAACATAAACATTCTTAACTATGCGCCAATGCTATCCATAAACTAGGAGTGTCTTCTCACCTCTACATTAACCTTGTCAAAGAGTGGCAACTTGAGCTCATAGAGGTGGTCTTCAGCACCAGCAGTGGCAGAAAAAGTCAAAACACCGTCTGGAGTAAGGTTCACTTTAGCATTTTTGGAATCTGGCAACTGAATTGTGACATAGACTTTGTCAGCCCTTTGAGCCCACTTGACCTCTGGATGACGACTGCATTCAAGCATGAGAAAATCAGATAGGAAACTAGACCCACCAAATCTTTTATCATAACCTGTGATGACATATTTTCTTGTACTACCAACCATGCCTAGTATTTACATGACTGCTCAATTAGCACTGACCATCAATTCTCATTCATAAACCGTATTGTAACTTATATTGAAAGATATGGTCTTTTAACAATAAGCAATGATGTTATTTTAGCTCATTTTCAACAAATGGATATGAGACCATTTTCATTGTAATGTATTGTATCAAACAATACTATTTCATAATACCAAAATAAATTTAACAAAAATGTTTCATGGACACCCAACTTTTCCTACACCTTCGACAAGTAGTTAATCACATGCATAATTGTGGTTAACTCAGCTGAGTATATGGTTAACTTAGATCACACTGAAAATTGTGAAATTGGGGTTAGTAATGCATTTGAATTTGAATTAACTACAAGTTTGACCATAAATTGAATTAACCATCTACTCAACTGAACTAATTTCATCTATTTTGAACGTGATTAACTAGGTGTTGGAGGTGTAAGAAAAAAAATGGGTGTCTAAATATCATTACTCTAAATTTAATGCCATCTATTCAACACCCCAATTCTTCATAGTTACAATTCAGCATAGCAATGTAGCTAAAACACAAACCATTTCAATTAAACTATTCACAAATTTTGGTTATACAAGACATGCAATGCAATAATACACTGTTTTCAGTTCCACGCCCTATGAAACAAAAACACCTAATACAACTAAGCATCGAACATGAAACATATTAAAAAATAAAAAATAAAATGCATGCACTGCTAAAAATATATTAGAAGCAAAAATCGTGAAAGTGCAGGAAAAAAAAAAACAGAAACCATATATACCTCATTTTTGGTTTGAGAGAACTCTAGATTCCTTGTCAAAGACAAAAGAAACCCAACGTTGTACCTCGTTTTGGGATTTTGATGATGATGCAAGACAAAACCTGTTGTTTTCAGAATGTTTTCGTTTAACATGCAGTGGAAGAAGTACACTGATCCAAACAAGATTTTTTGGCCCATTTTATTATTAAGGATGATAAATGCTACTTACACCTCCTTTTTATGCGTCATTCATCACACATCCTTTTTTTTTATTGCAAAATATTCCTGTTCTGAAAATTTGATTTCAAGGATCAATATTTTTTTAGAATTCAAATTCAAATTAAAAAAAAAAGTTAATAATTTCATTACTTTGTCAAAGGATCATTATTTTGTTGTGTAAGACCAAAAGTAAGCAAATTTTGCTATTGCAACTAAAATCGGTTACATGTTTGCCGGTTTTATGATTACTTGAACCTTCAAAAGTAGAGACAGGATGTCACTATTTAACGGGAATGGAAAAACCTAGAGCCCGTTTGTTATAGTTTCTTTTTAAGAAAAACAATCACTTTTTTTATAAAAATAATCATTTTTAAGTATCCGTTTGTTACAATTTTTAAAAAAAAATCAGAATCTAATTTTTTTTTAGAAAACGGCTTCAAATGAGAAGCTGTTGAGAGCAGCTTCTCAAAAAATAGCTTTTTTTTTAGAGGAGAGAGAAAATATCGTTTTAAAGATTGAACTGATTTTGTAACAAAAAATCTCTTTTACATAGTTGTATAAAAACAAACTAGATTATTTGTTTAAGAAAAGTTATTTTTATTACGGTAAACAAACACAAAATAGATTCTGATTTTTCTTAAAATCTCTAAAATATAATCTCTAAATTATTTTATATCAAAATCACTTTTATTTTAATCTGTAACAAACAGGTCCCTAATCTCTTATAACTTTTCTTAATTGAATCTCTTCGAACTTAAAGAACTATTGATGATTAAGAAATCAAAGAGTTTTATTGTTTTTTGTTTTTTGAGTCAAAGAATTTGTTTTTTGTCGAAGGAATTAAGAAATCAAGGAGTTAAATGTTTGGATAAAAGTGGTATAATAATTAATATATTCATATTTGTTATTTAAAAATAATTTATAAAAAATTGTTTTCTTTAGTAAATAGACGAAATGACGATAGTAATTGGAAACTCACACAAAATACATATATTTTCTCGAGACACAAAAATTATTATTTTTAGTTATTAATTAGTACTCCCTCCGTCCCTATATATAAGCACCCTTTTATTAGAGACAAATGGTGCTTATATATAGGGACGGAGGGAGTATTATATTAAAGGGGTTTGTTAACTTAGACCAACAAAAAACATGAAGGTCATTATTCCAAAAAAAAAACATGAAGGTCTAAGTTAGAAAAAATGCACATTTTCATTTGAACAAAAAAACCAATATCCACTAGTGTAAACCAGTTTAAAGTAAGGGATATCTTAGTAAATATCTCTCAAGCTATTTGTTATAAAATAAAAGTGGGTCTAAGTTAGCAAATTAGTGGAAGTTAACAAATATGTTTTAATGAAAATTATTAAAGTAACCCTCAAACTATTAGTTTTAAATAATAAAAATGGAGGATATTTTTGTCCAAATGAAAATGTGCAGTTTTGCTAACTTGGACCTTCATGTTTTTTGTTGGTTTAAGTTAGCAAACCCCTTATATAATTTTTTTTAACTCGCTTCGATTAACTTTATTAAAAATATATTTTTAAAGAACCTTAAATATGAATGAGATTTATTTTGTCTATATATAATAATTTGTTAAAAAAGGTTCCAATAAATTTTTATTTTTAGAAATAAAACACAACTACGGATAAATAGTTTACTATTTCACCTATATTAATTTAATTAATGGTTGTTGAAATTTTATTTGATGCGGTAAATCAATAACTATTGATTGTTAGAGTAAAATTAAATTTACACAAATTCTTTTCCCACCCTTCTCTCTTCTCGCACACCCTATTTGAATTATAAAATCCATAAATAGAGACAGTTTCTTAGAGTGTTTTAATGTGTTTTGGAGGATGTTAACGCTTTTTAGATTATAATAACTTCTGAAATATGTAGGACGGGTGAGAAATTAATAGGGTGGAAAAGAAAAAGTCATTTATACGATAGTAATAGATTTATTTATATAGTTTTATCAAATTAATTGATTAAAATACTATAATTACTATTTGACAAAATCAAAGAATACTACTAAAATTTAAAGATAATTTTATATTCACTCGTATTTTGAATTTTCAACCGCTAATAGTTGTCCAAATATTTCATAATCAATAATCAACATATTTTGAATATCTCTCGTTTGAATTCAACCACTCTCTGTTGAAAGAAGAAAAACACTCAAATCTCATATGATATAAACATAAGATTTAAAATGAGTTTATAAAGAATGGTATCCTTAATATAAATACAAACCTATTATAAAACATAATATGTCATATCGATCTGGATCATCCATCGTTCATATTCACACATCAAACTTAAAGAAAATAAATAAGATGTATTGGAAAAAATCAAAATCGTAAATATATAGAATAAATAAGGCTTAACACGAGTTTGAATAATATCCACCTTACAATATAATTTTGTAAGGATGAGTTATTCGCAATATAAAACCTAATACTCTTACTCCACGTATTTTTCTTTTTGAATGAAAAATACTCGTACTTTCACGTTACAAATGCCTCAAAGGATTCATATAGTCCAACAGTGGCAGAGAGGATAGGGGTGGCCTATGGAGGCCATGCCCCCCCACCCCCACTGTATATTAAGACATTTTTCTTAAGGAAGATATATATTAATCTATATTACGATATGACCTTCCCAATTAATCTAATTAAAATATTTACTATATTACTAGATTAATTGACAACTAATATCATTAGTTTTATACCTCATATTATTTTAAATTATCTCATATTTTGTAAAATATATCGCTATGGTTATCTCCACAACACATTTTAAATAGAATGAACCATGATGAAATAGCTTTGCAAAATAAAAGACTCTTTTAAAACAAAACAAAAAAGAGCAAATTAAAACCTAAAAGAAAAATAGGGGATACAAAAGGGTTATAGAGATATGAAGTTCGACCAAGAGATAAGTAAAGTTTGACCAAGACTTTAATTATATACCTTTTGTATTTGAAAAGTTTTTATTTTAATCAAATTATGTTTCTTGTTCGCTAAAAACATATTCCTTTTACTCGGCTCCCTTGACTTTAAATTCCTGACTCCGCCCTGTCTCCCAAAAATAAAAGGTTTCAATCACAAGTCGTATTCGTTAACTTGGCAGATTGCTCCCACACATCCTTTGTTTTCTTACAGAATCTTATAAACTGGTCCACGCACACCAGAAAAGTTGGAGTAGTTAGATAGTAGTAGTGATTGTTCTATAATTTGCAAATGAATGTAGTCTAAAACAAGCATCACAAATGCAATGGTGATGAACATAGATAATATCATTCAAATACGACATAAATAAATGATACAAAAAGTGACTAGTTGGATGAATAATAATGAATACGAAAACTATAACAATTTCATAAAAAATAAAATAACGAAAACGAACTCTACACGTTTCAACATATATAACTATTGCTTGTTAGAAACATTGATGTTGACGGAGGTTTTCGTAAAAAAAACAAAATTGTTATTGAAGATAGTTAATCCCTCTGATATCAAATATAAGTAAAAATGGAGTTACGTTTGGCGATTTCAAATATAAGCAAAAAAAACATAACTAGTGAACATTAAAGGAGGGGAGAACTACTCTTTACCCAAACGTTTTTGCTCATTCTCAAGTGAAATGTCCATATTGCCCCTGCGTGAGTTAACTTGTGTTGTGTGAGTTAAGTCACGCTGTGTGAGTTAACTCACGCTACGTGCTGTTATATGCTCAGACAGAGCCTCATTTCCAATCAAATTTCTCTCAAATCTCTCTCAGATTACTCCAATTCGAAATTCCTTCAACTTCAAATCAAATAACACTCTAACAACAAGAACAAGTAAGTTTTCACTTAAATTACGTTGGTATGATAGATTTTTTCACTTAAAATAGAATTTTTTTTGTTTAGTGTTTTGTTAAAATTTTGATTTTTTTTGCAAGAAATGATAGAATGTTACATGTAAATGACTTATAGTGCTTAATTGTTATGATGTTTAGATATTTGCATGATTATGTTTGATTTTTTACAATTAGATTAGATTTTTTTTGTTTTAGGGTTTAGTTTAAATTTTGATTTTTTTGCCAAGAAATCATACAATGTTACATGTAAATCAGTTATATTGCTTAATTGTTTAGATGTTTGCATGTTCATGTTGTAGTTATGAGTTTTAGGGTTTATGTATAATTTGCACTCCAAGTGTTTGATGAAATGTTTGAATGAGTTTTTCATTGATTGTTTTTAATTTCTTATTGTGTAGATTTGAAGCAATGGGCGGGTGGATCGACGTTCATGCACAATTCAACGACGAAGAACCTCAGAGGTTGAAGGTTCGGTGCCTTGGTGTAACGTTAAGAGGTCTCAAGGAGAACTGAATGAATTCAACCAAGGAGTCAACCCCGGAGACACAAGGAGGGTGGAATACGTTCGGTATAAACGTCCAACGCTTGACGAGGGGAGAGTATCATTCAGTTGAGTGGAATTAACGAACGAGGAAAGCGTGACGAGCATGTTTTGGGAGCACAACATGTTCCAGTGGATTGATATGCGGGTAACGTTGCTGGGATCAACTGAAGATATTATCAAGAGTCTGATTCCGTCAAAAGATCGTGATTAGGTAGAGAAATGCACCTTCCAACTACAAGAATTGTCTTCTTCTGAATGGGGTAATTCAAACTTGTTAAACGACGGTTCCCAAGCATTCACCCTGAAGTGTTATTGTTTCATTCAAAAGATTAAATTCCTATTAATTTGGTTTAGATGAAGGTATTGAAGTGTCAAGGACTGGACCTCATTCTTTTGGCATTTGAATACCATCATCTAAACCAAACTAACAAGAATTTAATCTTTTGAATGAAACAATAGAACTTCTGGATGAATGCTTGAGAGTTGTTATTTAACAAGTTTGAATTTACCCCATTCAGAGGTAAGATAATTGTTGTAGTTGGAAAGTGCTTTCTGAAAGTAATGTAATGTAATAACATATATAGTTGATATACATGTTGTTTATATAATGTAATGTAACTTTTATTCGAATTCACGGCGAGTTTAATTCGGTTTTTTTTGATTTTTTTTAAGACGTAACTTTATTCGAATTTATTCAATACGCAATTTTTATTTGAATTAATGCTGATTTATTCTAATTTATTTATTTACTTAATTGAAATTTATTAATTAAATACGCAATCATAGAGACATGCAAAAATTAACAAAAGTGTGTAAAAACCATTTACAATTCATGAACAACCGGCCACAATAGCGTGATTTAACTCAGGCAAAGATTAACACTAGCGTGAGTTAACACACGCCAAGGTTAACACTAGCGTGACTTAACTCACGCTAGGTTGGCCGGTGGTATTTGTTCAAGAACACGTTTTTTTGAAGTTGGTCAGTTATTCCACCTTCAATTTAATTCATTTCTACACGTTTTTCCTACTCTTTTGACTGCATTTAGTATTAATAAAACCTATGGTACCCATTTCTCATTATAAATACCCCTCCAAAATTTACTATTTTCTCACACCATACCTTCTCCTCACTCTTTCACCTTTGTAGTTTTTGTTTTTTTTTTTTAGCTTTTTTGGGGGGCCAATTTAAGGGTAAAAACGGGTCAAGGAAGGGGGTAAAATAGGTCAACCGACTTGGGGCACAAAGAGGTCAACCCTTGAGGTAAAAGTAAATCTCCTTCTTTTTACCCCAAAAACTTTTTACCATGGCTAAAAAGACTCTTTCTTGGGATATAAAAAGAACCAAATTTAGATTTACCCCGAAGGGATGATGTCTTTTTGCCCGGAGAAGGCTGGTCTCTTTTACCACCGACCTTGATCCTCTGTTACCCCTAAGTTAGTCTATTTTTACCTCAAAAAAGAATATTTATTTTATTCCAATAAAATGTATCAAATTATGTAATTGTATCAAAAAATTAATAAAATGAGGTTTTGTATTACCATTTATATTATTAGCATTTATATTACTAGCATTTATATTATTTATATTATTTGCATTATCATTTAAATAAATTCGAAAAAATACTGCATATTTTGAAACGTGAGTTAACTCACGCTATAGTATTTGTGAATTAACACTAGCGTGAATTAACTCACGTAGGGACATTTTGGTCATTTCACTTGAGAATGAGCAAAAATGTTTGGGTAAAGAGCAGCTCTCAAAGGAGGGTAACTACTTTTCTTAATAGTTAGTTGTGTGGCTAAAACAGTAGTGTAAATTTTTTTCACTAAAGATAACAATTTTAGTAGTTTTATTAGGGTTAGTTTTTATTAATTCAAGTTCATTTGTACCCTAACAATTGCTAACTGAAACAAAATAAGCTTCCAACTTCCTCTAAAATTTCATTATAGTGTACATGCATATGTAAAAAAAATTGGGAAGATTTTGGTGTGGCCTATAGCTACATCAAGCCATATAATAGACCCGTCCATGGAATCATCCCATTCTATATTTTCATTCTAAATAAAGTGTTGGCAGTGGCAGTCTTAACAAAAAAGATTAATGTGATTACATTTGTTGATTGATTCTACTTTTTTCTTCTTTTAAATAGTCATTTTCATTTTTGAACGTGTAATGAGTAACCACAATATTATCTTATTATATTGAAATTACAAAATAGTTTTTAATTGTATATTTCGTTAATCAAAATAGTACATGAGAAAAACAAATGCTCATATTTTTGAGCAAGAAATGCTTACATCTATCATGTCTACTCTCTATTTTAACCATATGCGTGTTAACTCACTACACTTCAATAGGAGTGGAAATGAGTTAGGCCGGACCTGGCTTTGTAAGGCCTGAGCATGGCCTACTTCAAAAATTATAGGCTTGAGTCTGATCTATTACCCACCATAAGCTTATTTTCGAGGTCTAATCTTTTTAAAGGTCTGATGAAGCATGAAAGCCTATTTAAAAGCCTATTTTACACTAACGCCTAATAACACATGTAAGCCTACTACTAAATAGGTTTAAACTTACTAAGACCTAAAACACATGAATATGTAAGCCACTAAATAATAAAATCTTACGAAGGTCTAATCACACCACTATATTTGCTACTAAACTACCAATCATAAGAAGGCTTGAGTTTATGAAAAATAACTTCAACAATATCAATAATGAAAGATATATTATTTATAAAAAGCTTAATAAGCCGGCCTGACGGACTTAATAGGCGTTTTTGCAAGCCAGTCTGGCCTATTTAATTAAATAGACTTTATAAAAAGCTTGAGCCTGACCTTGTTAATAAACGAGCTGGGCCGAGTTAGGTTTTAAATAGGCTAGGCCGTAGGCCCTTGTCGGACGGTCTGACCTGTTCTCACCCCTACGCTTCAACCCTCCAAGAACACGACGTTAAAGGAAACATTTTAATGTCAAAGACTATTTTGACTAATGAAGTGTACAATTAAAAACTATCTTATAAATTCGTTATATTAAAAGACAAATATGACTATTTTTATTTACAATTTCGTTATACCATATAGACTACTTTTTTTTTTTAAGGAAATTATAATAGACTACTTTTTTTGAGGGGTACACCAGACTACTTGATAATGCCAATTTGCACCAAAATATGACTTTTAAAAATGCTGAGCTCATGCCTTACGAGATGCATTAGTACCACTTTTGTTAGTATTTTTGTCGCATTATTAGAGAATGACATTTCTAGTTTCTACTACCATTTTGTGATAGTTTTTTTTTCCTCCTTTTTCTTGATCAATTTTTTTCTTCCCTTTTTTATCGGTAAAAAACAATAGAGAAAAATATAAAAAAAGGATATGAATAAAATATAAGTATGAGAAAGAAAAAGTTGTTCAAAAATACTAGAAAATGGTCAAATATAATTTATTTTATTAATTTTATGTTATTTGATAACGGCGCCTATAATATTTATTTGAAAATAAAAATAAAAAATAGAAAACACTCAAAAAATAAAATAACTTATTTCATTAATATTATAAATGTTCAAATTTAAACCGATCAGAATTGAAACCACAAACTGATTAAAAAATTACGCTAACAATTTTATTTGACTTAATGAAGGATTTTTTTGGTCATATAGTTTAGTGGTCAAAATTTCATCCATAAAATGAATAGACGAGGTATCTATTATTAAACTCAGACTCATGCTTACTATAATATGATGTTCTTACCAACTAAGGAGATGTATTGGATTAGGATTTTAAAAGACTATTTTGACAAAAAAAGTCTTGAAGATTTTAAAAGATTGTGTAGGAATGTATTAACTTTCAAGATTTGGACGGATTTTAACTCATAGACGACTTTTAAGATTTGAAAGTATTTTGTGAGAATTCGTAAGATTTGAAATGACTCTACCAAATTTTAACAAAAATAAAAAATTACAAAAGTGGATGACAGAAGATATTAAAAAATCAAAGGTATGCATGATAAAAAAAAATAGAAGATACAATTTACAATGACAATTTTCATGAGATTGACTACTAATATAATAATAAAATCAATCATTTTTTTTTTATAACAGTAAAATCAAAACTTATTCCTTGAAAAAAACGTATTGATACAAATAGAATAAATCTTAGTGACTTGATCTTGAGTTAAAAAAATAAAATATAATGTCTTTTGTTTATATAAAAATTTAAATATTTCATAAACTAATTGAAAATATCGTTGGAAAATTCAAAGTTGTATTAACGAATCGTATTGCACAGTATTAAGTTGAAAATATTACATAAACTAAAAATATTGTTTGAAATACAAAATTATATTAATTAATCGTATTACAAAGTATAAATTTCAAAATATATAAAAATAAAAATAAAAGCACATTTTTATATAGAAAACTACATTATACACCCATAATAACAGGTCTAACCAACGTCTTATCAAAAACAAAATACTATACATGTATGTGTTCAACGACGACAATTCCTTCGCCAAGAAATAAAAACGGAGTGAAGCACAAAAGATTAAAATCTGGAAAAAAGAAAAAAACATGACATAATGGCACTAGTTGGGAAAAAAAAGTGAAAGAGGATGTCACCAGTGGTGAAATGGGAGTAAAACGAGTTTCAAGAAATGAATGAGATTGTTAGTTTTAAAATTTTCAACTAAAAAGTTTCACAAAATCTATTATAGCAAGGAATCTATTGAAATTTATACATTTTTGAATACCAAGAGATAGTTTTTAAGTTGAGAAAAATCTTGATCGAATACCACCGGATTTTGTTAGACTCTTTAAAAAATCTTGAAAATCCTTATTGAATACCACCGAAATTATTTCTAATCTTTTAAAATCTTGATTGAATACCTCGAGATTTTTTTATAACTAAAAAGTCGTTTAAAATCGTTCAAAATCCCAATTGAATACACCCCCCAAAGTTTTGCTCACAGACAATCTTTTTTCTTGTTTATGGACATTGCAATATGTAGGGAACAAGGTTCGAATTCAAAATTTTCAACTTATTCACCTTAAAAGTTCGAACTTTGGTTCTATACATATGTTTTATTAATCAAGACGAAACATTCCATTAATCATGTTTTACTTATCTTTTCTACGAACTCTGAATTATCAAGATTTTTTTCTTAAACCGGATGATTAAGAAGAAGAAACTAATTATAAGTTGTCTTTAGGATTTTTTTTATCTTAAATAGTATACTTAATATTTTTAACAGAAAACACATATTTCAAGGATCAATGATTATTAGTTTTATTACCTACCACAGCTAACATGTGGGCAGAAAATTTAAATTTTCATGACCTTGACCCTCACTTTATGAATGGATGAGAGCAGCTCCACCAAGACACTGGCTAGTAGTAGTTATAAGGATCTGGAAGACTGAAAAATATTGATTGTTCATAAATTTTTCCACATTAGAATATACTATGTCATGTGTGCATACAAATACAATACAACAGACAAGTCTGAGTCTGATTGGGTCTTTTCAATAGCGATATATTAATTGAATATCAAACAACTTGCATAAACTAATCTCACATCAGAATAACTAAGTATTCTTCAAACTTAAAAAAAATCTAAGTATTCTTAAAAAAAATCACAATAACTAAAGTAATTAGAGTTAAGTGATTAATAAATTATATTGAAAAACAAATTGTTTGGAAAAATCCAAATTCGATTTATGGATGGAACAATGATCAAACTATACTTATTTGACGGTCAAACTCTAAATCATAAGTATCAACACAAAACAATAAATAAATAAATAAATTCTATCAAAAGAATAAATAAATAAATAAATAAACTCACATGAAAGTTTCTCCAAAGCCGGTTGATTTTGGACCAACTCTTTCTTGTCTTTTGTTTACCATTCGGCCAATTCAATCCATGCCACCGTTTTCTTATCTTGCTCACCACACATTTGATTTTAAATTTTAATCAACTTTATCAAACATCAATTCACAAACAACATTACATGTTTTCCATGAATATTGGTGTTTTATGACATTGTCTAACATCATATGTTATTTTATTTCATTGGATGAATTCGTCTATGGTCAAGGTAATTGATCTTCAACTTTTTTATTATCAAAACAAATAAATAAATTTGAACTTCAACTTTATAGTGTTTACTAGTATAAATAAAATAATTGTAGTATGAATTATTCATTGCTCTCCAAATTCAACAAAAGGAATCTCCATCGAGTTTCCTTTGACTATATAGCCTTCATAGACGTTGATTTTGACTATTAAAATGGAGGAAACTCACATGCAGCTTCCAAAAGACAAAGTTCTCCACTATTAAATTTTAGTAGTTTTTGGTTTGTTTTTCCTATCTCAGTTTATGTCAAAGATCATGGCATGTTATTTTTAGTTGACTAAGCTTCATCAGAATATTTCTTTTAATGAATCCATGGCAATATTTTTTATGTAAAGCCGCCTCAGATTGCAATACTTTAATACTATAGGCCATAGTATGGGTAGGTGGAACCAGTATTGTCGCTAAAATTTATTGAAGTACGAAAGTTCTTAATATAAACTAAAAAATAAGTCGATTCAAACAAAAACTTAGTGTAATCGCTAATTTTATTGAAGTATGAAAGGTCTTAATATAAAATTTCTCCTTAGATATACACAATTTTTCTTAATATTAATAAAAAATTATACTTAAGATTTTGAAGATCTCATGCACGAAGATTTAAGTATTGTTGAATATTTTGACATCTAATCTCTGGAGGTAATGTATCCCACTTTACAAATGTGTTGCATCATACTATGTATATTTTTTTTGAGGGATGCATCATACTATGTATATGTATATTAGTTGATTTATTTAGTATGCAAAACACATGTAATATATATTTTTTACAACGAAAACGCAAGTAGCATTTTTATATCTATTTTCTTTTTTAGGAAATCTCTATTTTTATTTTTTTTAATCATATTTCTTGTATTTTATTATAAGTAGATATTTTAACGTACAGCTTGACCGTTAAATCAATAATTTTACTCATTCTAGAATGCCGTTTAAAATAAATCATTTTAATATAAAATTTGTCTTATTTTAAATGCCGTTTTTTTTATAAGATTCAGACCGTCTCCTACCTTTTATTGTTTTCTTTTGCCTTTATAAAAAAAATCAAAATAAATGCTGTTTTATGATATCAATCTCATATTGATTTTTTCTATTCTACTAAGTGATAACTATTTTTTTTATTCTACCATCAAAGACATAAGTTGTACAAATGAATACAACAATTACAATTTACAAAGTATACAATCAAATTGTCAATGTCTCAAAAAAAAAAGAAAAAAGCACAGGAATACGCTCATCTCAAAATTTTAGATTCAATACTTTTCGATGTCAATTTCAGTGAACTATTTTAAACTCTTAAACAAACACTCAAATTAAGGATCCCTAACACATAACATAAAAGGATATCTAGTTAATGAAGGATAATTTTAAAAATGAAGTAATAATTCTTATAAAACCAACGAAATTTTATTTTTCTTAATTTGTGTGTCATTTACTAAAACAAATTAATAAATTATTTAGTTTTTAAAAAACATCTGATTTCACGTCAAAAAAACACCTGATTTAGTTTTATATGTTTTTAATACATAATTTTATATTGGGTTAATAGGGCTTTACCTTTGTAATATAGGTCATTTCCGATTTTACATCCTGTAATTTTTTTATTTACCCCTGTAAAAAAAATTATTTACCCCCCTAATAGGTCATTAAAAAACGAAATTTTTTGAATGACCTATTAAGGGGTAAATCAATTTTTTTACAAGGGGTAAATACATTTTTTTTACAGGGTGTAGACCCGAAAATTACCTATATTACAGGGGGTAAAACCCTATTAACCCTTTTATATTCTAGAAAAAAAAACTTAATTTTATATTCTTTTTTTAATATTTATTAAAATAGTGTATTTAATGTTTGATACATGTATTTCTTCAAAAAAAGAGTTTGAGTCATGTATTATTATGTCATTTTCTTTTTTGAGGAAATATTGCTGTCATTTCTAATTAAGTAAAATATTTTAGATTAAATAATATGAAATAAATTTAAAGCTATCTCCTTAAGAGAGGAAGAGGTCCTAAGCAGTTTATTCCTTAGTGAAAAACTGGTTAGAGGAGCTTGATTCTCCTCAAGAAACCAGAGGCCATAGGAGAGGCACATCCTTCAACAGTTCCACCTTTGTATTTTTTCTGGACTCGTGGTGTCATAAAATTGTTGTTACGCTGAAAAAAAGAACAAACACAAAAGCAAAAGTACTAAAAGGTATGAACATTTTTTGAGCTACATGCCATGTCGTGTTCTTAAACAGAGAACGTGTTTTTAGCAGAATTTTGATCTCTCTACTTTTCATGCTTTATCATCTTTGTTTTTTTGTCATCATTTCAATCAACTTGTCCTTTATATGTTTTTACAACCTTCTTGTTTTTGTTTTCATCACCTTTTGCCTTATCATCATCATCATTGTTATTGTGTTACACGTTCATCATTATTATATTATTATTATATCTCATATACTAATCATTTTTTGTCACAAACATGATGATATTGTTTGTGATTCTTTCAGGGTATGTAGTAGAGAAGAAACAAGATTATTGAAGATATTGAATATTCAAGAGATTGATTGATTCCACATAAACACAAACATGTCTTCTTTAGATTCAACTTGGATCACATCTCTTTCATGTTCACCTTCTTCAGGTGATGCTGCTGCATATGCATTACCTCAATGGTTGAGATTCATTTTCCTCTCACCATGTCCTCAAAGAGCTCTTCTTTCAGCCGTTGATGTCTTACTCTTGTTTACTCTATTAGTCTTTGCCATCACAAAGCTCTATTCTAGGTTCACTAGTTCCAATAGAACCAACACAGAAGAAATCAACAAACCCCTTATCAGTAACACAAGAGCTTTGAACACAAGAACAACTCTATGGTTCAAGCTAACTCTAATTGCAACCATTGTTTTAACTGTATTGTATACTGTTGGTTGCATTTTAGTGTTTAGCAGTTCCAATGTTGAATTACCATGGAAACAACTTGATGGACTTTTTTGGGTTGTTCAAGCAATAACTCAATTAGTCCTTGTAATCTTAATCATCCATGTCAAAAGATTTGAAGCTGTTGTTCACCCTTTATCGCTTCGAATTTATTGGATTGCGAATTTCGTTGTTGTTGCTTTGTTCACTGCTTCTGGCGTTATACGTTTGGTCTCTTTGGAGGGAAATTACTTTTTCATGGTGGATGATGTTGTATCTTTTGTTTCATTACCTTTTTCACTTTTTCTGCTTTGTGTCGGTGTTAAAGGTTCCACTGGTGTTATTAAGTCAAGAGAAGAATCTCAATTGGTTATTGATAATGATGAGGAAACAAAACTAAATGGTTATGATGATCATGGTTTGAATAAACCAAATGCTACTACTGGTTTTGCTTCAGCTTCTCAGTTTTCTAAGACCTTTTGGATTTGGTTAAACCCTTTGTTGAGTAAAGGGTACAAGTCACCGCTTAATATCGATGACGTTCCATCCCTTTCTCCACAGCATAGAGCTGAGAGAATGTCTGTTATCTTTGAATCAAAATGGCCTAAATCGGATGAGAGGTCGAAGAATCCAGTAAGAGTCACATTGCTTCGGTGTTTCTGGAAGGATATAATATTCACTGCTTTTCTTGCTGTCATTAGGCTATCTGTTATGTTTGTTGGACCCGTTTTAATTCAAAATTTTGTTGATTTCACTTCTGGAAAAGGTAGTTCTGTGTATGAAGGATACTATCTAGTGATGATTCTTGTTGCAGCAAAATTTGTTGAAGTTTTGACAACTCATCACTTCAACTTCAACTCTCAGAAACTTGGAATGCTTATAAGATGCACTCTCATTACTTCTTTGTATAAAAAGGGGTTGAGGCTATCTTGTTCTGCAAGACAGGATCATGGTGTTGGTCCTATTGTGAATTACATGGCTGTTGATACTCAACAATTATCTGACATGATGCTTCAGTTACACGCCGTTTGGATGATGCCGTTTCAAGTTGGTATTGGTTTGTTTTTGCTGTACAATTGTCTCGGTGCTTCGGCACTTACCGCGCTTGTTTGCCTTCTTTTTGTTATCGTGTTTATTGTGATAACAACTCGACAGAACAAAAACTACCAGTTTCAGGCGATGATAAGCCGTGATTCAAGAATGAAAGCTGTGAATGAGATGCTTAATTACATGCGTGTTATCAAGTTTCAGGCATGGGAGAATCATTTCAACGATAGAATCTTGAGTTTCCGTGGGTCCGAATTCGGGTGGCTATCGAAGTTTATGTACTCGATTTGTGGCAATATCATTGTGTTGTGGAGCTCTCCTATGCTGATATCAACTCTCACTTTTGGTACTGCGCTTTTGCTTGGAGTTCGACTTGATGCTGGAACTGTTTTCACTACAACGTCTGTGTTTAGGATTCTGCAGGAACCTATTAGGACTTTTCCTCAGTCAATGATATCTCTTTCACAAGCATTAGTATCACTTGGGAGGTTGGATAGGTACATGTCTAGCAGGGAACTGAGCGACGATTCAGTTGAGAGAAATGAAGGGTGTGATGGAGTAATTGCTGTGGATGTTCAAGATGGTACCTTTAGTTGGGATGATGATGGCCTAGAACAAGATTTGAAAAATATTAATTTGAAGGTCAATAAGGGAGAACTCACAGCTATTGTTGGTACTGTAGGGTCTGGCAAATCTTCTCTTCTTGCATCAATTCTCGGTGAAATGCACAGAAATTCTGGAAAGGTATCGTCATTTTAAGCTTACAATTTAGAAATAAGGGCCGCAAATATATTTAGGCCGTTATTTTGTTTACTATGAGTATACTAATTTGTAGAACCAAAGTTCGAATTCTTGCTGAAATAATCCTTGACCAGCTTTTACTTACCTCCTGGCCAAACTCCGGATTACCAAGGCTTCTTTCCTTGAGAGCCGGAGGATTAAGAACTTAAGATAAAAAATGGGCATACTAATTTGTAGCTTGATTATTTATTTTGTACACAGGTTCAAGTTTGTGGGAGTACTGCATATGTTGCGCAAACTTCTTGGATTCAAAATGGGACAATTGAAGAGAACATTCTGTTTGGTTTACCAATGAACAGACAAAAGTACTATGAAGTTATCAGAGTTTGTTGCTTGGAGAAAGACTTAGAAATGATGGAATATGGGGATCAGACAGAGATTGGAGAGCGCGGCATAAACCTCAGTGGCGGTCAGAAGCAGCGTATACAACTTGCACGAGCTGTATACCAAGACTGTGACATATATCTTCTTGATGATGTCTTCAGTGCAGTTGATGCTCACACTGGCACTGAAATATTTAAGGTCCTTATCCTCTCATCCTTTCTGTTAATGCTTCCTCCTTCAGCATTAGTTACACCATCAATTTGTCATAATCATTGAATTACTAAAAATATTTCACTTCAATCATATTTAACTTTTATACAGGAATGCGTGAGGGGAGCTCTAAAAGGCAAGACCATTGTTCTTGTAACACACCAAGTAGACTTCTTACATAATGTGGATCGTATTGTGGTAAGTCTTTTTTTTTTTCAATCATGTGTGTGATTCTTGGTGATGACGAGTTCTAACATGTATATACATTTGCTTGCAAATAGGTGATGAGGGATGGAATGATAGTTCAATCGGGTCGGTACAATGACTTACTTGATTCTGGATTGGATTTTGGTGTTCTGGTAGCTGCACATGAGACATCTATGGAACTAGTAGAACAAGGTGCGGCCGTGCCTGGTGAAAATTCAAACAAACCGATGATATCTAAGTCAGCGTCTATTAACAACAGAGAAACCAATAGTGAAAGTAATTCTCTTGACCAGCCTAATTCTGCTAAGGGAAGTTCAAAACTTGTCAAAGAAGAGGAAAGAGAAACCGGTAAAGTTAGTTTCAATATCTATAAACTCTACTGCACTGAGGCTTTTGGATGGGCGGGAATTTTAGCAGTGCTCTTTCTTTCTGTGTTGTGGCAAGCGTCTATGATGGCTAGCGATTATTGGCTTGCATTTGAAACCTCAGTCGAGCGTGCTGATGTCTTCAATCCTGTTGTGTTTATTTCCATCTATGCAGCTATTACTATAGTTTCAGTTATTTTGATAGTGGTGAGATCCTATTCTGTAACAATCTTTGGGTTAAAGACAGCACAGATTTTCTTCAATCAAATTCTTACTAGCATCTTGCATGCTCCCATGTCTTTCTATGACACCACTCCGTCCGGGAGGATTCTAAGCAGGGTAAGATTTTAGGGCTCAAGTATTCTGTTTCTAATTTAATGTTACATGGAATAAACTAATTCATATTAATATAAACTTTTACATTAGTGTCATATTTCAAATATGCATGTATAATTATAACTTTTTTTTTTCTTTTTCTTGAACTTTCACAGGCGTCCACTGATCAGACCAATGTTGATATCTTCATCCCTTTGTTTATCAATTTTGTGGTGGCCATGTATATTACAGTGATCGGCATCGTCATAATCACATGCCAGAATTCTTGGCCTACGGCTTTCTTGCTAATTCCTCTTGTTTGGTTGAACATATGGTACCGGGTATGAATACTCACTTGTTTCACAGATTAAATCCGTTATAGGACTCAACATATCTCATGCACATTATGCTAACAATTGATATATTTTTTTCCTTTTGGTTTTGCAGGGTTATTTTCTTTCAACATCTCGTGAATTAACACGTCTGGATTCAATTACAAAAGCACCTGTCATTGTTCATTTCTCTGAAAGCATTTCTGGGGTCATGACAGTCCGCGCATTCAGAAAACAGAAAGAATTTCGTTTAGAAAATTTTAAAAGAGTGAACTCTAATTTGCGAATGGATTTCCACAACTATAGTTCCAATGCGTGGTTGGGTTTCCGCTTAGAATTGCTTGGAAGCCTGGTGTTCTGCCTTTCGGCTTTGTTCATGATCTTGTTACCCAGCAATATCATAAAACCAGGTAAGCTACTAAAAATAGATTTGTATAATGGTTGCCTTGTCATAAGCCACGAGGCTGGTACTTTTTTCAAAAATCAAATAGCACTTAAATATGTTCATGAATGAATATTGATATTCCTTTTTTCTTTGGAAGTTGTGCAGATGATTAATGAGTAAAGTAACGAAAACTTATAAATTTCAAACAATAACATTGCAACATACTATTACAAAACAAAGCAAAAGTTAACAAAACAGTAAAATCACCATACCTTTCTATAGACAAGGGTTCCACTTCCACCTGTTTCCCAACAAAGAAAGTGGCCCTACTCCCCCAATCTGCTTCCTTCCTCTTGCCAATGTTGTCGCCTTATTCTAATGGAGTAGTCACATCTCATGTGACATGTCCATCCCTAAGAATGCAAGCATGCAATGCAACAGTAGGTAAAATAGGAAATAAAGTTAAGAAAATTAGTTCCAAGATGGTGCTCTCATTTGTACCCGTAGTTTTGGTTAGGACACCAAAGGAGTTATATGCAGATGGTCAAGGGTTCAATCCCTGCAACTAACATTTCCCCCTCCCTCTAATAAAACTGACTACTAACATTTGCCTATCAAAAAAAGAAACGAAAAAGTTGATGGTCTTTTTAATTGCTCAACTATAATATGCAATGTAGGTTTGTAAATACATGTCCAAATACAAGTAGATTGGAATATGAAGTATATAATGTATCTTGGATAATGATGATTGTCGTGTCTTGACGTGAAGTAAAAGTTTGTATGGCAATAAAAACTTACATATGACTAACATGTATCTTGGAATGATATTTATATTGCAATAAAATTTTATTGAGATGATGAACTGACTGGATTGTTGTGCTTGGTGTAGAAAATGTTGGTTTATCTCTATCTTATGGATTGTCGTTGAATTCCGTGCTGTTCTGGGCTATATACATGAGCTGTTTCATTGAAAACAAAATGGTATCTGTTGAGAGAATAAAACAGTTCTCAAATATTCCATCAGAAGCAGCATGGAACATTAAGGATCGCTCGCCTCCTCCAAATTGGCCTGGTCAAGGCCACGTTGATATCAAAGACTTGCAGGTATCTACATTAGTATTAAATTGATTATTTCCTGTGATAAAAATATACATTCTAGTGGCAGTGATATATTTTGTCAATATAAATATAAATTATAAATTAAACTTCTGTCAAACAGGTCAGATATCGTCCAAACACTCCTTTGGTTCTTAAAGGCATTACTTTAAGCATTAGTGGAGGAGAAAAGGTTGGTGTTGTTGGTCGAACGGGGAGTGGAAAATCGACTTTGATTCAAGTTTTCTTCAGGCTGGTGGAACCTACTGGAGGGAAAATAATCATTGATGGCATTGACATATGTGCCTTAGGACTTCATGATCTCAGATCTCGATTCGGTATCATCCCTCAGGAGCCTGTCCTTTTCGAAGGAACTGTCAGAAGTAACATTGATCCAACTGGACAGTATACAGATGATGAGATATGGAAGGTAATTAAAAATTCCATCGCTGTTTTGGCAAAGTCTAAATCTTTGCTTGACTTCACTGGTATAATATGACATATAATCGACGGTTGGATTGGTAAAATTCAATCTTTGTAATAAGTTATTAAGCTGAGTAACTCTGTACTAACTTGATCCTTCAGATGTAGTTTTCGGCATCATTGGCAAATAGTCTTAATTATAACCTTTGTATTGTTGTAGAGTTTGGATCGTTGTCAACTAAAAGATACAGTGGCATCAAAGCCTGAGAAACTTGACTCATTAGGTATAATTGAAAGCCCTTACCATTTTCCTTGAACTACTTGAATTTCACTTTCATGATTATTCCATTTTTCTTTATACTAATGGCATGCCAATGTTATTTATAGTGGTTGACAATGGAGATAACTGGAGTGTGGGGCAGAGGCAGTTGCTTTGTTTAGGGAGAGTTATGCTTAAGCAAAGCAGACTGTTATTTATGGACGAGGCTACAGCTTCTGTCGATTCTCAAACCGATGCTGTAATTCAGAAGATCATCAGAGAAGACTTCGCGGCTCGTACCATCATCAGCATTGCTCATAGGATACCAACAGTCATGGACTGCGATCGAGTATTGGTTGTAGATGCAGGTAACAATATACTATCTTTTTTTTTACATTGTCAGTGCATAGTTATTAAACATTAATACTATTTTGTAATGTATAGTAGGCTAAATTTGGTTTGTTTGTTTTATGTTAATAGGTCGTGCGAAAGAATTCGACAAACCTTCAAACTTGCTCCAGAGGCAATCACTCTTTGCAGCTTTGGTTCAAGAGTATGCCAACCGTTCTACTGGACTATAACCAAACTCTAGCTCTTCTCCACCATCAACAATAGCATATCTTCCTTAAGTATTACATGGAGTAATGGCTATTTGTTGCAGAAAGGAGACACAACTTTTGTAGAGAGGTTCAGTTCACTGTTAAGGCAGCATTGTAAAATGATGTAATGATGAGCTGATTCATTGCCGGTGTATTTTGACCATGAAGTGTGTGCGCAACGCTTTTAGGTGGTATTATAATTACACTCGGTTAAAGACTTAAAAGTAGTGTTAGTAGTAGTACAAAAATGTAGCGATACAAGCTTCTGATTTTAATAATACTGCATCCAAGTTCAATGACTAAGAAGTTGCATGACATTATATATTGAATAATTTGAATAACTAGCACAGTTGAAAATTTTGAATATTATTTTTCCGTTCAAAATCTCATAAACCTTCGTTACAATTCTAAGAAAGCTCGCATTGATATATATGTGGGCTGACCTCAAGTCCACGTGACTGCGTTTTTGAAGTATTGTCTGCTTTCTTTGAGTCTTGCGAGTCGTCACAAAATAGTTTTGTCCTTTATAAAAGACGTTTGGTTGGATTAATGAGTGTCAATGTTGTTTATAAACTATCTTTTGCAACGATTTTCACGCAACTTAAACACTTTTTTGGTGTATTGGAATAAGGTTGCATCAAAAGACAATCCATGGGACCTTTTCTCTAAGTCACTATCTAAATCATTAACTCATATTTGAAGTCAAGGTAGAAAATTGATGAAAATGTCTTAAATCTGGTTTGGATAGCTCACAAACTAGAATGCATGGTACCATCTTGGAATGACAACAAGTTTTTTCTCCCTCTCTTTTTGGAACCCAGATCCTTGTACTCACTAAATGCGCACATTCACGTAGTCAAGGAATCCATGACCGTCCGACTAAGATTGGAAAGTTCAGATCTCAAGCTCGATAATTTGGAAAAAGCATGTTCTCTATGAATTGATTCAAACAGTCATTTATATCTACCACAAGCGTCAAAATTGTTGTGACATGATTGGATAGTGGAAATTTCAATTAGACTCCCTCTATTAAAATTCTCACATGAGAAGATCATTTGTCATTGCTCCATTGTATGGTTATTCTTGTTTTGTGTACATGTTAACTAACTAAGTTTGAGTATATGTTAAAATTATTGTTTGACGTAAGTAGTTTACATACAATTTTCAGACATAAAAACAAAAACTAGCCAAATATGAAGCTAGAGGTATTTAAATTTTAGAGTATCATTATTGTTAAATAATGTAACAGGGGGTGTAAACAGAAGATATGAAATTAAAATTACAATTTAATATAAATGGGCTCACCGAGCCCATTACATGCACTAAATTCCAAAAACGAAAGGAAACGACAGCGTTTAGGATTGTAATGATTTGATTTGATTTGATTTGAAACCCTAAACCCTAATCACATACTCGAAAAACCCTATCTTGCTTACGCAGTTGCAGACACAAAGAGAGAAGAAGAAGAAGAAGAAGAAGAATGGGAAGATCACGAAGAAAATACAAACAATCTCGCCCAAAGGTACGAGTGGGTCTTCCAAAGAAGAACCCTAAAATTCTGAAGCCCGCTTTCACTATTCCTCCCAAACTGTTACAATCCCTTGCAGAAGATCCTAAATGGGACGATAAAGGCTCCGTTACACAAAACTATTCCTCTTTCGGCGTTGTTTCTGATCCTAACTCCCTTACTGATTCTCTTCAAATTCCTTCTGTTGCCGATGATAACGATCCCGGCAGTGATCTTGAAGAAGACGGTATGTTTCTCAATTCATCGTAAATTGTTAATAATTTGTTGAAAATCTTGTGAATTTTGAAGGAATGTAAATAATTTGAGTATGGTTTTGTGGTGTAGATTTGAAATCGGCGTTGGGTAAAAGGAGAAGAGATGGTAAAAGTTCACTTCCTCAACCTTTGACTTCAATTCAACGTATTCATATTCGTCGTCTAGTTGAAAAATATGGAGATGATTTTCAGGTTCGATTTTCACTACTTTTTGGTTTGTTAATTGTTTTTTCTGTTTTCAGCGAAGATAATTCACTTTTAGCACATACTGTCTTTTGTATAACTATTTCTATAGCAAAAGATAAAATAAGTTAAATTGTTTTTGTAACAATGCCATAAGTTGTTTTTATAAGCTCAAATAAGCCAATCCAAGCAGGCCTTTAATCATAAACATTTTATTGATATACACGGTTAGAATGAAGATTATTATATTGTCAATCAATTGTATCATAATCTTGAGAACATTTGACAATTGTAATTATTCTAAAGTGACACAAATAAGTGGTTGCCATTTGTCGAGGATGTAGCAAAATTAAAATCAAATCACAAATGTTACTCTGTTTTCTTTGTTTTAGGACTTCATGTCCGTGGCTATTTATTGATTTGTTCTTATTTTGGCAGAAAATGACGATGGATATAAAGCTAAACCCTATGCAGCATTCAGTTGCAACTTTAGAGAAATTGTGCTTCAGCTATTACTTATATAAAGACAAGAATCCGCTCATTGTTGGCAAATGAAATGTTTTGTCTATGGACAAGTGTAATGCTATCAAATTTACAAACTGGGCGCGGGTTGAGTTGTAACGGTTGATCCATGGATAGCTTTCTGAAGTTAATTGGGTCATATGAGCAAAATGTTGTTACAATGAGGATACGTTTTGTTTTGACACTTTTGATGTTGCTCATGTATTATCATTATAAAATTTTGCTGCTGCTGCTTTTGAATTGTATGGATTTTTGTTGGGAAAGATGTAGTATTCTGGTTTCCCAAACTGTTTTGCCAAAAAAAATTAATAGATGAAAGTAGTTTTGGATGGAATCTGATAAGTTGTTTTGGGTTTGTGTATCACTTTTGTGGCGTCTTCTAGTGTGCATAAGTTGAGGAAGTCACTCGGTGTCTTAAGAGAATGAACCACATGATTGGGATTTCATGACTTTTAAGACAAGAAAGTCACCCTAACTGGGTGTCTATTTCTCTCTTATATTACACTATCTCTCATCTTATTTATTATTTCTCTTTCATAAAACACACAAATTCGCATTAAATCTAATGAAGTGATTAAGCAAACTTCAAGTGGAAATATGATTATATATACTGCAGATTTGCATTTTTACAAAATTACTACTAATCGGTTCGAGTAGGGACAAAAAATTGGATGCTTAAAATGAATACTGAACCAATATTGTATTGTTTGGTGTTTTTAGGTGACCAAGGCTAGATTGCGTTGAGGTTTGACCGATTGTTGAAAAACCATCCAGCATCATGCAACAATGTTCCATCCAAATTTCAATCCCAAACCGCTCACAACATGAAATGAATGTTGTGTACATATTTGCAATTATGGATTTCTTTTGGTCGATTTGGTACTTGGTAGGGCATATTTCAGTGTTATCTTAGAGATGACATTTCCTTTTTGTTTCTCATTAAAACGAGGAGAATGATTAGGAAAAGGTCGGCAGTTGGGGGAGGAGGAAGAACTACATAACACATTTTGAAATGAAAAGCAAACACAACGAAAGAATAGAACTGCATTCTTTCACTGCAGAGGAGGAAGAACACATGATCAGAGAATGAAATGAAAAAAAAAAATCCATATAGACCATGTACAGTGATAAAAAAAAAGTTAATTATGTGCAGTGTCGCACATTTTGTTAGGGTTAAAAATTAAAATTGACTGAAACGAGAGTAACATTATATTTTGTTGGGTTAAAAACGACTAAAAGGAGCAACACTCACACGTCACAACCTAAACTCCGACTTGAAAAAGTCATAAGAGAGGAAGTCATCAAGGAAAAAACCAAAGGGGTATTTCCATAAAGTCGTAACTAGCATCCAAAGCGTTATTGCAATCTTTCTCTCTAACACATTCTTCTCTCTCTCTCCCACGCACGCACGCGCACAACACATACAAAACAACCTTCTTCATCTTCTTCCTCATGCACAGTGCATGATATGCGAAGGTAGCACACCGTAGCCTCATCCCATTTTTATTGGATTGGGGAAGATGAAGCATTCTGAACTTACTAACCTGCTATTTCCAAAAAAAAAAATCAAATAGATGAAAGTAATTTTGAACGGAATGTGTTTGGAACTGTTCAGAAAATTTGTGATCATACATGTTTTGTCTTGTGGTTTTTCCCCGTCATGTGCATGTCAGGAAGATTGACCCGATGAGGTTTTAGCAATTGAATTTTATAATTATAGTTATATAATATTTCATCTAACCTGGGTTTCTCAAACAAATAGTAAAACAATTCCTTGATCTAGATTCTGGATTGCAAAAAAATAAATGTACAGATGCCAAAGTAAAAAGCCTTTACTTTGATCGAGTCTGGTAAGAGCATACCTTTAACAATCTTTGGAAAATGCTAATTCTATCTAACAAAATGAATAAAGACATTTCAACATATAAATACACCATTGAACCCAACTGAGGTTTGCTTCTCTATTTAGATGCCCATGAACGCTCTACACTGCGTTTCCCAGTGCTCCTTTGCTTGCTTGACCCTCTCTACTCTTTCCATCTGAAGTCTTTCCTCCCAGTACTCCTTGCAGCTGTATACATATTGAAATTATAAGGTTAAGATAATTGGAAATAATATATTAATAACACAATATAACACCACAGTTAAGATGATCGAAAACCGACTTTAAATGGATTTTGTTACCATGTCTTTATTTTATTCATTTGTTAGTGGAATAAACAATATCATACCTTTTTCCTAACAAAATATTCAATTCTTCCAAGTGTACAGCACCTTCATAAACTCCTTCCTGTAATAAACAGAATAAAATTATATAAGTTGCAAAGCATTTCATTAATAATAATAAGGCTTAAATCATTTGCCAATTCTTAACAGCCCCAGTCTTTATTTATAATGAAAGAGGATAACCGCTCAATTATACTTATTCACCATTTAGATGACTAAAATAAGTAAACAGTTCTGTCTAGAAACTGCAATTTATCAATCAGCACATAAATTAAAATCTAGAAGCTAAACAATTACATAAGGGCTATTTAGCTTATTCAAGAAGATCTAAAGTTTCAGTGGTAAAAATTAATAAGCGTTAACAAAGGTCAGGCAAATTTTAGTACAATGTAGTCATCAATTGAAAGATCAATTGAGCTTAGGACAGGATCCTGGTTCTTGGTCTGATGCACATATATTGTTATTTAAACTTCAGTTTTAACATGTATAATATAATGTACACTAATTAGTATTAGTTATTGATGTAAGAATGGAAATTCACCCTAATGAGAGCCTACTGCATATGGTAGCTTACCTCTCGGCACATAGGACATTTCTCTTTAGAATGTGTTGCCTTAAGCCCATCAACAATAGTAACAGATGCAGCTGAGCAAGCACAACTGTAGCAGAATATGTGGCCACAAGTCAGAGAAACTGGATCAAACACTGTGTCCTGTCATGGAAGAGCCAGATTAAAATTATCAATTGAAAAAGAAAAAAGAAAAAAATGAAGGACCTTATAAGAGAGACACTTTCACTTAGAAAAGTATACTGATAATGTGGAACTGCACCAATTGGTTAGGAAAATATTGAACAACATAAGGAGATCTGGAATTGATTCTATAAACCATGTCACATATTTGAAATTATTTAAAATTAAATAGTTTGAATAAATATAATTTTTGGTGGAACCATAAAACTAGGCCTAGTTTACAATTTCAATACAAGATCTTTAAGTTGATTTTTCGTGCATATGTGCAATGCTAGTGAAAACATCCAAAATGAGATTGATGTATAGAAACGAGAAATGAATACAACAAGAGAAACCAACTAACTTACCAAACATATAGAGCAAGTCAGATCAATATCAATTTTGATGGAATCAAAGAGCTCACAAGCAAGTGATGGTTTTCCATCCTTAAATGTGAGACAGCATCCATTGAATAATGTGGTTGCCTTCCTTGACTTGTCTTTAGTTTCCCTTAGATTGATATGTAATGCCATCAGCTCAATAAGCCAGGGACTCTGAAGAATTTCCTTGTGCATAGTCTGGGCTTGTGACTTGAATAATTGCCCTTGCTTAGAATAATGAATCTGCAGTCATATATAAAGAACATAACTTGTAATTTAAACATGTATCAATACTAAAATTAGCATGCAAAAGAAAAAACGACAAATTTACACACCTTATCGTATTTCTTTAGTATTTTGCGAATTGCTACAGCATTAACAAGTGCATATGTAACTAGATCTCTGCCTTCATGAATTAAAGTAGTATGATTCCTTTTTGATTTTCCTTTCAACATGAGAATGTACTTTCGGAATCCAGAAGCAAGATGTCGTTCCAGCAGTTTTTGTGCACGCTGATTAAAGCATCCCACTATTTCTGACATTTCATTGAGAAGGGAAGGGAAAAAGGTCCCATCGCACACTGAATAAAATAATTACATCATGTTAGCTTAGAGGTAGTGGGAAATGCAAGAACATAAAAAAGTTTAAACATAGCCCCCAATCTGTACCCAAAGAAAATGACCTCATTATATTATAATACATATGATAATTTACGATGCAGCCTACAAATTCTTAATTCTTATAATAGACTACAAGCGAATCAACAATTTAGTCACTGAAGCTGAAAGGTCGGTCATTTTGGTTTCTGACTGACAAATTAGTCACGAATATTGTTTTGTTTTTTAAAACAGTAAAAAGAACTTCACTGATTAACACTGATGGAGGCTCAAAGAAAACTTTGTGCAACAAATTCTACAATCTAAAACTATAACAGATACACGTCTCATCAATTCCAATTCAATCAATACAATTGGAATATCCCGTCTAAATAGCACTTAACCGTCACACCCAATTCCTTCAAATACAATTCTTCTGCACAAACTTTAGACTGATGTGTCCCTTTTCATTGAGCATTACCTATACCATTTTCTTCTGAAGTTCTGATCCATGCATGTTTATCGAACCAATTAAGACGGGTCAACACTCACCCTCCACCATCTCACTTCCACTGATGCCAGAAAACAAGGTCCGACCTGTCTACGAAAACTGGCAACGAGCTTGCTCCCAGCCTTAACGGTATAGCTGCATAACCGCAGCCCCTATAAATCAAGCATACCAGTATGACTGTTATGCAGAAAATACCAAGCCCTGCCACCAAATCCTTGCTACTATTTTCTCAAGCCCAGGCATAGCAGTGAATTTGAAACCACTGGGAGATGTCATACCCAAATCCCTTAATCTTCCCATCTAACCAATTTCACACCATAATTATGTTTTCCACCACGAAAATTACATCCTCCTCTTATTACAAAACACTCCACCATGCCTTACTTTGCAAATCTTCCACAAGCATACAAAATTATCGATGCTCTCTCTACAGCAACTCTGCCCCCTCAAAACAGTCCTGCAATCTGAGAGAAATGTTCGCTGCTGTTATTTGGTAGCACGGTCGCTAGGCCCAGCCATTTTAAAACAACCACCCACACCCTTGACAATTTCGAGTACTCAAAGAACAAGTGCTTACTGGTTTATTGTACAGCACATCCTCCTGAGCAAAGAATAATAAATTGATGAAGTGTTGGTAAATGATATAATCTCCTTATACACTACCTTCACAGAGTAGATGACATCTACCTCTTCCAACCACCTCTGCACGTCCATTCTCGTCCTTAAACGCCACTTTGTTTACCATCCTCTTGCATTCCTCAACAAGCGTGATCTCCAAATGAAATGACTCCCTCCTCCAGCTCCATTCTCAGGCACATACAAGTAAGGAATGCTGTATCATACAATATTCCCTTCAAGCATCTTGCACACGTCCGCAACTGCTGCATCCTTTGCCACAGTAATAGTGAAAAACCTATCAAACTGCTCACTAAGGATTGCCCCCTTCCCACGAAATCGATAATCATTGATTATATGTCCTTCAGGACAAATTTAAGACTAATGTCCGATATCAAAAAGACTAATTTGAGCAAACAAATAATTTAATTTGAGAGTTTATTTAGGAGTTTCATTAATTTTAAGGATCAAATTCATGAACTAAATGGGTGGTTCTCAATCTCAAAGCTATATATTTCATTAATCTTCATTGTTCAGATCGTATATCCTAGGATACAAGACTTCTAAATTACCAATCATGAATCACCTGTGAAATAATCAAAAACCCTTTCAGGACAAAGTTAATGGTGTGTTTGGATTGAGGGTTTAGGAGGGGAGGGGAGGGCTTACTTTTATTTTTTAAATTACAAACAATATAAAATGTTTTTTTAAAAATAAATTAAGTGTTTTTGAAGTATTATATGATCATTTATCTTATCATGTTGTTAATTCAATTTTCAAAGAATCATTTTATAATGTCCGTAACTTAAACAAGAAAAATAAACCCTCCCCTCCCTTCCTTCCCCTCCTAACCCTCCATCCAAACACACCTAAGAGTAATGTCCAATCAAAATGACTAATGTGATCAAAGTTTTTTAAATCGAACAATTTCCTTTGAGAGATGAATAAAAATTGAAGTGATATTCAGATCTAACACATATGAATTCAAACATTTGGAATTGATTGATAGAAAACATAGGTAATCGGTAAAATTAAAACAAAAATATTAATCGAATGGAAGGGAAATGATCGGTGACGTACATGGGCATTGATCAGGACAAGGTTTGTGGAATTGAGAAGATCGTCTACATTTTTTCATGATCTTTTTGAGGTTCTTGAATCCAACTACAGGGAGCTTCTTCTGCTCCTGAGCTTGCATGTATTGCTTATAGGTCTTGCAGAACTTCATCTTTTCGTACAAACATGAGAAAGAAAGAAAGAGGTTTCGAACAAGAGAAAGAGAATCAGCGCACGGAAGAAGGAAGAAAGGATGGGTTTGGGTTAATATCTATCTCAAATCCTCCTCCTTGCTCTACGATACTATTACTCACACCATTAAAAAGTCAAACATTCATTTGACTTTTTACTTTAATTATATATATATATATATATATTTCTAATAGAAGAAAGACAACACTTGCTTTGCTGAACAAGAAGACAAAATTCGATCAACAATAATAATAATTGCAAAACAGGTGCTGCCCACAGGTGTGTGTGGAGGAAACCGGCCATGGGTCGATTTAAGGGAGTTTTGTCCTAGCTCGGTTACTATGGTCTAAACCGACTTGTCCTACGGACGTTGGTAAGGATGATGTCTCAAGAATTTTGAACTATTATGATGTTGCCATGCTTATCTTGAAAACTCTAACATTGATTTAGTCGGAGACAAACAGATGAGGAAACTAACACTCTTGCACGAGAGGCCTCATTCTTGATTAGTCCTTGTATTTTTATTGATGTACTACGTTGTGTTGAAACTTTAATTTCTAATGAAATGCATGAGGTTATTTCTAAAAAATAATAATGATAATTGCAACAAGGTAATTAAACATAAACAAGATTATGTATTAGCGAAACTAAATTTTACGTCGAGTCTATTAGTGGATGTTCTGATTTTTTTTCGTATGTCTTGGTTGGACCAAACTTTCCTGAATGACATTAATAGATCTCACTAAGGTATTACATCAAACTATATTAATCAAATATAAAGAACATGATTATCACATCGTCGTTCTTCTATGGGTGAGCTGAACGTGTCCATATGAGTTGATCAACGAGCGAGGATACTTACACTATTGACCCTTGCATCTTCGTGCTTGAAACGATCATTAATTTGGTCAAACTAATCCTTCAAGCAAGACAATGCAACATCAACACAAACTCTATACAGATTGAGTTTTAGTATTCCCCTATTGTAACATCAATGTAACGACCAGGGCCGGCGCACAGCCCATCGAGGCCGAGCTATGTCACCGGGCTTCAATTTTTTGGGGGCCATATATTTTTTTATATATGTAAGGTCCTATATTAAGTGTTATATAAAGATAAAGGCGAGTATTACACAACCTGATAATAATAGTTTAGTGGTAAAGGATTACTTACTCGACTTTGTCGGTCGATAGCGGTTCAAGTCCCACTAGGCCAATATTTTTATATTTATTTTCCTTTACATTGCCTCTTTTTTTTTCCAAACAAACTAATCCCAAGGTTATATAATGACATTATTTACATGTTTTTGGATGTTATTATAATTCACTTTAAAAAAATGTTTTATTTTTATTTTTATTAGGGGCCAATAAGATTAAAATCCGGCTTACAAATTCTTTAAAGCGGCCCTAGTAACGATAAAATTTGGATGTAAACATTGCAGATACAGGGATATAAGTATTCCGTTCCTTTTAACTTTATCATATTATTTACAAGCATTATGTGTTGTACTCCCTCTGATCATTTTTTTTTATTTTGATAGTAACTCTTTCTAGTTATTATTATAAGCAAAAACTCACATTTTAGATTCATTTAATAAATAAGTTACGTGGTCTATAAGGAAAAGGAAAAAAATCCTCTGTAATAGTTAACTTATGAAAAGAAGTTCTATCTACAAAAATAAATCCATGTTGGCACAAATGAATAGACAGCTATCGTATTTATAAAACAAAAAAAAAAAAAAAAAGGTTTCGTATTCAACGAGGAGTCATGAACCATCGAGCAAAAAACAGAGATGATTGATGGATTTATAAGCGTGTACTAGTTTGCATCTTTATCTTTCCATAAAAGTCGAGAAACTCGCAACGTCCTTTTCAAGGATCGGATAGGAATTACCTCAATTCAACAATCATTAGTTTTCAATCCAGCAGCATAACCAGCACCTTGTTTTCATTTCCCATATTAAAATATTAATAAATAAATAAAATAAAATAAAACGTACACACGTATATCGTATATATACAGCCGCGTTGTGTTGCGTCTCTCGCAAGTGAACTAGAGAGAGAGAGAGAGAGAGAGAAATTTCCGTTAGTGATTTTTAGAATGGCGAGTGCGAGTTCAGAACAATCATCAGAAAAATCAAAACCAGTTATGTTGGTTGCAATCGACGAGAGCGATCACAGTGCATATGCTCTGAAATGGACTCTCGATCATTTCTTCAGCACCAACAATCCCGTTTTCAAACTTGTTCTTATTCATGCTAGACCTGCCGCTACTTCTTCTGTTGGCCTCGCTGGTCCTGGTATAATTCTCAATTTCATTTTTATTACCACCCCTCTTTTTGTTGATGTTTTCGTAATTGATGAACAATCCGTGCTAATTAGTGTACGCAGGAGCTGCTGAGGTTTTGCCTATTGTTGATTCTGATTTGAGAAAAATTGCTGCTAGAGTTGCTGACAATGCTAAACAACTTTGCATTAAGAAATCCGTATGTATTTCTATTTTTGTTTTCAATTTTATATTCTAAAATGTTAAATAATAGTTGAGGTGTGCGATTTTGGTTGTTACTGATGTTACGGAATGAGTGGTTGCAGCACTGTGTATTAATCACAACATTACAGAACCGTAATTCCTTTCATAATTTTATTTGATAAGGAAAATGGCTTTTTGAATGGATGAAATTTCTCTATTTTATATGGTCCTGTATTTATATATTGTGTGGGACTTGGAGCATACTATATGGTTTTAACAAGATTATTTTAGATAATAGGCTGAAAAAGATTCATAGCTGAATTCATCATGCTCAGGACTAGACTAGTACCCTGCAAATTAAGTAATTCCATAATCTTTGCTAGTTCTGTTTTTTTATTCCTCATGGATGAAAGGAGCTAAATTGAAGACATTGATGTTAAGATTTATCATGTTTCATTTCTTGGTGTATTTCACTTGAATTGCTTCAACTGGTTTTAACAAACTTACCATCATCTAACTAAGGACTACTGATTTTCATGATCGTTTCTTTGTATGTCTGTTAATTGTTATGCTTTTGGAGTGAATTATTAAGTTTCCATATCCCTATTAGTTAGGGCTACCAAAATTTGTGGGTATTAATATCATCTTGGATTTATTTGTCTACTTTCGAGCCTAAGGAAAAACGTATACATTATGATGTTTAAGTACTTTATATATAGAATATGTCATATGTGGAAAAACTATCTGATAAGTTAATTTTCTCAGGTAAATGATGTAATAGTGGAGGTGGTGGAAGGTGATGCTAGAAATGTTCTTTGTGATACAGTGGAAAAGTACCATGCTTCAATCTTGGTTGTAGGTAGTCACGGTTATGGGGCTATAAAAAGGTATGGTTTCATTGTGGTTACAATTATTGTCCTTTGGTTTGGAGTGATAGGTAATTGTGATTGAACTACAATCAATAACTTTTCTGAAAGTTGTGAATGGGATATACCATGAATGTGCTGCATTTAGTTCTAACATTTTCACTTAAGTGAATGCCACCATGATCACAAACACAACATTAAATGGCCAGAAACGTGATAAAATGTAATTTGCCATCCACTGAAATCTTTAACCTGCAGAAGATAGGCAGCAGTAATTTTTTTGTGTGATTCACATACAGTTTTCAACCGAACTGGCTGATTATTAAGTCTTTGCGATCATTTCTATTTTAACCAACAATCAAACCTTCCTTTTTCTTTCTAAGTTCATTTCACTTTTCATTTTATTTATAATGGGGGAGAACGTGTATATACATTGTTGCTTGAAGCAAACACTTCATTTCATAATTTCCTAATTCACTATACTCGACTCTTTTAATTTGCAGGGCGGTTTTAGGTAGTGTGAGTGACTACTGTGCTCATCATGCTCATTGCACTGTGATGATTGTGAAGAAGCCAAAAGCCAAGCACTGATCTTAGATTAATGTGTCTCTAATAACTATTTTTCTTGAAAAATTACTGTTTTTTGCCTTGATACTTTATGAAAATAGCAATGATTTTCTCTTGTTATTCTGTTTGAAAAATAATTATTGTTAATGGCTGAATAAAATAAATTCAATGGAAAAGATAACACTCTATCCAGCCTTAAATATAAGCAAGATGTTTAGAGTGAGACGCGTTTCGGTGCTAATCTCTCTCTTTTAGTACTAATTGAAGAAATTTAGTGCTGAAATGTTTTTGTCAAGCACAAGGAAATTTAAGAGAGGTAAGCCACATCATGATCTGATCCATAATAATTCTTTGACTTGCTCTCTCAAACTCTTCCACTTTCCCTCTCTCCTCTTGTTCTCGCCACTTTATCCATCATTCTTTCAAATGGTTTTTGCCAGCAAGGCTAGTTCAGCAAGTTCCGTACCATTTCTTTCATTTTCATTGATTCTTAATTCATGAGTTTTAAGTGAGCCATGCAACTCTTCATTTTTCAATGTGTCAAGAATATGGTACAAAAACAGAGTATGGGAAGGAAAAGCAAAGAATGTGGTACAAATGTCAAATGAAGAGTTCAAAGCATGACAAGTTCTTAGTCAAGCTTCTCAACACCTTTTCAACCATCATTTGATCTAAGAACTTGTCAAATGTTGTCATCACTTAACTAGAATTCAAACTCATATGAAGTACGCAACTATGGTTTCTTGATCAGACATCAATAATAGTTAATATTTATTGTCCATGAACTTTAGTCTCATTTTCCCAACCTTTGCAACAACATAAGAATTTGTTAAGATGTCTCAGGCGTCCTTTGCAGCTATCTTCTAAAATTCGCATAATTCAAACGTAGATGGATCAATAAGAGAGCCTTGCAAAATTTCAAACACATCCCAGAACCTCACATTCTCGTATGCACGTGTCCCAAATCGAAGAACTAGATACCATTGTTAATGTAAGATCACTCACTTTATGATGATTGCAACACAGATGGTCGATGGAATAGTGGTTTTAGATAGATTAACTAAATAATGATATGCAAACAGATTTCTTAAGCATCTAAACCACTAACCAGCTAACCGACAAAACTGAAAGAGTCTCAACAGAAACACCATATGTAACAATACTTTAATGCATACAAATTATAGAATCAACTACTGAAGTAAATGTCCAACCGAGACAAGTGATGAATCGTTATTGAGTTCAATTGCACCAACTAGGGAGGATCTTTTACCCTTCAAAAATTGACTGTACCATTTTGCAGATAGCTTTGGGTATCTTCTCAACTTTGGATCATTCCTATCGACGTAGTACAATCCATAGATCGATTTATATCCATCCAACAACTCAAATGCATCAATGAAAGACCACACGAAATATCCCTTCATATTTGATCCATTTCTGAAGGATAAAAAACACATGAGAAGGAAGATCGCATACCATATCAAAGCATAGTTGTTTATTTCAGTTGTGTTTGGTTTTATAAGTCTTGTGTGTTTAGGACTGTTTTCATTTATTGGATAAGTAACTTCTTTCAAAGACATTTTCTAAATCTAATTTTTCAAAAGATAATAAAATGGAGTAGCAATTACATACCTTAAGGAATCAAGCACAGTGCCAATATATCCATGCAAGTATTTCACCCTTGATTCATCATGGAGTGATGCGTTGCTTAGTGTCCGTTGGCCTAACAATTCAAACAATTGAAACTCATCTTACGCAACATTTGTTTAAAAACGATAACCACAAGCGTTATGAATGGTCCACCAAATCATTGTCAAATCCTCGATGCGTAAGTTTACAATTTCATACAATTGAGAATGGAAAATACATGAAAACCATAATATGCAATAACATAGTCAAAATGTTATTTGGCTGTCTATGACAGAAAAACCTTTGCGCCATAACTTATTATTCAACCTCAATTAGCATCCAATAACGATTTCCTAAAAGAGATTCATTGCAATCAATGTAATCTTGAACAAGAGGTAAGCATACCATTTTCATGAATGAATATAGGTGGATTGCCATAAAGGGTCTTGAATGTGTCCAGCACTTGTCCTAAAGCCCATGGTGTGAATGGGTACTGAGCCAAGTCAAACCAGATAGTTTTACTGTGAAGTAATCTGTGATTAAACAAATCAATTAAGATGATAATTTTAATTAGTTTTTTAACTGTTACCTCATTCTCTCCAAGTATTTCCTCTACACCTGCAAAACCACAGAAAACAAAGAAATGATTCATTTTACTCCACCAATTATTCAACAAGTGATACACATGGTTGTTTACACTGATGAAAAGGGGAATCAGATACTAAATGATGTAAAGAGTTTAACTAGTTGAAAACAACAGAATCATATGAAAAAATGCAATTAGTACAGCAAGCTTATATCGCTCTAAGCTTTAAAATCCACTGTGGTTAAACCCAACACACACATACCAAGTGCCTTTGCAGCCGTGTCTGCACTGAAATCTCTCAGTTCTGTCTTCAGCACATCAGAATTGTCTGTGATATTAAATTTGCTGTAGTGAATTATGCCAATAAAGTCATAGGAACCCTTAACTTGTCCGGATTCACGACTTGAGAAGGCAGGAATTCTTGCGCCCGCATTAGCCTTCATGGAATCGGGATAGTCTCCGTGCAATAAGGGTTCCATAATCCTGCAATAAAATAGGCAGTAAGAAGAAGATAAAATATTATAACCAATTTTAGAGTCGGTAACTCACCAGCCCAAATAAAAATCGCTAATTCGTTGACATGCAGCCCTGTCTTTCTCTGTATTTGTTTGAGGAACTACCCCCAATGTATAGATTGAGATACCAACAAATCCATTTTGTTCCTCCTGCAATGTAACAAGTCTCTCGAGAGTAGAGTAACAATATCAAAAAAACACAGAAAAGTACACACTATGAAAAAAAATTAGGCGATATACCCTGTACGTTCTTCTATACAATCTCACAGCTGAAGAATGCGCTAGCAAAATATGATGAACTACCAAGTACGGCTCAAATGTTGAGTTACCCTTGGTGCTCTCTATAATGCAAAATGGAGGAGAACATCGCCTGGGTGGGGAGATTCCTTGATCATAACTACCTATAGCGAAGATGTTGGGCTCGTTCACAGTAGTCCAGTACTTGACTCTATCCCCGAACTCTCTAAAACACACATCTGCATAGTTTATGAAGTCTTTTCTGCATCAAAATTCAAGTCATAATTCTTAATTCTGTCAAAAAATGCAATATAAGGACATTTCTTCCTAAGCACAATAAGTACTTTATTTAGAATACGAAATCTTCACATTATTAAAGTGCATTTGACCATTGATCATATGAGCAAATGAGGCAAGAACAATAAAAGCTAAAAGAGTCTTATTTCACGCATCAACTACTTGGTGTCTATGGTCCTTTTTCTCTCTCTAGATTTATGGTATATTGTGCCTTATTTCATGCACTAAGAATTATAAGAACTAATTGTAACAGCAAACTGGTGCAGCTATAGGAGATAAGAACATACATGACCTCACGACTAAGCCATCCTCCGTATTCATCCTCAAGTGCTTGTGGGAGATCATAGTTGTGCAGTGTGACATGTGGTTGGATTCCTACAAATCGGAAAGACTTGTATTATATCACTTGAAGAAACATAATTGATTTCACTTACTGTTTTTGAAATCTTAATTAAGGCATGTCTTATCTTGCAACATATGAATAAACTCATATCTAACCATTTCTAATGAGTTCATTGATAAGATTGTTGTAGTACTGCAATCCCTTCGGGTTGACAGGTCCTCTACCATCTAAGGAAGAAACAAAAGCATTTTCAAAGGGAGTAAGTTTTTACTGAAAAAATGATTAAAGAACTTTAAATTTCACCATTCATCGATATGTACTAAAGTTTAAGTCCAGTGGAATACTTGGTATCAATCTTGACCAAGAAATGGAAAATCTGTAGGCTTCAAGACCTGTTTCAACCATGAGCTGCACATCTTCCTGCATTAAAAGATGAATCATAAAGAATGCATTACTAGACAAAATTAGAAAGATAGAAGCCTTGTGTCTTGTTTACCTTGTATTTGTGGTACGTGTCGCAGGCTACATCTCCATTTCCTCCACGCGCAAACCCTTTTTGTATAAAAATGCTAGTCATGAGAATTGGTTTATAACGCTCAAAGTAAATGAAGAAGTAAAAACGGAATAGTCAAATTGTAAATACTATAACATATTCCTAGTTTCTCATTGATTTTCGCTTCAGAAAAAAGTTGGTTTATAGTGCAAATAATTGATAATAAACTTTTGGCCTTTGTTTTCCTCCAAATAATTCAGAAAAATGATTATTACAATTACCATAGTCTCTAAAAGAATTTGATTTGAACTATGTCTCTAAAATGATAAGATGGATGATAGAATGAATTGACTAACCAGCATGTGCAAAGGTATCCCAAATGCTAGGAGTTCTTCCATCTTCATTAGCAGCTCCTTCAACCTATTAATCATAATCAAAAGTACAACAATAAAATATAATCATAATTTAATTATTCTAAATAATGAAATTGCATGGTTACTTCTTTTTGGGGTAAAGTAAAAAAGAACCTGATAAGCAGAGGTGCCTGACCCAAAAACAAAGTCAACAGGGAAATCATGTCTGCTATAATTATCAGTACTCAACACCCCAACAGCCAAGTTTAGAAGCAAAAAGAAAACAATAGTCAAACATGTATGTGATTCCATCTTCTATGTTTATGTTTTGTTTTTCTTCTGTATATTCCTCAAACATTTCTGTGTTCCATTTTTAAGAAGTGTGTGTGAGTAAAGGACAACACCGAATTGGTGGTTCTGACTCATTTTCTAATCTTGCTCTAAAGTACTATATTCTATGTCTTGGACAACGTTACTCAGCATCTACCGGATACCAAGTAAATTGAATTTTACGGATTAATCGTTTTTTTTCACTTACGGATTAATTATCTTAGTTTCACGTCTTGGGAGTTTAACTCATTTGATAAGGATAATGCATAATATATGTAAGTTTGGGGTTTGAACCCCAGACACCTCCAAAAAAAATTGTCTTAGTTTCACAAAATCACGATAAAGTATTGTAATTTTGTAAGCGAAAAATAAAATATATTTTAAAATTTTCACAAATCGCTCCACAATGAATGTGACAAAATCACAATGCGTTGATATGTTTGTTGAATTTATTTTTTTTCTTCACAAAATCCGATATTTGTGTATTATGGTTTTGCCATATTCATTGTGATTGTTGTAATTTCTCAACAAACAAAACAATTGTGCTTAATGTAAGTCCATCTTTAGTGTCTAGATCCGGAGAACTTTTTGTGTGATCACGAGAATTTAGACATAAAATTTGGACACTCTTACAAAACTGGAAAAAAAATTGAAAGTGAAAATAGTTAAATCATATGTATTTTGGTGCAGTTTGGGTCTCTAGGCAGCACTTTAAGCTGCTGTTTGTATGTTGGTTGTTTTTTGCGAGCCAGCAGTTTGGTTTTTCCACCGGAGCTTATTATTGCAACTTGCATGGGCGTGATTCTCTAAAAATATGTATTTTTATGTGAATTCTTCTCTTTATCTGAATGTTTTTGCTCATTCCCAAGTGAAATTTCCTTTTTACCCTTACGCAAGTTAAGTTACGCTAGGGCAAAAAACAACATGAGTTAACACACATTGCGTGAATTAACTCACGCAAGTGTTAACACTAGCGTCACTTAAGTCACGTTGGTTCTGTGCTCGCACCAGAACAGACAGGCAGTAGCTACTGCTTTGTTTCCTGTTTATCTTCGTTCCTTCGTTCGTTCATACACAGGTACAACCATTCATTCATTCAACCAAAACTCATAATTTAGTGAACATGCATTCATTCATTCATAATTTAGAAACGCAATTTTAAAGAAACTTAACTCAAATGTCATAGAGAGGCGCAACCGCGCAAATGTAAATATATTATATCCAAATCCAACAAAATGTCATAAAAATACTACAAATATATATATAAAAAAAATCATAAAATAAAACACTGTTGCTGCTCTTGTGGACTATGACTCCTAGACCTCCTTCGTGGAACTGGGTGCTGGTCAAACACGCTATAATCGGTCCGGAGGCCCTCCAAAATGCCGAAGAAGTGTGGATTTGAAACCACCTCTGGAATCTCCATCGCATGCTCCACTCTGCCTCTCATGCTGCTAATGACCTGCAATGGATCAGGAGGATGTCTGGCCCACTCGTGGTCAACAAGAATATCCTGGTAGACAGGTCTCGAAATGACAATGTCATGCTCTAGAGCAGGGTTGGCGATAAGAGGATGGGATACACGGTAGAACCACCTAATGTACCTATCTGAATGCTTCCAAGACTTATCGTCTGGGACCTGGTGACCACTCTCCTGTTGGCTAACGACGTGCAGAGCAAACTCCAAGAAGGCAGCAACCACATATGCTGGGGCAAGAGGCAGAATCGTAGTAGGAGATCGGGAAACGGTTTGAACATATCTGTACTGCCTCAGAACCCGCTCCGGCAAGTGACGCACCATCTTTTGTTTGCCGACCATGATTCATCCGGAGTACCAGCACACGTCCTGAAAAGGCGTCACGTCTCGTCGGCGCTCGTACGGCCTCCAGGTGACATGACAATGCTCCATCGAATCCAACAAGCCTCTGAAGTGTTCGACATCAGCAAACCCCCTTTTAGGTTTTCATCTACCCACATACGGGTTCTGCCGTTCGTAATCTTCATATTTCTTCCTCGGAACGACATGTCTCATGTGAGCTATAACTCATCCTTGCAAACACAAAAAGACAAATTTATATCAGCACACAAGTATCATACAAAAAACTATACATGTACGATTAACTTAAAAAAAATAAGAAAATAATATATTACCACAAGTAAGGTCATGTAACCACCAACGACGCCAACATGTTCGCTGGAGGTAAGATACAGCTGCTCATACAAGAAAGCAAGTCTCATCCCGCCCCATGACCACGTGCCTATGTCATCCAAATCCTGAATCGCAAGCATCCACATCAGATTAATGGTTTTGTTGTTCTTGCCGGCAAAAAGGGTGTAGCCAAGCAAGAGCAACAAAAACGGCTTGACACAGGCGGGCCTAATACGACTCATCTCCTCCTCCTCCGATAAATCCTCCCCCAGCAAATGGTTACACCTATTCAACAGGTGCTCGTAACGCTCTTTCAGGACTGTGTAAGTGACAAAGACACCTGAATTATTACTCGCCTGCTCCACCGCTTCATCCACCGGAAACAATAGGCGAGTCACCATCAAGTCTACACCCTGGTCATGATCTAAATCATCCTCCTGAATGAGCCGTCCAGCGACAGGGATGCCTAGAAGACAAGCCACATCATTCAATGCGATAACCATCTCCCCAACACGCAGATGGAAGCTGCTGGTCTCCTCATGTCATCTCTCAGCCATATCACACACTAACCCGTGGGAGATGATGTTGTACCCATTCAGAAGGAGGGGACTTAGACCGGATCTATCCACCGGTTCCCAGAACCAAGGGTTATCTTCTACCGGCAACAGAAGTGACAAGGCAGAAAGCTTAAGTTTCCTCCTGTGCGAGACGCCACTCATCTTATGCTCCGCTTGCAACTGAAATACAAAAAAAAAAGTAAAATAAACTAGAAATATTCTACGTAAAAAATAAATCTCACGTAATCTAACAAGCACTATTAAAAAAAATACGTAAAATTAGCATGATATTATACGTAATTATACTTAAATTTAATAAAGGGTTAATATGTCTTTACCCCCTTGTAATTTGGGCGAGTTTCGGTTTACCCCCCTGTAAAAAAAAAAAGTTTAGATTCCAACCCTATAATATGAAGATTCTCCACAAAACACCCTTGTAATATGAAGATTCTCCACAAAACACCCATGACCCCATCCAGACGCTGACGTGGCATGCCACTGTGTAATTATTTTTATTTTTTTTAAAACCTGACACGTGTGTAATTGACACTGACGTCTGTGTAATTATTTTAATTTTAATTTTTTAAAACCTGAAAATTAATTTTAAAAAATTTAAAAATAAGAAAAAAATAATTTTTTTTAAAAAAACGAAAAAAATCAGAATAAAATTAATATTTTTTTTACCAAAACATTAAAAAAAATTAGCTTATATTATTTTTTTTCGAATGTTTTTAAAATTTAATTTAATTTGGATTTTTTTAAATTTTTTTCAAAAGTTTCAAAATACAGTAAGTTTAGAATTTTTTTTATTTTAAATATAATTTTATGAGAAATATATATAAAAAGAAAACAACCTCTTTCAGCTTTTTTGGACTGACTATTTCTTTTCAAAAATGCCCTTAATTTTCAATACATATAACACATGTAACAAATAGATAAAAATAAATATAAATATTAAAAAAAATTCCAGATTTTTTTATCCTCAATTTTTAAATATTAAAAAATATTCTCAAATCTGAAACACGTAGTAAAAAAAAAATTTGGAATAAAATTTTCGAAAAAAATCTGTATTTTCCTAAATTTTTATATAAATTTGTATCAAGATTTTTAAAAATAAAAATATTTTCCAGTTTTTTTTTTGTTGAGAAAATTTAAAAAACTTCTTTTTCGAAAAAAAAATCTGTTTTAATTTCGAAAAATATATATTTCCAAATTTTCGAAAATAATTTGAATTTTTTGTCAAAATAAAAATTTTGAAATATTTATTTCAAAATTTTCGAAAATAATTTAACAAAAAATTTATGGAAAATTAAAAAAAATATAAATTTATATTTTTCGTAAATTATAAATTTTGGAATTTTCGAAAAATGTATATTTCAAAATATTAAAAAAATTTGAAAATTATTTCTTGTAATAAAAAAAATCCTCATTTTGTTTTTAACTTTTACAAATTTTTTAATTTTTTAAAAAAAATGAAAAACAAAATTTATTATACAGTCAGCTTGCCAATAATCATATATGCACAGTCAACTCGCCACGTCAGCAATTCTGCACAGTCACATGGTTCAGGGACCAAAATCAAAGAATCTTATTTTACAGGGTTGAAATCTAAACTTTTTTTTACAGGGGTAAACCGGAACCCGCCCAAATTACAGGGGGTAAATACATATTAACCATTTAATAAACATGACATATTCTACGTAAAATAAACATGACATAATAGTAAAATATCATTAAATTACTTATTGTTTTGTCATTCCAAAGCTTGTATGCCACATGTTTATCGAAGTTCGGTAAAAGAGACAACTCGTAAGGCCCTCCTGAAAAGCCCCCATCCTCATCCTCCATATTAGGCTCATGTTGCTGTTGAGGAGGAGGTTGCTCATACTGTTGCTGTTGAGGAGGCTGCTCATACTATTGCTGATGAGGAGGCTGCTCATACTGTTGCTTCAATATAGGCTGCTCAGGCTGATACCCTTGTTCAAACTGAGCTTGATACCCCTGGTGATACTCATACCCCTCCTGTTACTGATACCCCTGCTAAAATTCAGGCTGATACACCTGTTCCTGATAATGTTGTTGCTGATACTGTGTCGGGTCGACCGTCTGGGATAAACCCGTCTGTGACGATGAGGCCCCCGCAGCATCAACCCTAGAAAGTCTCTTGCCCCTCAGTCTGCCTCTCCCTCGACCAGCCATAGGAGGGTGTAGTGCTTGCTTCTCCCTCCGTGCATTACTAGTAGTGGCAGCCTCCCTAACCTAAGTACTCCTCTCCTCAGGCGGCCTCTGAGACATATCTGCATAACATTTCAACAATAAAAAAATCAATGACACATTTTCACACGGACATTGTGTCATTTCCAACAATTCAACAACAACACTAAAATTTCGACAATGTCATTTCAATCCGTAAACTACCACATTGCAGTTAAACATATTACAATCAACATTAACAAACCATATTCTAACTAATTTGATCATTCGCAATCCAAAAAAACAAAAAAATTATCATTGAGACATTTTACCAAACACATAGTTTGCAATTTTCAAACAACTAGGTAATCTAACAATTTCTAAACCCTAAACTACCACATTGTACTCTAAACAACAATTCCTAAGTTAATTCACCACTAACAATCATCAAAACTAACATCCAAGCAAAATTTATAAAAACATAAAAATGTTAAATTTCTTCAAAAATTCGAAAATTTCAACCAAAATAATGCAAAGAAGTTGGATAATCATCACTTACTTGATATTGTGGACGAATTTGATTTTGAATGGCGCATGAATGATGAAATTTGGATTTGGGGGTGAAATTTTCGTGTTTTGGGAAGTTGAGAAATGAGGGGTTCTGTGTTCTATGTTAACTGACTTAAGTAACGCAGTGGAAGTTAACTCACGCTGCGTGACTTAAGTCACGCTAAAATCATAACTGGTGTGTGTTAACTTACGCTACGTGAGTTAACTTACGTAAGGGTAAAAAGAGGATTTCACTTGGGAATGAGCAAAAACGTTTAGGTACATAGCATAATTCTTTTTATGTCTATGTGTCTAAATCTTGTATCCCAAATTTTGTGTTCATTCAAGTATTTTTCTTAAATATGAAAGGAAAAATTCTAGAAATAAGGATGGCATGTTTATGTGTCATGAAGAAAAAGACTAATTTTAAATAAAATATACCTGCCTCCTTGTTCAAAAAATGAATTACTACTTGTCTCTTGAAATAAACACTAAAACATGGTTTTGGTTTCTGCAAAGAATTACTACTTGTCTCCTTAAATATATTATACTCTTGAAATAAATACTAAAATATGGTTTTAATTTCTGCAAATATGTTCAGTTTTGGTTTTGATTCCTGCAAAAAAAAATTGAAAAGTGTCCCTGCAAAAAAATTTGTTTTAAAAATAGTCTCTGATGCCATTTTCTTGATTATTTGTCCTATTTTTGCCTATGTGATAGGTGTTGACTGTGTAATTATGTACATGTGGCACTCACATGGCAATTACTATATTTTAAATATTTAAAATATTTTCAAAAACCAAAATAATTATATTCAAAATAAAAAAATATTAAATTTTAATTAAAATAAAAATTATATGTTTACATTAAATAAAAAAATTAATTTAATTGAATGGAAATGGCTAAACAGCCCTGATACCAAGTTTGCAGAAAAAATGAATGCTAGAGCCCTAGAATCATTGTCGTGTGGGCAGTTGCAAATTTGTGCATCCATCACAAAGCTAAAGCCTCAAAGAATCATTAAATCCGTCGCAAAATGAAAGAAGAAGAGAACAAGACAACTGGTCCAGCTGAAAATCAACCCATTTGGGTCTGAAATTTCAATTGGATTGCATCCCCTCCTTTAATGAAGCATGTCATGCAGTGATGACTCTTCAGTCTTCATCCTCGCCCAGATCTGTTTGTTGTTGTGTTGATAGATCCGAAAATTTGTGGGCATGTGTTTGAGGATAGAGTGTTTAGGAATGAAAATAATAGAGGGATTAAGGAAAATATAAGTATGATGACTTTTTATGGGTGAAAAATGTGCAACTTGGGCATAATAATGAAGAGGAATTAAAGGGATTGATGTTTTTTCAGTTTCAATTTGAGAAATTTACAGTGAATGCAGAAGCTGATTATTAAAATGATTTTTAAATAATTAAAATATATTAAATGCCATTTATACACAATTATACAATCAGCACCTGCTACATAGACAAAAAAGGGACAAATAAGCAAGAAATTGTGTAACGCTCTGGATTTTGGACCAAGATATTGCGCCTAAATTATTTTCGTTTTTTCGAAAAACACTACTATTTATTTATTTCATCAATAATAAATTTTTAGCAAAACCTATAGAAAATTCTTAATATAATTTAATTAAAATTCTTAAATTAATATCCTTCAAAATTACTTCTAAAATTCCAATTCAATAAAAACTCAATTATGTCCCCGTACGCGCTTTAAGCAAAAACACTAAAGCATACACCATGACTTCTTTGATACCTAAATTGTTAGTGTAAGGGTCAATTTCCTTATCCAAATTGGTTCATACTCAAAACGCCAGAAACAATGTCATAAAATAGATAATATCAAAACTTATCAATCAAAAGAATTAAGAAAAATACATTCAGGTCATATGCTTCAAAGTAAAGTTCACACACATTTCTTTTGCATTATAATAGTTTAATCACTTGTTAACACACATATACATAACAGACTCAATGCAATGCAATTATATGTAAAATGCATGCTCTTAAATACTACATGATCTGGATATAATTCTCGCCACTGAGGCGTTCACACATAATATAATTGAAATCCCACCACTAAGGGATCCACACAGATGCATATGCTAATGCATGATCATGGAAATGCAGACTAAAACCCGCCACTAAGGCACCACACAGAATATAATTATAACTCGCCACTAAGGCAAACACAGTCAAAAATTAACGCATCAAATACACAACCAAAAGTCAATCATTTCACAAACTCACATTTTCATCTTTCTCTTTTCTTTAATTCATTAAAAAAAAAGTAACACTTCTTTTCCAACACCACAAAAACATATAAAGCATAATAATACAAAATATCTCAATTCACACCACATTATGATACACAACTTCCATATGAAACATAATTAAGAATAATCACTCATAATTAAGAATAATCACTTTTAGAAAGGATTAAATTTTAACATGAAAACACATTTTAATTATTTTCCTTTTTAAAAGACAAGAATTGCTACCACTATTTAATAGCACAACCCTAGCACTTAGTAAGAACGTATGGGGAAAAAGCTCTTGCCTTGTACGCTTTAATTCTGAACGAGACTTCTAGTTCCACACATCCTAGCAAGATTTCTACTTCCACGCAAAGAGCTTGCAAGAGAGAAACTACTCAAAACTTCTTCCGTGTAGCAGAAATAAAAAGAGTGGAGCTAAGGGGGAGTTGTGCATTTTTCTATTTCCTTTGTCTGATAACGTGGTGTGCTGTTTGGTGATTGGCCAGTGTGATGGTTAATGTAATATTAGATAGGCGTGGGCTGATTCTAGGAACAAAATAGCTACTTCATTGACTCCGCAATTTTAAGACAACAAAGTGTCATAAAGGGAGAAAGATATATGCCGAACCAACTCCAAATATCTTTAGGCTGCTCAGACTTGCACTAGGATGAGATGAGGTGCATGAGAGGCTATTGACGAAGGAGAAGTGGTGTGTCGTCTTTATTTTATTTATTCACCACAAACATAATTTTGGGAGAGATTTAATTAAGGTTATGTGTTCATGGGTGAGGTATGTGTTTTACTGAGGAGATTTATAAAGGGTGGAAGTTCAGGAAAAATGGGGGGGATCGTGTGAGCATAAGGGTGAGAATTGACCTGACCTCACACCACTATTCTGATGAAGAAGTTAAAGTAAGTGGTTTCATTTTCTAAGGATTAGCCGAGTATAATGGAAACGAGGATAAAGAGGATTTAGTCATGAAGACCAAGTCATGTACACTTGTGGTTTCTTTATTTTACCAACTTCTGTTTTGTTATGTTAAATGAGTAACCACTTAATCTAACACGTAGCACACACACATGATTAATATTTTTCTTTTACAAAAATATACTAATATCTGGCCCTACAAATTAACATAGTATCCCTTAAGGTGTTGCCTGCAAAACATGAAGGTTTCCTTAATTCTCTAACAAACTCCAATGTTGGCCATGCATTCCTATACTTATCTAAAAGGATCTAGTAAATTTTAGGTTTAATAGCAGTTTTCGCCCTCTAACTTTCACGAAGTTGTGATTTTGTCTTCTTAAGAAAAAAAAACTACAAAACCGCCCCCTAAGTTTTGCAACTGTAGCAGTTTTGGCCCCCAAGGCCAATTTTTGGTCAAAAAAATAACACGTGGCACCTCACTTAGGGTGTCACGTCAGCGTAGACCGAGTCAAAATTGTCCTTGGGGCCAAAACTGCCATAGATGAAAAACTTAGGGGGCGGTTTTGTAGTTCTTTTTTTTAGGGGCCAAAACTGCAACTTTGAAAAAGTTGGAGGGCTAAAACTGCTATTAAGCCTAAATTTTATTTAACAACTCGTAACTTAAACGTAATTGTACATATTCTTTTTCGTAATAATAATAAAACACATACGACAATGTGATAATAATTACTAGCAGCTACACACACGTAAAATTACTTACAAACATAGCTAGTGATTTATAGAGCGGACACACATAGACATAGATACATGAAAGTATAGTCTATGAAAATTAGTGATGTTACAAAGTGGGTCCATGGTTTATTTTAAAAAACAACAAATTTTGTAGGGACCTTTTTCATAAAAAAAAAAATTGCTGGGACCAAAACCAAAACTGGTTATATTTGCAGAGATCAAAACCACATTTTAGCCTGAAATAAATTATCAAGAACCTCTTTCAATTTTGTCTCCTTTTGGTTTTATCATTAGATTTTGTTTTCTCCGTTTTTTAAATTTATGTTTAAACTCGTTGGTTGAGATTCTTTACGAAGTAAACTAATATGGTTGTCAATGAAATTAGCTACGATGGTTAAATATACGACTAATCCTCAAGTATTTGATTTTATTTTTTTTGACAAACTCAAATATTTGATTTGTTGTCAGATTGCATTGCTTCTATTTTGATTAATGAAATAAGTTAAACTTATTTCTTTCAAAACAAAACATTTTAAATATTTGAAGTGCATTAATTATTTTTTCCAACATATTCGTTGATAATTTTGTATCATTTTCTACAGTAACAATAAATATTAGAATTTTTTTTATTCAGGCTCCATGTATTTCTGGTTACACCCAAATTTACTTAAAAGTTTACAATAATACCAAAATTGTCATTTTATACAAATTTTCTCAAAACTTCGATTTCATTCGTTGTCACTCTAAAATTTCACCCTCTTTCATCCACAAACAATCAATCATGGATGTTCAATCAATCTCTATCGAAGATTGAAGAGTGAATCAAAACTAGAGTTGCTGACAATGCTAAACAACTTTGCATTAAGAAATCCGTATGTATTTCTATTTTTGTTTTCAAGTTTAGATTCCATAATTTTAAACAACGGTTGAGGTGTGCGATTTCGTTTGTCACTGTGAATTAATCACAACATTGCTGAAATCTTATTTATGTAATAACTTAATTTATCATTGTTTCTTTGTAATTTCATAACTGTAATTCTTTTCATAATCTTATTTGTAATTTCATAACTGCAATTCTTTTCATAATCTTATTTGACAAGGAAAATGGCTTTTGAATGGATGAAATTTCTCTGGTTTATATGGTCCTGTATTTATATATTGTGTGGGACTTGGAGCATACTATATGGTTTTAGCAAGATTATCTATGATATTATTTTAGATAATAGGCTGAGAAAGATTCATAGCTGAATGCATCATGCTCAAGACTAGACTAGTACACTGCAAATTAAGTTCCATAATCTTTGCTAGTTCTGTTTTTTATTAGTTTGATGAAATGAGCTAAATTGAAGACATTGATGTTAAGATTTATCACATTTTATTTCGTGGTGTATTTCACTTGAATTGCTTCAACTGGTTTAAACAAACTTGCCATCGTAACAAAATTCATGGTATTAATGTCATTGTGAATTTATTTTTCTACTTTCGAGCCTAAGGAAAAACGTATACATTATGATGTTTAAGTACTTTATATGTAGGATATGTCATATGTGGAAAAACTATCTGATAACTGAATTTTCTCAGGTAAATGATGTAATAGTGGAGGTGGTGGAAGGTGATGCTAGAAATGTTCTTTGTGATACAATAGAAAAGTACCGTGCTTCGATCTTGGTTGTAGGCAGTCATGGTTATGTGGCTATAAAAAGGTATGGATTCATTGTGGCTACAATTATCATCCCAGGTATGGATTCATTGTGGTAATTGTGATTGAAGTATAGTCAATAACTTTTCTGCAACTTGTGAATGGGATATACCATGAATGTGCTGCATTTAGTTCTAACATTTTCACTCAAGTTAATGCCACCATGATCACAAACACAAAATTAAATGGCCAGAAACATGAATAAAATGTAACTTGCCATCCACTCAAATCTTTAACCTGCAGAAGAAAGGCAGCAGTAGTTTTTTGTGTGATTCACATACAGTTTTCTACAGAACTTACTGATTATAATGTCTCTACGATCATTTCTATTTTAACCAACAATCAAACCTTCCTTTTGCTTTCTAAGTTCATTTGACTTTTCATTTTATTTATAATGGGGGAGAACATGTATATACATTGCTGCTCGAAGCAAACACTTCATATTTTCCTAATTCACTCACTATACTCGACACTTTTAATTTGCAGGGCGGTTTTAGGTAGTGTGAGTGACTATTGTGCTCATCATGCTCATTGCACTGTGATGATTGTGAAGAATCCAAAAACCAAGCACTGATCTATATTGGCATGTCCTACAAGAATAAAATATAATCCTTTCTGCAAAAGTAAAATAGCAATGTTCTCAGAAAGTTTGTGACTTAGTTTATCCTATGGCATGTTTGCTTTGTAGTTTATGATAGAAAATATGCAATTGTGTGGATTTGTTGTTACCTCCTACCCGGGGGCCTTATAATTTATATTGTATATGAAAATTGCTTAGATTAATCTGTCTCTAATAACTATTTTTCCTGAAAAATTACTGTTTTCGGCCTTGATACTTTATGAAAATGGCAATAGCTTTCTCTTGTTTATTCTGTTTGAAAAATAATGATTGTTAATGGCTGAATAAAACAAATTGAATGGAAAAGATAATACTTTATCCAGCCTTAAATATAAGCAAATACATGATTAGAGTGAGACACGTTTTGGTGCTAATCTCTCTCTTTTAGTTCTAATTGAAGAAATTTAGTGCTGAAATGTTCTGGTTCACAAGACTTGATCATCCAGTCTTTACCATTACTCTGGTTCTGAAACCACTCTTATGCTGATTCAACCATATGACTTATCAATAATCACATCACATCACATATATATAATTATCAAAATTTCCCGGATCATACAATTGGTAAATTTATCGGTACTATGTTGCTTTTCCCCACTTCTGAAAATTACGTTATTGCATATCTTCTTTTTTGTTGAATTCCTTCTTGCTAAACATGTTTTTCCCTCCACTCTTTTAGTTGCCTTCATTTGACTTGTTCTCTCAGACTCTTCCACTTTCCCTCTCTCCTCTTGTTCTTTGTCACTTTATCCATCATTCTTCCAAATGGTTTGTGCCAGCATGGCTAGTTCAGCAATTTTCGTATCATTTCTTACATTGATTCTTTATTCATGAGTTTTGAGTGAGCTATGCAACTCCTCATTTTTCAATGTTTCAAGAATATGGTACAAGAAAAAGAGAATATGGGAAGGAAAAGCAAGGAATCTGGTACAACGATATTGAAATTCTGGCAGGCTAGCTTTTAGATGTTTTATATGATGTTTCAACATCAGATACGAACAGAATGTCGAGTAAGATGTTTTACCATCGAGCTAGCAGAAAACAGACAGATCAAGGCAAATATAACGGATGTTGAATTTTAGCGCGTTAGTTAGAAGTTGTTCTATGTGATGTTTCAATTTCAGATGCACAGACAACAGATGTTCCGTTTAAGGTTCCAACATCGTGCTGACAGTAAACATAAACAAAACAGAAAAATAAAAGACAAGAAAGTAAAAGGCGAGAGTTTGTTAACCCAGTTCGGTACAACTCACCTACATCTGGGGGCTACCAAGCCAGGAAGGAAATCCACTAGTGTAGTCCTTATTCTAAAGCTCTCAGCAAACTCCTCGTTTAGACTTAAGACCTAGGACCTACCCGTATTGATTTCAACCTAGGAACTCCTAGATCTGAAATCACATCTCACTATCCTATGGTCAGTCACAGTACACAATCTACCTAGCTCCTTGCTTCACAGCTTCGGAGTAGTGAACATGAGTTCACAACTCAATAAACAGTCCTAGACTTGCATCACAAACGATACAAGAGAAGAACACACATGGAAGACGACTCAAAACCCTAAAAACTATTCTTTTAACAATCTATGGTTTTGATACAATACAACTCAACTAAAGGTCCAACTCAATGCATCAAGTTGATGCAAAGACAGGCTCACAAATAAAGCACAAGTAGAAACCCTAAAGACTCAATTCAATAACATTGAATTGGTGAATAAAACTAGGATACAAGTCTTCCTTATATAGTCATTCAAAGCATGGGCTTTTTCGTCATAGGCTAAACATATATTTGTATCAAATATTCTTTTCAGAAATATATTGAAACAAATATTCTTTAGAAAATATATTTTCTAAAATCTCTCTTGAAAATATATTTTACAAATATAAATATCCATTGAAAAAATATCTTTTTTCTGGATACACATATATTTGAATCAAATATTCTTTTTAGAAATATATTGAAACAAATATTCTTCAGAAATATATTTTCCAAAATCTCTTTTGAAAATATATTTCACAAATATGGTAACTCCTAAAAAGTAGGAACATTTTTAGGAACCGCCAAACACACCACCAAGGAATCGTAAAATATTGTTTATATTTTAGAAACAAATCTTCCAGCTGATTCTGGACAAAAACGTGTTGCTTGGTGAACAAGAAATAGGGCGTGATTTCCTTAATAAGATAAAGATTGCGTAAACCAAGCCACATAAACAGGGCACACCGAACCGTGCCAAGATGTTGGGACATCGTATCCAACATACATGAGTATTTGTTTTAGCAACAATGAAGCCAATACCCAAATACCCAACAATCTCTCCCTTTGGATTTATTTATTGTTAAAACAAACTGAGGTCATACAGACAAGGTAGAGAGATACCACACATACATTTCTTCAATCCACAACCATGAAGAAAAGTAACACAACTGCAAAACGGACATGTTGAGACATCGTCCAACACATCATCCAAAACATGTTGGAACATAGTATCCAACATCACAAACATGGATAGCAATAATGCAGTTGTCATACCCCAAATTTTGACCACTTTTCTCTATTTTTACCCATTTTATTCGTAGTTTTAAAGTCGAAAATTTTTGTTGTTTCAGACGAAATTTCGGCAGAGAGGTACTTTAAAATACCTCATTTTTGGTTCCGAGTCGGACCCTCTTCTCTCTTTATTTTTATTTCTAGTTTTTTAATTTACTTTTATCTTTTAAA